>ERZ807291.6490-NODE-6490-length-14052-cov-4.607987_pt1 | contig 14052 bp, 13 predicted proteins | sample MGYA00521257_ERZ807291 | MGnify/ENA primary metagenome ERZ807291 (study PRJEB31413, sample SAMN03169783) | marine metagenome | biome: Marine; feature: Water; material: Subsurface seawater | place: North Sea | collected 2011-04-28 | depth 1 m m ...
CCAGCTACCCAGCTACCCAGCTAGCTACCTACCAGACACCCCAGAATCTCCTCGCAAGGCACATACAATCCTCCGCCGGCATATTTTCCGTAGAAATCTCGCATTGTATCGCGGGCGGTGTATCTCGGCACGTTTCTTTCCTGGATCTCTCTCGAGTGCTCGTCCGTGTCGTACCAGTATCTCTGGTAGAACTCCTCTTCTTTGTCGTCGTTCTCCCAGACGATCTTCTGGGTAGCGGGGTCAAGCGACCCCCCATACGTCTGGATTCGCAGAGACCAGAGGGGGGTTGTGCGGAAGGCGACAGAGACCCACCCGCTTCTGTAGAGCGCAAGCACATCGTCCGAGTGGGCTGGTTTGAACACGGACATGACGTTGTGGTCGTTTGGTGAGTACTGAACAACGCGCTTAAATACCTTGTAAGGGTCTTCGGATGGGTAGTCGACTTCTACATTCGCGTACTTCTCAACCAACTCGGGGTCCACCGCCACGTAGAGGTTGCGTTTTTTATCTAGTTTCTCTGTCTTTAGTACAACGTAGCAGTGCATTACGCGAGCAAGGAGAACCAGCGTGGGGTCTGCGTCGCTTACTCCGGCTGCGCCTATGCACGCGGCTTTTGCACACCCCCTCTGTGTAAAATATGCCTGCATCTCCTTGATTGTGTCGTCCATATTGCCATTGCCGGCGGTTCCGCGCGCTCGGTGGACGGCGTGGGCAATGGCCTCGTAGTTCTCCGCATTAAGGCGTTCTGCCAGAGATTTTGAGGCATCGTCATCGTCTTCTTCTATTTTGGTACAGGTCTCAAACAAGAGGGCGGCGTCGGTGGTGTATTTTCGGATCACCATATTGGACACAAATGCGCTGACGAACACCGCCTCGTCCGTTTCGGACTGGATAGCTGTTTGTTTTTTCTTCATGTATGTCTCCAAGAGAGGGTTTCTGGTGAAATAGTACCCGTAATAGATGGTCCACAACGAGGCAAGGGTCTCCTGCCGAAACCCGCTGAAGTAGAGCTCATACGCCCAGAACATCGCGCGTTCCTTGTCGCTGTTCAGCAGGGCGCCTAGCAGGCCCAGCTCCGCGTCCGATTTCAAATACAAGTATCTAGTAAAGGCTGTCATCTCTAGCTTATAATAATTGGTGTGTTCGGCAAAGTATTTAACAACGGGTTTCATTTTTATTTTTGTGTCCGTACAATATATAATGGGAGAGAAATGGTTCGAGTTTGTCAAGAGGATTAAGAAGGAGGGAAACCACGCAACCTTGATGGATGCGATGAAAGACGCGAGCAAGCGCAAGAGCGAGTGGAGAAAGGACGGAGCTTCCCCCGCCAAGAAGACCTCCAAGAGAAGGACAAAGTCCAAGGCCAAGAAGAGCCGCAAGACGCGTAAGACACGCAAGACGCGTAAGTCACGCAAGAGCAGAAGGTCCAGAAAGGGAGGACTCCCCGTTTAAATATATCATTTATTTCACCATCACCATTTGTTGAAATAAATAGCTAATTAGAATCGACCAAGCCGGTCCATTGCTTCTACCATACTCGGACGCTTGTCAGGCACCATCTCCGTACATTGATTTAGAAGAGAGACCAGCTCATCTGGAATATCCGCGGTTTCAATGGTGGCCAAGAGAAACGAATACAACCGACCGAGTCCATACACATAACTCTTTTTCGATTGCGACAATGCGTATCTCTCCACCTCATCCAATGATCTATTCACCAGAGGTGAAAAGGCCGCGACACACTCGTCAACCACCGCGTCATTCACTGGTATGCGGTTCACATTGAGGTAGTGGCGACACGCGCTAACCAGGTTGTTTGTCGAGAAGGAGGATATGTGGTGATTGGCGGCGTATTCCAGCAAGTGCAGCTCGAAGGAGAGAAAAACCGACTGAACAGGGCGATGTACAAATCCGTGGATGTAAGGGGTGTTGTTTGCGTGGAAACCTATGCCGTCGTAGTCGATGAAATGCACATCGTGTCTGGACAATAGTTCGGTCGCCTGTAGCAAGTGTCGGAGGGAGGACACGGCCAACAGGACCTGTTCGCGGGGGTGGTGTTTCTGAAAAAAGGGGAAAAAGGGGACCAGATCTTGGCGAAACGCCACCATATGCGACGAGGCCAAATCCAGCGGCGCCAGTTTCACAACGGGAGAGAAGAAGAGGGAAGAGGCTGGTATGTCCCTGATGCGGCGGTGCAGCTCGACCATTCGCTGGTCGCGCGGGACAATTTCCTTTGTGTACCGCATCGGTCTGTCTCTCCTTTGTATATTGGAATCGTACGTGTCTCGTTTGTGTATGCTGCCAGGATGCATGGTACTAGTATGTAAGCAAAAACATTTATCTTGTTATTGCCCCTATTCATTAATTAATCCAGTCCTCCATCTTCCGTATTTTTGGTCTTGTCTTATCATTCATTTCACTAGCTATTCACAGGCCGTTTTTACACAACACAAAGTACCGGTTCTTATACGTCTTTTTGATCTTGTGGATGATGTCGCTCGTCTCGGTCATTCCTTGCGAGAACAGGTTATCGATGCACTCCTTCAGTGTGTCGCGACGATCGTTGCAAAAGGCGGAAAACCCCACAGACGGCTTGAAGTCGTCATCCCCCAGGTGGTTGGTGATGTGCCGATCGATCTCCTGCAACACCCCCTTGGGAATGCTGGTATATACGCGCCTCTCTGCGGGTGCCTTTTTTTCGGTGCTCTTTTTTCGGAAATAATATCGCGAACTTTTGAACATTTTGTCGCAGACGTCCCCCGTGTAGCCCAGGTGCTTCAGCCGGGATTGCTCGGACTCGACCAGCTGTTTGTGCTCTTCGAGCCACGCTCTCCACGCATCCTTGTAGTCGTTGCGTTCGTCGTGCTCGTGCACCTTTGCGAACCGGTGGATCTCGGTCACCGCGTCCTCGGAGAATTTGTAGCGAAATATCTTGTTGGCGTCCATTGTAGTACGTTATATTTGTTTGTTGATAGATCAGATGGAAGGCAAATACTTTCATTTTTTTATACTACTTATATAATGCCGAGTAACACGTTCTCGCTTTTCTCGCAGCCATACTTGGATCGCGTGGCCCAGTGTTATTTGACGATTATCACTACAAACACGATGCCGGCGGGACCTCTAGGCAAACACGTGGTCCGAGTGAAGATGCCGCCGCTCAGCGAATTTGACGTACCTGGGGAATGCGAGTCCATACAGATGTGCGGTCTTGCACTGATGTCGCCTTCGAGGTGCGGGCTCATCGACTTGTACGAGCTTCCCGATCTATTCTCCTTCCTGGAGACAAACGGCTATTCCGTGAACGAGTCCATCACCAACATACTCAAGGAAAACGACGGCGGTAAGCGCAAGACGCTTGCGTTTGTCAGGTATAACCCGGCATAAAAATAAAAAATGAATATTAATATAAGACTATTTTGATCGTATATTAATAATGAACGCGACCGAAACTACGAAGAACACGCCCGCCACAACCACAATGCCAGACGACAACGTCGCCGCATACATGGCTCAATTGAATGAAATGGAGAAACAAGCACACGATATTGCAAAGGAGCATCTCGAGTCGTCGTTCAACTTAACAAAAAGCAACGGGTACAAGGAGTGGCTACGCAACATCCAGTCATCTGGATGAGTGTGCTCCAGAACGGCGGAATCGTTCGATGGAGTTGGTTGTCCTGTCTATGATGTGACTATATTTGGAGGCGTCTCCTCCTTTTTTTATGCTATTGATGGTTTGGTTTGCTATCCCGCTGGTGTCCGGGGCAGCAGGTAGGGCTAGTTTCGGTGGCATCGGGAGCGGTCCTGCTTGAGGAATCTGGGGCATCTGGGGCACCTGGGGCATCTGGGGCACCTGGGGAATCCCCATTGATAATTGGTTCGGATCCATTCCCATCATGCGCATCTCATTCTTGGCGTTTTCAACATCGGCGGCGATTTTGTGTATTGCCGCCTTTACATTTTTCACCGCCGCAATCGCTTTGTCCACCGCAGCAACGAACGAGAACGCATTTCCTATTCCTGGAACAGACTTCATCATGTTCTCTCCCACGCTAAGAGCTTTGGTTGTCATATCCTTAACTATCTGGATGGTAACATTGTCAATCTCGCCTTTTAGATTGGCCTGGATGGTTGGAGGAAGACCTGTCAAAAATCGATCCTGTATTCTGCTAGTCACTTGTGAGTTGACAAGAATGGACAACCTGCCCGCAATCGAGCGTTTGATGGCGTATATAAGACCATTGTTCATTTGAAGCTTTTGTGTTTTACCGGCTCCACCAACCCTGCGCCGCTTTGTATGCCGACGTCGATGTTTTGTAGAGGAAGAGGTTGATTTTGGTCTTTTCATTGGCTGTTATATTATAGCAAGTTTTTTTTTTGCATCCTCTTAAAATCAGCAAACGTCATGGTATATCTCTCGTCCACGTCTTTCTTGGCAGGGATTTTCAAAAGCATAAAGGATGAAAATCGCCCGTCGCAGGTATAGCGGTTCGACTTCTCTGCTACGACCGCGTCGGAAGGGGGCGCCATATTCGTTTGCTCTTTGGGGTTGGACGGCGCGGGACCAGATTTAGATTTGTTGTACGTCTTGAATTTGGCAAATACGTCTCTCTTTGGTGGCGGTGTATCCCCTTCCGACTTTTCCTCGACTAGACTACCAGACGACGATGTTGCGTCCTCTGGCGGAGTGTCCTCTTTCTCGCTAGTAGTGGCGTCTACGGACAATGTCTTGTCAACCTTCTTTAGTTCTTCTTCTAAATCAACGACCAGGTGTTTGCAATGAAAGGTAAGCGCATACTTCCGTGCAACCACCTCCAGGAATCGGTAGGGGATGATGTGGTCGCTGTAATAGACGAAACTCTCGCGATTGCTATCATATGCCATTGCAACGTTTCCAAGCGGCGTGTATTCAATGACAAAACAATTGACCAGATTGGTTGCGGAAGCCTCCGCATCTCCTGCCTCGAGAACCTTGAACTCGTCCATGTACTTGAGATGATACGCAATCGGCGCCTTTACCACCGGCGCCATCTCTTCCATCGGAGCATCCACTTCTTGTCTAGACAACATGTGGAAAAAGAAGAAGGCAAATGCTTTGGGTATGTCTATGGCTATGTCTGAACTCACCGCGAACGCCCCGGAGAACGCTAGCAGAAAAAATAAGTATATTGTATCCATCATATAATATACTTAGTCTATTTGTATATTTAAATAAGTTTCCATTCAATTACACATTACCATTCTCGGTGTCTATGTTTATCTCATCCAACGATGGTATCTTGTCATAGTCTGTTCTGCCGGCCATGTGCACGAAATAGTGGCTGTGGAAATAGTCCTCCAGAGATTCAGTGTAGTCATTCACCTGTCCAAACGATCTGGTCCAGTTCCACACGGCGTTGAATTTGCTGGTCATCTCTTTGGCCATATCAGTGGTGTGTAGCACATAAGAAAATGCAGTTTGCTCATAGATAGGGTACCTCGGATGCCCGATTGATTTGGGGAGGTACGTGTGGTAGAACGACTCCATATACTCCCTGTGTTTCTTTGGCTGATACACGATTACTCCAGAATTAAAAGCTGTTCTGATGTCCAGCGTAAAATCACTCAGTGCATAATATTCCGCCACTGTTTGGTCTGGAAATCCCCAGCACGAGTGTATGTACATCCGTTTGTCGTAGCTTGGTTGACTCATTTCGTCAACCACGCCAATCTTGTCTCCAAAATCGCAATGGCTGTGTATGGGGGGAGCGTTGATGTTGATGTAGATGTCGCTGTCAATGTAAACAATGTAATCGTAATCCATCGACCAGGTCTGGCTACATACCAACATCTTCTGGAAATACATGGATATCTTGTCCTCCTTGTAGGTGGGGTCTAAATAATCCTGGATGACCTTGAATTCGTATCCGTGTTTTTTCGCGTAATTCTCCTGCGACGTCCTGAAGAGCCTATCGTGTTCTTCGATATATTTTTCCCCAATAGAAATAGTGACAAGTAAAACTCTCATATATTCAATCATTGCAAAATATTTCTATTCAATTAACTCAAAAAGCGCGGCCACGTCTTTGCGCAAATCCGGGACGTCGATCAGCTCGTAGGTGTTCTCCTCGCAGTCCGGGTGAAGTCTCACCAGACACAACGAGGTCACCTTTCTTTCGTATTTTTTTTCTAAGATAGCCCTGTACGTATTGAGCTGCAGGGAATAGTGCCAGAAGTTGGAGTCCGGCATATGACAGATACATTCGGTGGTGGCAAATTTGTCGTATGTATTGACTGCAGAGATGCCTTTGCTACGTTTCCAGTCATAAATCATCAGCGTGCCGTCTGGGTTTTCATACACCATATCAATGGATCCGGACAATTTCAGGTCGTTGTCATAGACCAACCATTCGGTTCTATACGGGCGTAGGTGAGGCGTATCCTTGACAAACTGAAGGAAGTATTTCCATTCGAGCGAGGTACTTTCAATGTCTTCGGGGGTATGTGTATCAGTATAACGTGTGTACAAATCTTGATGGGTGTATGGGTAGTCCATCTCGGGATTGTTCATAAAACATTCAATCTCGTAATGCATATCCGTGCCTGCACCACTGACCGCATTGCCGTTGTCAGACCATTGTTTTTTTATTTCTTCCTTCGTCATCCCCCAGTATTTGTATCCTGGTTTCCAGTTCCGACCCTTCATCATCTTGTCAATGATTCCGTCTGCGTCAAATACAGGGAAATGGCGGTGGTTCCAGGTCGTCACGGAGGTGTACTTGCTGTCCAAGTCGTTGGTGATGGTGTATTTGTGTCCCTCTTCTTGGAAGAGGATGTACTCGTCCCGTGGGTGGGCATTCTTTTCAGAGAGGATCGGGTGGAGGGTGGTCATTTGCAAAGTTCAGGGTAATAGTGTGCTACATAATCGGATAGTTACAGAACGTTCATTTTTTATTGCCCTCGCTTCTCTAGCAGCGCTTTCACGTCCGCCTTGATGTCCTGGATCTCCTTTGTCAGAATGCCGATGAGTCCGTCGTAGTTGACCGATTGGTACGATTTTCCGTCCTTTTCGCCGGAAACAAGGTAGGGATAGACCTCCTGCAACTCGTGTGCAATGACGCCAAATTGGTCCCTTCCGGTTAGCGTGTTGAAGTATTTCACAGGGCGGATATCGTCCAATGTCTGGGTCGCCGGCTCGAGTTGATCCTTTATTCGACTATCGGAATACGTGCTATAGCTATTCGCAAGAACTCCGCCATTCACGTCGAGCATTGGCGGGTCAACCTCGCTGACGTCTTTGCCTATCGCAACCCTGGGCCCGACAATGTAGGTGGTGTCGTCTTGCGGGTCAAACACGAGATCGCCCGTGGGCGTGATATTGCTGTTTCCACTCCCGTCAATCGTGACGCTGCACCCGTAGTTGGTTTTGGCGGCAATGCTCGTAAATGGATACGTGCTCACAAAATCCGGATCATTCACAATGACCCAGTTCTCTTCTAGTGCGGGGTTGCGTGCATAAGCATATATGTTGTCACCATCTTCAATTCCCACAGCAATCCACAAGCCCAAGTCCGGGGAGTAGCTTATCGACAAGCCAACCAAAAAGATATTCAACGAGTCTCCCACACCAGTCCATCCGTATGTCCCTCCTATTGTCGTTGGGTCGGTTGCGTAGGCAATGCTTTCCGACAACCCCGCCCCCACAGCTATCCACAGATTTTGCTCGGGCGAATAGCAGACGCTTCTACATTCAAACCCAAATAGTGTATCGCCAAGCCCGGTCCACCCCCCTGTGTTGGTATGTCGCGGATTGCGCGCATAGGCAAGGGTATTGTTGGTTGTCCCCGGACTACCACACGCCACCCATATATCGGACTGCGCGGAGTAGTGAATATCGTACACGAATCCGTCGAAAACGGATGATGCAGAGGGCACCACCTCCCACCCCCCGTCCGTTGCCACAGACGACACAATCGTTGGGTCGGTCGCGTACGCCAAGAAATTAGCAGCTCCACACGCAACCCATATTTGCTGCGTTTGCGAATAAGCTAATCCGTAACACCCACTATTGGCACCTGTACCAGTAAAGATATCGTCTCCAGAACTCAATACGCTTGTCCAGTTTACACCATTCGTTCCATAGGAGAACGTTCGTTGCGTAACACGATCTGTCAATGTTTCGCCACCGATTACCCACATTTGTTTATCGTTGGAATAGGCAACGCCCCTCGCCTGAGACAGGGCGGATCCGAATCCGGATTTTCGCCATCCGCTGCTATTGGTGGTAGTTGGATCTGTGGCGGTTCTAACTATTTCGTTACTCTTTCCCAAAGACATCCACAGATTCGGGCCGGGAAAGTAGCACACGCGGTTGATGGTTGTTTGTATAACATCATCGTCATTTTCATATTTCGAAAACGCAGTTCCATTCTGCGAATAGTACATCGTCGTCAAACTCGAGTTTGCGGCTATGACAATATTTTGGGTTTGGGCAAGCACAGGCTCGTTAAGAGTGACGTAGTTGGTTGAGATTGGTACAACAGGCCCTTCTTCTCCGGTCAGTCCGGTCAATCCAGTAGTACCGGTGGTTCCCGTATCTCCTCCTTCTCCAGTAGGCCCGGTTGGCCCGACATTTCCTTTGAAACCTGTGACACCTGTATAGCCGGTAGCACCGGTACACCCCGTTGGACCAGTGCTACCCGTCGCCCCGGTCTTTCCTCGAATACCATCCAGCCCAGTTCCACCTGTTTCACCCGTCGCACCGGTAGCTCCCGTATCTCCCGCCACACCTGCCCCTCCAACACAGCCAGTGGGACCTGTGCCACCCATAGACCCGGTTCTACCGGTCGCTCCCGTCGTCCCAGTAGAACCGGTATCTCCTGTGTTTCCAACCGACCCCGCTACCCCCGTTCCGCCCGTTGGCCCGGTTTTTCCTCCCCACCCAAAACATCCGTTTTTCCCGGTGAACCCGGTATCGCCTGTATCGCCGGTATTGCCGGTCCGACCCGTATATCCGGTCGCACCGGTCTCCCCAGTCGCGCCCGTGCCGCCGGTAGGACCGGTAGGCCCAGGTTGTCCCACGCAGCCAGTGCGTCCCGTCCCACCCGTCGCCCCGGTATCGCCGGTACTGCCAGTACGTCCAGTAGCACCAGTATCACCGGTAGCACCAGTATCGCCGGTCGCCCCTGTAACCCCTGTATGACCTGTACGCCCAACGCATCCGGTGACCCCGGTTGGTCCTTTTGATCCAGATACCCCGGTGTTTCCGGTGTACCCTCTCGACCCCGTGCACCCTGTGGGTCCAGATGCTCCGGTGTCTCCATACTGACCCGTGACACCGGTCACTCCCGTCAAACCGGACCATCCTGTTCGTCCGGTTGGCCCTGTTACACCAGTCGCACCGGTGTTTCCTCTGCAGCCGGTTGAGCCTGTGTGCCCCGTGATACCAGTAGGACCAGTCACGCCGGTCACTCCCTTGTCGCCATTGTAACCCGTGATTCCAATGACGCCTCCTGTTATTCCAGACGGACCACGAGGACCAATAATATTTGCGCTGTCCTGGCTTGTGCCGTCGCAAAAGTGTATGGATTCGGTGAACATTATGATGTTTTCGCTCACATCAAGATGACTCATCATTATAGACGTCTCTAAACCACTCGACGTATTGCGGTTCGTAATCAATGTTCTCCCCTCGTTGGCATACTGGTTTTGAATACTATTGTCTGTGCCGGATCTATCGGTTCCTCCATATTTTCTAAAACTTTTTCTCATATAATCAGTGGCTAAAAAATGATAATATAACTAGACTTATTATCATTTATGCCTCCAGCATTCCCCGCACCTGTTTTTTCAGATCTTTCACTTCCTTTACGAGAAGCGATATGATACTGGTGTAGTCCAGGTACTGGTTTCTCTCGCCGTCTTTCTCACCAAATACAAGAAACGGGAACACCTCTTGCACTTCGTGCGCAAGTAAGCCCAGTTCTTCCCGTTGGGTCAGCTTGTTGAAATAACAAACCGGTCGAAGATTGTTGATTGATTCCGTGATTTCGGCAACGTTTGTTTTGATTCTGTAATCGGATGTCGTCGTTCTATCAACCGAAATAACATTTCCACTTACATCCAACGCGAGAGAGCCTTCCCCGGACGACCCCAATGTCGTTTTATTGATGGTCATTGTATTGTACACATTGACGTTGTTGCCAGGCACAACAAAAATGTCTTTGGGGGAACTGAAACGGGTCACGTTGGAACTATCTACGAATAGCGTCTTTGTTTTGTTCAACAACACGGGGTTTGTGTAGGAGTAGGCGTACCCCGTAACCCCGGTCGAGCCAGTATATCCTGTGATTCCGTATATGTCGGCAGGGTCCACCGCCACCCCGGCCGTGCCAGTCGCCCCTGTGGCGCCAGTGCATCCTTTTTTTCCGGTGACGCCAGTAGACCCGGTGGTTCCAGTAGAAGAAGTGGGTCCAGTCTCCCCGGTAGGACCAGTCCCTCCCCTCCACCCTCTGGCGCCTCTACGACCCGTTGCTCCTGTGGCGGCAGTGTGACCAGTTGCGCCTCTGCGTCCAGTGGGACCGGTGCACCCAGTGCGCCCTGTGTAGGACCCCCCGGTAACGCCGGTTCCACCGGTAATGCCTGATGAACCGGTGGAACCGGTGTTACCGCTCGCACCTATGTTCCCCTCGGACCCTCTGTCTCCTGTAGGTCCAGTGGGACCACTGGGACCATCATCTCCCATATCACCTATCTCCCCGGTCGCACCCGTCATTCCGGTCCCGCCTGTGAAACCGCTGGTACCTGTTGTACCCGTCCGTCCAGTCATTCCAGTCAATCCAGTGGGTCCAGTGCGCCCGGTACGCCCGGTGATTCCCGTGACACCAGTATCACCGGTCCGCCCGGTCCGTCCAGTAGCTCCGGTAGGACCGGTCCGTCCGGTCCGTCCAGTAGCTCCAGTTGAACCTGTGTCTCCTCGACGCCCGCTTACTCCTGTGATTCCGGTGCATCCAGTATATCCGGTAGGTCCGGTAGGACCAGTCGTCCCGGTTACGCCAGTGACACCAGTGAATCCCGTTCGACCGGTCATCCCAGTTGGACCGGTTGGACCAGATACTCCTGTCGAGCCTGTGATTCCTCTAAACCCGGTGCACCCGGTTGCTCCAGTGGGACCTGTCTCTGCCGTGACGCCGGTACGACCCGTTCTTCCGCGATTGTATATACTACCACCGGTTGCACCCGTGCCTCCGGTGAGGCCTGTGGGTCCGCGTATAAATACCAACGGACCTGTTGCACCGGTAGGTCCGGTGCTACCGGGCCCTAAATAGTCAGACGACTGCGAAGTTCCATCAATAAAGTACAGCGTATTCACACGCAATAGTGAGTTGCCGCTGAGGTCGATGTCGCTGTTGGTGACAATTCTGGAGTTGTTCAATCCCAGCGTACCCGTCGTGGTTGCATTTGTTTTGTTTACATAATGATGCGTGACTATATTTTTAGTTGACGATCGGTCAGTGCCGCCGTATTGTTTAAATCCGCTCATATAATCACCTTCTAAAAAATATATACTCTTTTATTCGCGTTTTGTTTCATTTACCCGTTATCAGATTTATTTGCTGTTTCAGTTCAAGCACTTCTTTTACAAGCAGCCCAATGATACCGGTGTAATTCACTGCCTGTAGCGTGTCTTCGTTTTCACCATCTTCTGTAACGAGGAACGGCAATTCTTCCTTGATCTCCTGCGCAATGAACCCCACATCGCGCTTTCCGGATAATTTGTTCACGTACGTGACTGGATTCAATGTGTCCACGGAGACGTCCGCATCTCCAACAAGATCGCGCACATTTTCCTTTATGCGATAATCGGACGGAGTGCCGAAAAAAGAAGCAGTGATGTTTCCACTCACGTCAAGATAAATGAGATTACCTGGGTCCGAGTAGGGAACACTCCTCCCAATCACAAGCTTGCTGAGAACCGCCACGTTGCTGGAGACTATTCGGAGATCCCCGCTTGTTTCTATGTAGGTATTGTCAGACGCGTCTAGGGTTGTAACAAAAGCACTCGTGGTCGGAACGTCAATAGACATACTTCCCGTCGTACCTGTTCCACCCATAATGCCCGTCGTTCCCGTATTGCCTGTTGGACCTGTATAACCATAGGCAGTCATTCCTCGCCACCCCTGATCACCAGTCTCACCAGCCCAGCCTGTAGGGCCTCTATCACCATTATCGCCGGCGGCCCCGCTGACCCCAGTAGCTCCATTGTATCCTTGCACGCCTGTCGGACCGGTACATCCAAAAAACCCAACCATCCCGGTAGTCCCAGTAGAACCGGTACGACCAGTATGGCCGGTGCGTCCGGTCACGCCCGTACCCCCAGTGATTCCGGTATTTCCAGTCGACCCAGTACCGCCTGTGCTGCCGGTAGCACCGGTATCACCTGTGTGTCCAGTTTTGCCAGTGACTCCCGTGTACCCAAATGTGCCTGCGCCTCCGATAAACCCAGTCCTCCCGGTGACGCCAGTATCGCCGTGTGGTCCTCTTCCTCCGATTGTCCCGGTGGGTCCTTGGAATCCTGCAAGCCCAACGACCCCTGTGATCCCGGTTGTTCCGTACACGGAAAGAGATCCGGTACGACCAGTCGTCCCCCGCTCGCCCGTGGCACCCGTCCTACCTGTTCTCCCAGTTGGTCCTCGCGACCCGGTAGGTCCAGTAGATCCGGTCCTACCAGTAGCCCCCGTACGACCCGTTGATCCGGTTGGTCCGGTTCTTCCAGTCGGTCCAGTAATACCTGTTCTACCGGTACTCCCGGTGTTACCGCTGCGTCCAGTCGCGCCAGTGGGGCCAGTGGCGCCAGTGACCCCCGAATATCCGGTCCTTCCGGTAATCCCGGAAAATCCGGTAAACCCAACCGGTCCCGTCGGTCCAGTCGGGCCAGTGTTGGCGAACCCAGTATGCCCGGTCACCCCGGTGGGGCCCTTGTTTCCTGTTGGGCCAGTCGGACCATCGCGGCCGGTAGTCCCAGTGGTTCCAGTACGACCGGTGGGACCAGTTGGCGCGGTGCTGCCAGTCACACTGCCAGTCGCGCCCCGGTATCCGGTAGGTCCTGCTATAATGGCCGATGTTCCCGAAGACATGAGAGATCCATCGCAGAAATAGATTCCTCCTATATTGAAAATAGAATTGCAGCTCATATCTAGGTGTCCCTCGGTGAGTATTTTGGAATTTTCCATTCCCTCCGATTCGGTGATGGTGTTTATTTCATTTGCATTGTAATTGGAGGACACGATGTTTTTCCCGGTATTATGTTTAGTCCCTCCATATTTTCTAAAACTGCTCATATAATCACCAGCTAAAAAAGGATTGGTGTAAAACCATATATTGTGTTGCATGTTGTCAATAAAAATGTAATTATATAAAAGAAGAATAACAGACTCTAGAATGGGATACAACATCGAACTATCATTCGATCTCACCAAATGCGGCAATGTCACCGAGGTAAAAAACACCATCACTGGTTTTGCAAACGAATGTGGGTGTGAATCCTATTACGAAGACTACGAAATGTCGGGAAACACGAAAAATGAACGACACCATTGTGTAATGGTAATCACCTTTCCGGAAGACCAGCTTTTTAATTGTTCTAAATTCGTTAAAAAAATTAAAAATATACAAGGGGTGCGATTTGAATGTGTGTATGACGATGCGACTCCACGACATCGAATGGTGTATGCATCGACCAACTACTTGAAATCTCTCCACAAAGACACCGCGACGGCATTCAAGTCGAACAGACAGGCCCGGGAGCGCAGCTTTTCCGAGGGGGAAGTCATACTCATGAACGAAATCTCGCACAAAAATAGGCGGTCCACTACCATAGGCTGCGACTCAGACGATGTTCCTCGCGTGGATTGCTCTGGCAATCTGACTTACTCAAGATGATCTCCTGGATAGGTGAATACGTTTGGTTTTGGGTCGGGGGGTTTTCATCAATGACCTTTTGCTGCTTCTGGAAGTGGTCTTTTTCGACGCGGACGACTTCCTGGAAGAGGAGGACTTCCTGGACGACTT
>ERZ807291.6495-NODE-6495-length-14039-cov-10.297411_pt1 | contig 14039 bp, 7 predicted proteins | sample MGYA00521257_ERZ807291 | MGnify/ENA primary metagenome ERZ807291 (study PRJEB31413, sample SAMN03169783) | marine metagenome | biome: Marine; feature: Water; material: Subsurface seawater | place: North Sea | collected 2011-04-28 | depth 1 m m ...
AAGTAGAGTATTTGAACATAGTAGACATTATGATTAATTTAAATAACGAGGACGAAAACTCCCCAGCCATTGAATTTCTTCAATGCAAGTTTACAATGTATCTGCCATACCCATACAAACTAAGTAAAACATTTAGGATGACCAATTTAATGGACTTCAAACACCGTATACACGTGGGAGGTAATATACAGCTTTCATTATAAATAACTCAGGTCAATAGCCCCAAGTCTATAGAAACATTACTAACTATAAGCCTACACTTCGCAACATGATAAATCATATTGCAATGAGTCAAGACATTCATAACAATACATCCCGCCTGTTTTATTAATCTTAATTAATATGGTTGATTTTAATGTCACCGCGACAATTCTTTTTAAGTTAAAAAAGAACTTTCAAATTAAAGGCTATACCTAGAGATTGACTGTCTCAACAATATTACTCATTGTCAGAGTGATCTGCAACATGATTCAGATCGGGCGGGGAACCCCACTTAACAGATTTAAATTTTATGGAACATATATTGTGTTAATATTTCAATTTTTTTACTGTTAATAGGGGTTTCATATCATAAAATAAAGTTATATTATACATATAGTCCTTTCAAATAATCAGGAATTTGCTCTTTTGTAGATTCTCTTAGTTTTTTCAACTTGGCAAATCCACTTTCTAAATCTTCAATTAAAATTTCTTTATTACCCGAACCATCCATTATAGATTCTTTGAATAATCGTAAACTATAATTCTCTTTAGTTAATTGGAATATAGTGCGTAAATCACCAGCTTGATATTTTAATAAGTCTTTGTTTTTAGATATTAATTTTAGCAACTTTGATTCAACATGTTTATCGCTGATTGTTTGTTTATCGCTGATTATTTGTTTATCGCTGATTGTTTGTTTATCACTGATTGTTTGTTTATCGCTGATTGTTTGTTTATCGCTGATTGTTTGTTTATCACTGATTATTTGTTTATCACCGATTGTTTGTTTATCACTGATTGTTTGTTTATCACTGATTGTTTGTTTATCACCGATTGTTTTCATTAGTGTATCTTTAAAAGACCATCCATCTTCATTCATAAACTTTAATAGAATAGACTTTAACTCTTCCTCGTTATAAGATTCCAAATTAAATCTTACAGGAAATCTTCTTTCTAATCCTTTATTATAATTAAAGAAGCATGTTTGTACTTCTTCTTTGTAGCCTGCAATAATACATAAAAATTTATCGCCTTTTTCTGTCAAGTTCTGATTTATAGTATCAATACATTCTTTTGTAAATGCATCTCTCTTCTCGCGATTTCCTAACGAATATACTTCATCAATAAATAATACACCACCTTCAATTGAATTAATAACTTTCTGAGTTTTAACAGCTGTATGTCCACAGTACTCGCCAATTAAATCAGACCGTTTTGCTTCAATAAAGTTATCATTTTTCAAAAAATCCATTGCAAGATATATTTTTGCAATAATTTTTGCAAGTGTTGTTTTTCCTACACCTGGTTCACCTGTAATAACTACATGATTAATCTCATTCGAATTATTTAAACCGTGAAGAAAATAACTTATCTGTTTAAAAATATTTTCTTTTACATTATTCATTCCTATTATATTTTTTAATTCAATACAACTAGGGATTAGTTTATATAATTTTTGAAACTTTGAATTATTTAACATGTCAAATCTATGAGGTTCATTGCTAAATTCAATAATATCATCTATTGAATTTAACTGAGCGAATATACTACTTAGTCTTCTATCTACTTCATCTGACTTTATCTTTTCATAATTTTTAGGTTTCTTTCTTTTTTCATTAGATAACCATTTTGATACTTCAGATATTTTTCTCTTATTTGGTTCCTCTATTGGTTTTTCATATTTTTCAAGTTTTCTTTTAATTTTCTTAGCTTCAATTTCTAATTCAAAAATAGCATTTTTATCTTGTTTAGTATCCTCTTTCATATAATGAATTTTCCTATGAAGGCATCGAATTTCTTCATTAACAAATTGATTATATAATATAGAATTCCACATTTGATTTGTTCTATCCGTAGTATCATTTAGATAATCGTTCCATCTTTTATTTGTTTCTCCTTCTTCATCGCCATATTTATTAGGATTAGGGTCCATTTATAAATATACATATATATTTATAAATAATTTATTCAATAATTTTTAATTTACGTTTACGAAATATATTTTATAAAGAATAATAATATATGAATAAAGACTATATTGAAAGATCTATTTACAAATACATGTCATTTAATAATAATGAAATTAACCTTAAATTTAATACTCAATTTTTAGGAAATATAAAATTTAGTAAAAATATTCAATTACCAAATAATAATATATTTGATTCATCTAAATTAGATATGCTTAATAAAAAAGAGGATCAATCGATTGAAGAAAATAAAGTTGTTATATATGGAACTAATGGACAAATAAAAACTAATGAACTTTCTTGCAATAGTATTAATATTGGTAATACAACAATTAGTCTACCTGAAATATCACCAAATGTTGGTCAATTTTTATCAATTAATAATAATGGAAACTTTGTATGGACTGAACCAGATAAAGCAGGAATTAATTCATTGAATGGATTAATCGACGTATCAGTTGAAGAATCAGAAATTATTTTTGGTACTAAAGATATCCTTTCTTGGAAACCATTTTTATCTAATAAAGTAGATTTAGGTAATTCTATTAGACCATTCAAAGATATATATGTTAGAAGAATTATGGCATGTGATATTGATATAACTAGTTTCTTAGGAAGATCTGCAATCGGATTTTGTGGTACACATGACTTGGCAACTTTTAGTCACTTTGATAATAATAATAATAATTCATTTTCAATTGCTCAAACATCATTTGGTAATACGATTATTAATGCTAAACTAAATACCACAATCGATTTTAACATTGATAATAAATTAAAAATGCAATTAAATGATTCAGGAAACTTTATGATTGGTACAAATAATAAAGAAGCGAGATTAAATATAGGTGGTTATAATAACATTAGTTTATCACTTGATTCTAATCTATTAATTAAAGAGTCTATTTACTTTCATAATGATAATAGAAATAAAAAAAATATATCTGATTTAAATAATACAAGATCATTAGAGCTAATAAGAAATATTCAAACAATTAAGTATACTAATATTGAAACTAATAATACTGAATATGGTATACACTTTGATTTATCTAATCAAGATATAAAAAATATAAATATTAAATTAAAAAATTTTATACCAAATATATGCGAAATCTGTAAATTTGAAATAATTGGAAATGATAATATATTAATATTTAATACTAAAAATACAAATGATTTAATTAAAAATAATAGTACATTGCAAATTAAAAAAAATGACGGTACAGTTATTATTGTTCAAATTATGTCAATTATTGATTCAAAAAGAATTATTATTAATAAAGATTTAACCCAAGATACTGACTATTTATATAATCACAATAAGGAAAAAATAGAAAATATTCATGGTATATCTACAGTATTTAATAATTATATATTTGTATATGGACAAGAAGTAGATGACTTTAACTTTTATAAAGAATCATCTATCATAAGTTTAAATACTTCTGCAATTAAAGAACTTGATAAAACATTTGATAAAAATATATCTAATATAAATCAAGAATTACTTTTATTACAAACTAAAAATCAAGCACTTGATGAAAAGAACCAAATACTTGAAACTAAATTACTCAAATTGGAAAAAATATTTCAAAGTAACGAACGAGCTAATAAATTATAATATCTTTGTTATTATATTGATCCAATTACCTGCTTCATATTTAATTGCATCATTATAATATCTTTGTTATTATATTGATCCAATTACCTGCTTCATATTTAATTGCATCATTATAATATCTTTGTTATTATATTGATCCAATTACCTGCTTCATATTTAATTGCATCAATATTAAATTTTGGTACATACTTTTCAATTTCAGCCTCAAGCTCACCCTTTGGATAAATTCGATAGTATCTATATAATGTAGTATATTGTCCATTCATTTCTTTATTTTTCCAAGATACAAATTCATCTCTTTTCATAAATTTTCTTTTTGAATTTAATGGTTGTTCCATCGCCCATACTTGAATAAATACTTTTCCTTCTGGTTTTAATATTCTATACATTTCATTTAGAGCCTGTTGTCGGTCTTTTACATTATCTAAATGATGATATACTGCTATACAAATTATGTAATCAAAAGTATTATTTTCAAATGGTAGATCAATCATATTTCCCTGAATAACATGTCCTCCTTTTTTTGTAACAATATCACAAAGTTCTTGAGACATTTCTAATCCAATAATATCTATATCACTCCTATAGAATAAATTTCGACCATTTCCACATCCTATATCTAAAACTTTCGAATTAGGTGGTAAAGAGTTTATAAATTCAATAGTTGAAGGCCACGGATTAACTCTTGTTTTTGAAAAATTACTTGCATTTTTTTTATAAAATGTATTTACTGACTTTGTTTCAATAGATGTCATAATTATATTACTTATTTATTTTTAATAAATTATTCAATATTTATATATTACCGCTCTAAATCATTTCCATATATGGAATCAACTTAACTACAAATTTAATTATATAATATATAATGTCAAATAATAAAAAATTGATTAATAGTAATTATATTAAAGATATAAATAGTAAAGAAATGACTGATAATGAAAAACAAAAAGTAGAAATAAGTAATAATGTTTCTAACAAAGAAGCATTGAAAGATAAAATTCATGAAATTCATAATTATCTTAGGAACAACGGTGCTGGTTATGGTATGAATGCTTTAAAGGTATTTAATCTTTTATATGGATTGAAAAAAATAGAAGAAAAACAACTATTAGATAAAGTAAAATTAAAAAGACCTTGTTGTGAATTTTCTTATTTACTAAAAATGGCAAATGAAGGTAAATATAATGAAAAATTATCAGAATTAATTTTTGGCGACGTTTTGACTTCAATTAAAAGAAGTGATATAGGTGATTTACTTTTTTATGAAATTCCACAAAATATTAAAAGTTCCGTATTTTCATATTTAATCAAAGAAATTAATAAAATTACAATTATTGAAAAAACATGCAACGTTTTATTATCAGGTAAAATATATGAATATTTTATTGGACGTGATGAATCAGCAATTAGTGAACTTGGTGCATATTTTACAGATAGACATATTGTAGATTATATTTATAAAAAATTAAATCCTGAAATTAACAAAGATGGTTCAATTGACTCAATGATTGATATGTTTGGAGGTTCGGGTGGATTTACAACCGGTTACATTAATTATTTAAATAATAAATATAATAATATTAATTGGAAAAATAATATTAATAACATATATCATTATGATATGAATGAAGATGTTGTTAAATCTGCCGGCTTAGAATTCTTTTGTTTGACAGGTGTATTGCCAGATTTAAATAATTTATCGTATAAAAATTCATTCACTGATAATTTTAATGATCAAAAGTTTATGAATATTATTACAAATCCACCGTACGGTGGTGATAAAGTAAAACAATCAGATGCACAAATAAAGAAAAAGAAAATTAAAGAATATATTAAAAATGAATTAAATACATTGAAAGATGAATTTAAAATTAAATTAAGATTGAAACAAGTTAAAAAATTAGAAGATCAAGAAAAACAAGATAAAAAAGACAGTAATAAAACAAAAGTGTCAGTTGAAACATGTAGTCAGCGTATTATAAAGTATGCAAAGGTTAATAAATTAACTGGTAATGATAAAGAAAGTTCATCTTTAATTTTATTAATGGACATGCTAGATGTTAACGGAACATGTATCGGAGTTTTAAAAGAAGGAGTATTTTTTAATAAAACTTATAAAGATCTACGAAAATGTTTAATTACTAATTTTAATGTAAGAGAAGTAATTAGTGTTCCTCAAGATCAATTTGAAAATACATCAACTAAAACATCAGTTGTAATTTTTGAAAATACATCAACTAAAACAACAAATGTCAAGTTTTCAGATTTAATTGTTGAAAAATACGAAGAAGATAAATTTGAAGATATTAATGATGAAATTGTATTAACTGAAAGTAAAGGTGATATAAAAAGTATAAGTGACAAAGAAATATCATCTGCATCAAAAGAAGAATTATTAGAAAATACTATTTGTTCTTTGAATGGAAAAGATTATAATAAAAAAGTAATCATTTGCGGCGATGAGTATGAACTTAAAAAAATAGGTGATATTTGTGAAAGTCAAAATGGATATGCTTTTAAAACAGAAGATTATAAAAAAATAGGTATTCCATTAATTACAATAACACATATTAAAAATGAACAAATTCAATTTAATAATAATAATTTTATAGAAGAAAATAGTAAATATGATAAATATAAGTTAGAAAAAAATGATATTGTTATATCATTAACTGGTAAAAAACCAAAATTATGTTCAATTGCAATTAATAATACAAATGATAAATTATATTTGAATCAAAGATGTGCACTGTTACGAAATTTTAAAGGCATAAACCATACAAATGCAAATTATTATTTTGTATCTATCTTTAATGGATTTATAATGAATTATATTAATGAAACTATTGGAAATGGTTCTAATCAAGAAAATGTATCACTGACAGATATATTAAATATTAAAATTCCAATTCCAAAATCAAATAAGAAAACTAAATGGTGGATAGACAAAATATCAAAACCATATGATAAAATGAATGATAGTAAATTAAAAATTGAAGAATTAGAAAAAAATATACATGATACCATTAATGATATTACTGAAAATGATGATTGTGTTGAATTAAACTTTGATGATGTATTACAATATGTACGTAAAAAAAATAAATATCGTGCAGCCGACGGTAAAACTATTGGTAAATATAGATTTTATACATCAAGTCAAGATAAAATATTATATAGAGATGATTATGAATTTGAAGATGATCATATATTAATTGGCAGAGGAGGAGTTGCATCATTGCATTTATCATCAATGTTTTCAGTTTCTCATGACGATGTATATGTACTAACTACTACCAAACAAGAATATAATTTAAAATATATATATAATTATATCAAAATTAATATTAAATTAATCGAAGACAGTTTTAAAGGTTCAACAATTAAACATAGTTCAAAAACTGCACTATCTAATATTAAAATTAAGATTCCCAAAAATAAAAATCTGATTTCAAAGTTAGAAATATTATTTACTGATATAGAAAAACTTCAAACTGAAAATAAGAATTCTGAGAAATTATACAAACAATATATACAAGAATTAACAGAAGAAGCAATTCCTAGTAAACAACAAAATATAGAAGAACTTCCAAAAAATATTATAATGTCTAGAAAAATTAAAACTAAATCTAAAAAAAATAAACAAATAATGCAATCATTAGATATATAATTTGCAATTGTATAATTTAACGCCTTTCTTTATTAATCTTTAATTCATAACTAATATTAGAAAAATTCTTATAAAAATCGATTGGTTCATTTGGTAAATTACTATATTTTTTACATAATTCATAATAATCATCTAATGATTCTATATTTTTATCTTTACAAAAATTTATCCAATCATTCTTATCTTGAATAAATATCTTTGTGTCAATTCCCATAAAATCATACCAATTTGTCCATACACCTTTTGAATTAAAATATTCTTCAGGATTTTTAATATACATTTTATGTTTATTTTCTATTGCAATATCTGAATAATCTTCTTTAGATTGAATATTTAATTCTTTATTTAATTGTCGAATATAATTAAATTCATCTTGATCTTCTGTGCATTTTGAATCAAGTGATTTACTATATCTTAGTCTCAATATAATTTTAACTAATTCATCTTGATTTTCAATTATATCATGATATTGTATTTTTTCTTGTTGGTCATTATATGATTTATAATCTGTATTATTTAATGAAACTACATTTATTTTTTGTTCTATAGTTTCATCTACATTTCTAATTTTAGCAATAATTTTTCTACATTTATCAAATGATTCATTGTCAGTAATAAAATTATCTGTATCAATATACGGAATAATTACATAAGCTTTTTTATCTGGAAAATTACTATCTAATCTATTTGGTCTTAAAGTTGACTGTACTATTCTAATATCTGATTCCATATTTTCACAAAATACAACGCCATTTAATTTTGGACAGTCGAAACCTTCGCCAAAAATGTACACACTTGATATAATACCCCATGATGCTTTTTTAAATTTAGTAATTTCACCTTCTTTAACCGAACCATTAGGCAATTTAATATCATTTAGTTCTTCAAAACTTTTACTATGTAATGATTTATTGTAATAGTTTTCTTTATTAATATTTATTATATTTAATTCAAGAATAACATCAATATATCTTTTAACTAATTCAGAATTTTCTGTTTTATTTGTGTAAATAAGAATATGAGTTAAATCATTATATTTTTCAATTGATTTTAAAGCCATAAAAGCAGATAAAAATAAATTTTTATTATCCATAATCGAATTTTGAACTTCCTTGTTTTTACCTAAATTTAAACTATTAATAATATTATTAATCTGATCCTCTGTATTTTTTAGAATTACTAATTTGTAATCAGTAATCTTTTTATTTTCAATTGCCCAATTTATTGTTTTACAATCAATTACTTTACCAAATATTTCTGTATCATCCATTGAATATATACTATTTGGTAAATATTTATTCATTCTGTTGTTTTCAATTACTTTTTCTGTTGCTGTCATAAATAATGTTTTATTTGATTTTATTTTATGAAATGACTCTTTTGTTTTTTCACAATCACTTCCAACTAAATGATGTGCTTCATCTCCAATTTTAAAATCAAATTTAATATTTGATAATTTACTACAAGAATCATATGTAGTAATTAAAAATTTACAATCATTTGATTTTTTATTAACAAAATCATTTATATTTTCTTCTTTCGTTGTTGATTCTATTATATAATTTTCATTCTTTTCTTTTTCACCTCCAATATATAATATATTTTTATGATTACTATATATTCTCATTATTTCATTTTTCATTTGTTTTTGCAAATATATACTTGGAACTCCAATTACAACTAATTTACAGTTTAACTTTTGAGTTATTAGTACTCCCAATAATGCTTTGCCTAAACCACATGCCCATAAAATTCTACATATATTATTATTATCATAAAAATTTTCTATTTTATCTAGTATTTCTTGTTGATAATAATATGGCGTAAAGTTATTATTATTAATAAGTTGAGTTTGATTATTATTTTTATTTGATTGAAATGTATCGGGTTTATTGTCATAATATTTTCTATCAAAATTATGTGTATTGTGTACTTTATAATTAATCTTTCGTTTATCTAATATGTTGATTATTGTTTGATGAAATTCTTTATTATTATTACAATAAAAATACTCAGTTTGAAAAAAATTATTTCTTTTATCTTTATGTAATTGTAATACTTCATTCTCAATCACTAATATTTCATCTCGTGATAATTTATCTAGAAATTCATAATAATATATATATTTGGAATCATTGAATATTGTTAAATAGTCAATCCATCTATATTCTAGTCTCATAGACATTCCAAATTTTATTGTTTTATCTTTTACTAATTGATTTGTTATTAATAAATACAATCCTATCATTGTAAATATATAATATATAAAATAGATATATAAATCAATTTTTACTTTAGAATCTAAATATTATGATTAAATAAAAAATACAATAACTTAATTTTCTACATTACTATAAATGTTTAATAAAGTATTTTACATATTATTTGTATTATTACTTATTATTATTTGCAATATGCAATATGTAGAATCATTTACAGATATATTTATAAATAATAAACCGATTATTTTAATAACAGGAACTACCTCAGGTATCGGCAAAGCATTTGTTAAATCAATAGATAAGAAATACAAAGTTCTAATTCATGGAAGAGATTGTAATAAACTTGCAAATATGATAAAAGTTTATAAAAATAAAGGTATGGATATTGAATATCTATGTTATGATTTATCTAAAAAAGATAATATTACAAAATTTAATAATGAAATCAAATCAAAGTATAAAAAAATAGATATTCTAATTAATAATTTTTATGATAGCTCACATGAAGAAGACATTAGTTATCAAATTAATACTAACTTAACAAATACTATTTTATTAACTAAAATGCTTTCAAAAAATATTAATACAGGTGGTACAATTATTAATATTAGTAGTGGATTATCTAGAAATATTCAATATGGAAATAACTTTATATCTACTTATACAATTATTAAAGACTCTCTTGAAAAGTTTACTAAAATATATTCATCAAAATTATATCCTAAAAAAATTAGTATAACATGTTTAAGAATTGATGATAGTTATAAAAGCAAATTAACTAATAAATTCTTGAAAGATTACACGCTAAAAAATCCAAATGAAATTGTCGAATGTCTTAACTATATCATCTCAAAAAAATGGAACGAAACAACGGGTAAAATTATTAAATCATCATCTTTAATTAATAATTCAATTGTATCTTTACTTGATACCGAATATAACTTGGCTGATTATGATTTTAATACTCTTTTTAAACAGAATAAAAAAGTATTAGGAGAAAACTGTATTGGGATGTCTAAAAATATAAGTACACTTTTAAATGATAAAACTGACTTTACTAAATATGTTTCTTATACCGGTGAATTACATAAATATTTGGCTAGTAAATATAAAGTTCAGTCAAATAATATATTATTTCATAAAGGAACTATTAATTTTCTTGATAAAATTATAAACTTATTTGTCAAAGATGAACACGATATTATAGTATCGTCTGATACATGGGGTGTATTTACAACATTATCTAATAATAATAATAAAAAAATAGTTAAAGTTCCTTACAAAATAAAAGATAAATATATAATTCAAGATTTTGATCGAATTACTAATTCTATTTCATCACAAACAAGGATGATATATTTAATTGCTCCAATATTTAAGAAAGATTTTGATAAATTTATAAAAAATATTCCTTCTAATTTAATTATTGTTATTGATTTTTGTTATAATGACTTTTATCCATATTTATTAAACAATGAAAATCCAATAATTGATATGGGAAATTATATTAATTCTAAAAATAAAATAATTGGTGTTAATACTTTCTCTAAATTCTATTCATTACCTGGAATTAATTTTAGTTTTTCAATCGCTAATTCAAAAATGAATGATTATATTAAACCACATTTTCATTATCCAGTTTCTAATTTTATAGAATTAATATCATTATATGCATTAACAGATACAAAAAGAAATACATTTACTGTTAATTATTATAAAAATGAAAAAAATAGAATAATTAATAAATTAAATAAATTAAAAATACCGTTTTATAATGCATATCAAAACTGTATATTTATTTTTACAAATAAATCAAAAGAAAAAATAAATAAATTACTAGAAAAAAATCATATTAATTTAGATATTGTACTTGAAAATAATTATATGATGATTCCTATATTAAATAGAAAACAAAATGATATATTATTATCTATTATAATTGATTAGAATATCATATACTATATGTATAAGATTCTATTCACTAACTATATTTGAATTATCTTTCATTATAATTTTTTGATCAAAAAATTTATGATGAATACCCAAATATGGTTTTAATAGTTTTATTTTTACCTCTTCAGGTTTTGTAATAACAATTTCTCCATCTTCATTTGTTAATAATTTTGGAAGAACATTTGTTTCTACTACACTATTTGTTTGTTTTAAATTATCGGTGGACCACGATGATTCAAATGGTTTATTTATTGTCATATCTATATTTTCAACAGTTACTATTTTACATAAATTATCCAAATAATTATTATCTTCTAATAAATAGTCAAAATTATTATTATTTATTTCATCCATATTTAAATATCGTACTTTAAAAGTAACATTTTTAACATTTATTTCTTCTTTTCCTAATGTCATAGGAATATCCCATAGATAATTCTCTGGAATATATGTTAGGTATTTATAAATTAAACTTTCTGAAGTATTATCAACATTTTCTTTTTCCTGATAAAATAATGAATCATTATATGTACTAATTGATGGTAAAAATATATTTTTTAACTGTTTTAATGGTTCATGCAATAAGGTTTTAAATAGTAAACTATATTTACTATTTCCAGATTCAATATCTTTATTTTCTTTTTCACTTAATTCTTTCGTCATAGTATATTTTTTAATTGGTTCATAATATTTATTTACTATTGTTTCATAATTTTTTATATCCATTAGTTGGTTAAAATCAGGAGCTAAATGTATAAATTCAGTTGTTTTATTATTAAAAAAATTCATCTTAATTTCTAATAATGGTTTTACTAACTCATATAATTCGCGTTCATCTTCTTTTGGTTCTATAATATATTCAAAATTATTATCAATGTATTTAACACTACCTTTTACAATAATTTTTTGAATATCTTCTAATGTAATTTCTGGCAGATTATTCTCTTTTCTATTATTATTTAACTCTATAAAATTTTCTTTATTAATATTTAAATTTAAATTTACTGTTTTTTCAAGCTCAGCTTCATCTATATTATATTCTAAATCAATTGCTAATATTCGCGGTATGGACATTATTAATTAGTATCAATCAGTTTTTAAACTATTTTTAATTTTTTAATTTCTAACGTTTTAATAATGTCTAAATCAAAATATGAAATTATAGTTACTAATAATCATAATATATTATTTGAAGTAAGTGACTCATCTGGCGAAATTTTTCTTAATGGAAACTCACAAACAGATCCAAGTTTCAACTCAATTAGAACTATAGGAGAAAATTTTATAGTTGACAATAGTGGTAATTTGACAATGAAAGGCAATCTAAAAGTTGAAGGTACTGATACTCATCTTTTAACTACAAATTATTATGTTAAAGATCCTTTATTTGAACTAGGTCATGGAATAACGGGTACACCAACTAATGATGGTGGGTTTGTTATTAACAGAGGTGACCAAAGTGGCGCATCAATATATTGGGATGAAAGTGCTAAAACATTTAATATGGGATTAATTGATTCATTTAATCCACTTGTTAATACATTGCAATCTAACAAATCATTAATATTTAATATATCAAATATAGACACTGGTAAAAATGTTACATTTGATTTTTCAAATCAAGAAAAAACAACTTATTTATTTCCATTTATTGGCGACGAATCAGAATGTAAAATTATTACTACTAAAAATTTGAATGATATTAAAGATCTTCTTATTGATAGTCTTACAGTAAATAATCTGGCTGCTTTTGTGGGAAATGTTCAATTGGGGGACCAGCGCGTTGATAATATTGTATGTCAAGGTACATTTCAATTTAGTAACGAATTTAATGATTTATCTAATAGTCAATTTAATGATCAATCTAATGATTTATCAAGTAATAATATATTTTTAAAACTTATTTCAGACCCTACGGCTAATAGAACAATGGTTATTCCAGATTTATCTGGTACACTCGTTGCTCAAAATGACTTGGGAAATTGTGATATTTCTAGCAATATTATAAATTTTGGAATGTCAAATAATAATGATATACAATTTAATTATAAAGGTGGTACTTATTCTGGACAAATAAATTGGATAGACAGTGAAGATCAATTTAAATATATGGATGATATATCAATGAATTCATCGGAAAAAATACAATTTAGAGATTCTAATTTATATATACATTCTTCTATTGACGGTCAATTGGATCTTACTGCCGATTCAAAAGTAAAATTAACTGCACCTGTAACTGAAATATTAGCATCTACTAGTATAGACTTATCTACTAACACTATTAACTTTGGTTCTACTAGTAATGTTGATACGGTATTAAACTTTAGAGGTGATACTAATACGGGTACATTTAAATGGATGGAAGACGAAGAATTATTTCAGTATATGGATGA
>ERZ807291.6499-NODE-6499-length-14033-cov-6.187580_pt1 | contig 14033 bp, 12 predicted proteins | sample MGYA00521257_ERZ807291 | MGnify/ENA primary metagenome ERZ807291 (study PRJEB31413, sample SAMN03169783) | marine metagenome | biome: Marine; feature: Water; material: Subsurface seawater | place: North Sea | collected 2011-04-28 | depth 1 m m ...
CCTGATCAAGAGATTCGGCGAGATCAAAATGATTACCGCCGGTCTTATCCTCGAGGGCGCCTGTATCGTCATCACGCTGGCCGGCATAGAAGTGATGAATTTCTGGCTGGGAATGTTCCTTCTGGGGGTCGGCTGGAACTTCACGTTCACCGCTGCAACCAGTCTGATGACGACCGCCTACACACCGGCGGAACGCGGCAAGACGCAGGGTATGATGAACCAGATCATCTATACGGTGGTCGCCATTGGCTCATTGTCTTCGGGCGCGTTCATCCATTTCTTCGGCTGGGACTGGGTCAATGTCGCCGCGATCCCGCTACTGGCCATCGCCGCGGCCGTGACCTTGTGGTATGCAGCCAGTGCACGCAAAGCGGCGCAGGCCTGAACCGGGGTACGAAGACAAATCGGGACTTTGGCCACCGGGGCGTATTGAGAGTGAAGCAACAGGACGTATAAGCAATGGACGGGAACACACCTGATCCGGCGACCGCCGGAACCGAGATCGGAAAATCCCCTGCCCGGCTAATGGCCCGGCGGGCAGTCGAGGGACGGGGCACCTTCGTCGATGACCTTGTGCTCCCGCGACTTGCAGACGTCGCCTACGTTCGCAGCCCCTATGCCCATGCCGAAATCTCCGGCATAGATTCAACCGCAGCCGCCGCCGTGCCGGGTGTGATCGCAGTCGTGACCGGGGCCGAAATTGCAGAGCGGATGACACCCTGGCTGGCCGTGATGGAAAACCAGCCGGCCCTCAAGACAATCCCGCAATACGCGCTCGCCGTTGACCGCGCGCGATGGCAGGGAGAACCCGTCTGCGCCGTTATCGCCGAAACACGCGCCATCGCGGAGGACGCAGCTGACCTGGTCGCCGTCGACTGGCGCGAACTCCCCGCGGTCACCCGGATGGAAACCGCGCTTGATGCAGATACCCCCGTCATCCATGCAGAATTCGGCGACAACAAGATGTATGAGCGCGTGGTCGAGACCGGCGATGCAGATGCAGGTTTTGCTGCCGCCAAGCACATCGTCGAGCAGACATACGATTTCGGCCGTCACACCGGCGTCACCCTGGAACCGCGCGCCGTTATCTCGTCCTACGAACGCTCGGAGAAGCGGCTGAACGTCTATTACGGCGGTCAGGCGCCGCACATGATCCAGACGCTCTATTCAAAACATCTCGATATACCGGAACGCGATATCCGCGTACTGACCCAGGAGTGCGGCGGCTCCTACGGCATCAAGAGCCACCTTTACGGGGATGAGTTCGCGACCGCGGTGCTGTCGATCATGCTGGACCGGCCGATCCGCTGGCGCGCCGACCGGATCGAGTCCTTTGTGTCTGATATCCATGCCCGCCACCACCGGGTGAAGGCGAAAATGGGCCTCGACGCAGAAGGGCGCATTACCGCTTTCGAGATCGACGACCTGGTCGGTGCCGGGCCCTTTTCCGCCTACCCGCGGACCAGCATCGTCGAAGGCAACCAGGTATTGAACATCGCAGGCGGACCCTACCGGGTCGGCGGGTTTCGCGGCAAGACCACCGTGGTCTTCCAGAATATGGTCCCGATTTCCCAGTACCGGGCGGTCGGTCATCCCATGGGTATTGTCGCCTGCGACAGCCTGCTGGAAAAAGCGGCCATTGAGATGGGCATCGACCGGTTGGAGATCAGGCGGCGGAATTTCATTCCCGATGACAGCTACCCTGCGAATTCGCCCGGCGGGGTGCCGCTGCATGACCTCTCTCACCAGGCCTGTCTGAAAAAACTGGAAGAGACCATCGATCTCGACGTGCTGAAGCGCGACCAGGCGGAAGCGAAAGAACGCGGCGTTCATCGCGGTATCGGGTTCGCATCCTTTATCAAGGGCACGAACCCGGGCGCCTTGATCTACGGCCCGGCAAAGGTGCCGATCTCCGCCGTGGATGGCTGCACGATCCGCTTCGAACCGGCAGGCGGCGTCACCTGCCAGACTGGCGTGACCGAGCAGGGCCAGGGAACCGAGACGATGATCGCGCAGATCGTTGCCTCCGCCATCGGTATGTCGTTTGACGACATCCGCGTGATCACCGGCGATACCAACGTCATGCCCTATGGCGGCGGGACATACGGGTCGCGCGGTGCCGGGATCGGCGGAGAAGCATCCTGGAAAGCAGCACTTACCCTGCGCGAACAGCTTCTGGAACTCGCGGGCGTTCTGCTGCAAACCGACGCGGAGACGCTGGATATCCGCGATGGCGTCGTCGTCGATGCGGATTCCGGCAACGAGCGGATAACGCTGGTGGAACTGGGAAATATCGCCTTTCTGCGTTCCTATGAACTGCCCGATGACTACCACCCGGTTCTGGTTGCCACAGAACGTTTCAGGGTACGCGACTATATTTTCACGAATGCCGCCCATGCCGCCTATGTCGAGGTCGACACCGATACCGGGTTCGTAAAGGTACTGAACTACTGGCTCGTCGAAGACTGCGGGCGGGTTATCAATCCGCAACTCGTCGATGAACAACAGCGCGGATCCGTCGTACACGGGCTTGGTGACGCTCTTTATGAGCATTGCATCTATGACGATGACGGCCAGCTTCTGAATGCAACCATGGCCGATTACCTGGTGCCGATGTCCTTCGAAATGCCGGATATCGTTGTCGAGCACGTCATCACGCCGACTTCCAAGACCACCCTTGGGGCAAAAGGCGCCGGCGAAAGCGGGATGGCCGGCGTGCCGCAGACAATCCTGAGCGCGGTTAACGATGCAATTCTCCTCTATGACGGAGAAGTCACAGCAGTACCGGTCACACCGGAAGACGTGTTGCATGCTCTGGGGAAACTATAACAACCGGTACAACATGATCCGGGCCCGCACCCGCTGCGTAGCCCGATATATCCATTGGCCCGAGGGAACATTCCGATGAGCGATCCGGCAACGCGCTTTTATACGGAAATTCCAGTTTTTGACGATTTCTCGAAAGTCGTCGACGATCGCGTCTACCGGCGCATGCCCGAAGACTGGTGTATCGGGCTGACCGATGTGGTCGGATCGACCAAGGCGATCGAAAACGGCAAATACAAATCGGTCAACATGGCAGGCGCGGCCGCTATTTCAGCGGTGATCAATACGCTTGGCCACCAGGACTTCCCTTTCGTGTTCGGCGGTGACGGCGTCAGCTTTGCCGTCCCGGGAAAATACCGGGAGAAAGCGGCCGACGCCCTTGCAAGCACTGCACGCTGGGTAGAGGAAGAACTTGATCTTGCGCTGCGGGCGGCCATGGTGCCGGTCGCGGACATCATGGCGGCCGGGCATGACGTCCGGGTCGCCCGGCTCGGCACTTCGCCGGAGGTGGCTTTTGCCATGTTCTCGGGCCATGGCGTTGAATGGGCAGAAACGGAAATGAAACAGGACCGGTTTGCCGTCGACGCCGCCGCACCGGGTGCCCGACCGGACCTGACGGGACTGTCCTGCCGGTGGAAACCGATCGACAACACCCGTGGATGCATCCTGTCGCTCATCGTCGGCCCCGCCGACGGCGTTCGGACCGGAAACAAAGAAGGGGATGATATCGGGGATTACGACAGGCTCGTCGGCCAGGTCATCGCACTCTTCGAGGAGGGCGAGCGCGGCGGGCATCCCATCCCCGAAAGCGGCCCCGACATGGGCTGGCCGCCGAAAGGGGCCGACCTTGAAGCCCGGGCAACGACCTCTGAGGGTTCCCGCAGAAAAGAAAAACTCAAGATCATCCTGTTTTGCGCCTTCGCGTGGATTCTGTTCAAAACCGGCTGGAAGCTCAAGAATTTCGATCCCGTTCATTAACGGCGAATGACGGCACTGAATACGGACTTCCGCAAGTTCGACGACGTGTTGCGGATGACGGTGGATTGCGACCTGCAGACGCTTGCAAGAGCAAAGGCCCTGCTGGAGACAGCCAAAGCCGCCGGGACGATCCGTTACGGTATTTACGAGCAGGATGCGGCGATGATGACGTGTATCGTCCCGTCAGTTGAATCCGACGACCACCTGCATTTCCTCGACGGGGCGAGCGGCGGGTATGCGCTTGCCGCCAAAATGTAGAAAGCCGGTTAGAACACGCCCCCCGGGCGTTGCTTTAACCGACGCCCGGGGAGGATTACGTTCCTAGCCCTTCAGGGGCAGGATGTTCCAGGTCACGCGCGGCGGATACCCGGCCTCTGTAAACAGACGACCGACCGGGCAACGATCCTCGGACAGCTTTTTCAGCCGCTCGATTTTCTTCTCGGATTCATTGGTCTCGATATCGATGATCATCTCTGCTTCGCAGAAATGCATCACGCCATTGGCATTGCCTTCCATGCCGTCGATCAGATCGGTCGTGGCCGAGCAATCGATATTGATATCACCATGGGCGAAGCGCATGGCTTCAGCCACTTTGTGGATTTGAACCGTCTGGCAGGCTGCGAGCGATGCTGCAAGATGATACAGCGGTGCGGCGCCGGTATTCGTACCTCCGCGTTCTTCCGGCTCATCTGTGCGAATGGTGTGGCCTTCGCCCGTTGATATTTCGCAGACAACGCCGCCTGCCTTGCAGGTTGAACGAACCTCGCGCGCGCGCCGGCCAACCTGCTCCTTCTGTTTAACTTCAACCATCTTGTCGTTCTCCCTTTGAATATGATTGCGTCATCCTAAAGGCCCGACAGCACCCGACAAGCGAAAAGCCTGACGACGGCGCTATCAACTGCCGAACTGATCCCGGGTCCGCAATATCCAGATCGACAGCCCGCAGATCAGGAAGATACCGATCCCACCAATGGCATAGAATGCATATTCCAGTCCGATGACTTCTGCGAGTGCTCCCATAATTACCGGGAACAGCATTCCCCCGAACCGGTTGAACGATATCCTCAACGCGGCGGCCCGACCCTGCAGACGCGGCGCGACGGACCGGGAAGCAATGGACATCATAAGTGGCAGGTTGAGCCCCTGTCCGGCTCCCCGCACGCAAATAGCGAGCGCCAGGAAAACCCACGTCTCGAATAGCGGGGTCGCCGCGACCCCGATAATAGCGGCGCCAACAGCCAGGATCAGCAACCAGTAATCGGCGATCCGTCGGGTCAACGGCCCGATACAAAGCGCCGCGAGGGCGGAAACACCATTGCCGATGCCGATCAGCAACCCAATCGAGGTCGCCGTGTAACCGAGATCTTTCAGCCAGATACCGTAAAACGATGCCTGCATGCCGGAGCCGGTCTGGCGCATAAACGTCGCTGCAATCACCAGCGCAATCGCCGGAATGAGCAGCAACCTGAAGGCTTCTCGGTAATCAGACAGGCTGGGAAGAACGTCTGTCCGCTCCTGTTCGGTCGCTACCGCAGGCGCTGCATTGGCGGATAACGATCGTGAAGCGACCTGATCCTTTGCACCGCCTTCATGACGAGGGAGAAACATCGCACCGATCGCGCCACAAAGTGCCCATGCGCCGAAACAGACAAAGCCGCCGATCGGCCCCCCTGCCTCGTAGGCGACACCGACCAGCACCGGGCCGAAAAACCCGCCCGCCCGCGCTGACGCCGTCATGCGCCCGGCATACACCGCGTTTCCCTTCATCAGGGTGCCAACGGCGCTCTGGACACCGATCCAGTTCGTCGTCTCGCAAAAGCCGATGATGATCTGAAACAGGATCGTCGCCCAGATAAACGGGAAGAATGGCACCATCGCGGTCGAAAATGCACCGAGCACGCCCAGCACCATGATTACCCGGCGTGGACCGAACCGGTCCAGCAACGCGCCGCCATGGATCGACATGGTAACCGGCAGCAGCTGGCGGCTAGCAATGATGATACCGACCATCAACAGCGAGGCATCCAGCTCGATCGCGGCCCAGAGCGGCACGATAACGTGGCTTATCGGAAACAGATTTCCGGTGAAGAACGCGGTCCCGTAGATCGGCCCTTGCAGGCGCCAGGAATAGGCTTCCCGTTCAGCAGCCTTGCTCATAGCGGCTGGCTCCGCATATCCAAGAAATTAGGCACCGGGCACAACAAATCATTCATGTTCTATTGTTTATCCGATAAACCTAGGAATCACACATTCCCAACCAGGAAGCTTTCCGATGACCGACGCCGCCAAAGCGCAAGTTCTCTCGCATATCACCGTACTCGACCTTACCCGCGCACGGTCAGGCCCGACCGCGGTTCGTCAATTGGCAGACTGGGGAGCCGATGTCGTCAAGATCGAAACCCCCGGAGCACCGGGCAGCGCCGATCTGGGACGCCGCAGCGGCGCAGATTTTCAGAACCTGCATCGAAATAAAAAATCGATGACGCTGGATCTGAAATCTGAGGAAGGGCGTGCAATTTTTTACAAGATGGCGGCAAAAGCCGACGTCGTCGTCGAGAACATGCGCCCCGGCGTAAAACACCGCCTCGGCGTCGATTACGAAACGCTCAAAGCCATCAACCCCCGCATCATTCTCGGCAGCATTTCAGGCTTCGGTCAGGACGGTCCCTATGCCGAACGCCCCTGTCTCGACCAGATCGCGCAGGGAATGGGCGGCCACATGATGGTCACCGGCGAGCCGGGGTCCGGGCCGATGCGGTCCGGTGCCGCCCTCAGCGACATGACGGCAGGCATCCTGTGCGCCAATGGTATTTCACTTGCATTGCTGGAACGCGAACGGTCCGGCGAAGGCCAGTGGGTCCAGACGTCTTTGGTTGAAGCGATGATCTTCCTGCTGGATTTCCAGGCGGCAAGCTGGACAGTAGAAAAGAGAGTACCGCCACAGGCTGGCAACCATCACCCGTCTATCACGCCGATGGGCGCGTTCCGTACCCGCGACAGCTTCATCAACATCGCACCGATGCCCGAAATGTGGGCACGGTTCTGCGAAACCACCGGGCTGGATGCGCTGGCCGACAATCCGCGCTTCGCCACTTTTGACGACCGCTACGAAAACCGACCGGAACTGATCACCGAGATCGAAAAAGTAACGGTCACACAGACCAGCGCTTACTGGATCGAACTTCTGAATGGCGCCCGTATTCCGTGTGGACCGATCTACACGCTGGATGAAGTTTTCGCCGACCCTCAGGTCATTCACACAGGCATAGCGAAAAAAGTATCATCGGAGTCATTGGGAGATTTCGAGATCATCGCTCAACCGGTGCACCTGACCCGCACACCCAACCGCCACGATGTCGACGACGTCACGGCAGCGCCGGAATATGGCGAACACACGGTCGATATGCTGCAACGATACGGCTATTCCGACGAAGAGATCGCAAAATTCACAAAAGACGGGGTGGTCTGACGGAGGCTGGTACTAACTGTCGTTCAGACAACGGTACGATGTGCCGGAAATGTCAGAACGATGGTTAAACCGGTGCGCTGATCGTCATCGAATTCGATACTGCCGCCATGAACTTCCATCAGCTTGCGGCTGATAGGCAACCCAAGGCCTATACCCTGGGCGAAATCCATGCCGGCGGGATCAAATTTCTCGAACAGGTCGAATGCCCGCGCCCGGACCTCGTTTTGCATGCCGGGACCGCTATCCGAGACCCGAACCACGAGGTTGCGATGCTCGTTAACCTCTGCGCCTATCTCAACCGTCTGCCCCTCCGGCGAGAACGTAATCGCGTTGTCGATCACATGCGCCAATACCTGCAATACGTATCGCGGATCGCAACGCAGTTTCGGCAGTTGATCCATGGGCGAGACCATAACCCGCTCATCCGCGGTCGGAAAAAGGCCGATAGCCCTGCCAACCAGGTCCGGTACCGGCGCCACATCATCTTCCAACCCGAGCTCACCGCGTTCGAGCCGCGTCCAGTCCAGCATCCCGTCAATCAGATCCAGCAGGTGATCACCCGCCTGTCCGATATCCTGAGCATACTCCCTGTATTTCTCCGCGACGTCGTTGTCAGAGGCTGTCGAAATCAGCGCGCTGAATCCGAGAACCGCGTTGAGAGGTGTGCGTAATTCGTGACTGAGCATCTGCAGAAACTGTTGCTTCGCCGATTGAGCGTTCAGCAACTCGTCGCTGATATCCGTCTTCTCGTTGACGAATTCCTGACGGTACTCGATTTCGCGGACGACCAGTTCTGCGAGGCTTTTCAGGATATCACCTTCCCGCTCGGACAGCCCGTCAGGCCGCGATCGTGTATCCATCACGCAAAGCGTTCCGAGCCGAAGGCCTGATTCCAGCGCAAGGGGCATGCCTGCATAAAAACGGATCGCCGCCGGGCCGGTGACCGCCTCGTCCTCCGCGAACCGCACGTCCATGGTGGCATCGGGCACCACCATGATCTCATCGTTCATAATCGTATGCGCGCAGAAGCCGACTTCGCGGGGAATTTCTTCTATGGGAAACCCGACCTGTGACTTGAACCAGTTCCGGTCCCTGTCCACAAAGGTAACCAGTGCAATCGGGACATCAAACGTCATCGCCGTCAGCGCGGTCAACCGGTCGAAGGCCTCTTCAGGCAGGGTGTCGAGAATTTCGAACCTGTACAGTTCTGCAAGTCGCGCCGTGTCGTTGACAGGAATCGGCGGACGGCACTGCCGTGAAGAAGATAAAGTGCTCATAACATCCTCAAACCGGCCATACCCTGAATGCCGTCGCCCCAGGTAGCATCGAAAAACCCGGGTAGCGGATGATAAGAATAGTGTTCGGATAATATTCCGAACACTATTCTGGAAATGATCAAGACAACCTACCCAGCCGTCGCCTGCGCAGGCTGGACATAACAAAACCCTGCGCAGCTCACATTCACGTGAGTACTTCAGTTGTACTACGGACCAAATGATTCGATGGCAAGCGCAATCGCCCCCTCAGCCGATATCGACAGGCGCCCCTTCCGCCTGGACAAGCGACATGTTGGCCGGGTCATCAGCCCGGAGCGTCCAGCGATACCGCGTCGCATAGCGCTGAACATCTTTCACCTTCCACGCATCACGTATACCGCTTTCCGGTATATCAGTATGGGCCAGGATGTCCGCGGCGGTGAGCGTCGTTTCAGGAGGATGACGCAACAGCCAGCAAAGAGCTTCCCAGCCCGATTTACCGTCGCGCAGGCTGGGTTCCGGCTCGACAAACCCGGGCCCTTCCGGTCCCCCCGACACCTCCACACCTTTCCAGAAAGCAACATGACCGGCGATCTGTCCTGCCTGAGGATAGGGCGCATCGTAACGCCAGCAGGCCCCCTCCAGCACCTCCCCATCAACGACAACGTCGTAATAAGCTGCAAACCCTTTCCAGTGGCAGAACGTGGTGCCGATATCGGTGTTTTCGCGCAGGTAGTCCCAGTTCACGGATGCCTTGGGAAAATAGGCATTTCCCTCGACATGACCGACCACGTCACTCTCGGCCAGCGTTACGCCGTTCCAGACAGCTTTAGGCATGATCTCCTCCTTCTTTCCTGTTTCTCCGATTTCAGGCAATCTTTCGGCTAAAGGCATCGCCGAGAAAATCGACCTTGGCAAGATCGGTTCCGGCATGGCGAACGATGTCATAGGCCGTCGTCGCATGAAAAAGCACCTGCGGGATCGTGAAATGCAGCAGCAGGTCCTGGCCCGCAAACGCCACCGGTCCGATACGGATCTGGATCTCGGCGCGACGGGTTTCGCTGCCGTCCATCTGTTCGGGCTTCACCCCCGCCATGAATGCCAGTGATGCAGCTATGCGCGCCTTCATGCCAGCCATGTCCGTGTCGGTAGGACCAAGGTCGGGTTGGTCGATATCGGCAAAGCGCGATACCCCGACAACCGAATGGTGGCACGCCATCTGGACCTGCTCTGCCAGGGTCATCATATCCGGTGCCAGGCGCATAGAGATCAGCCCGGCGACATCCCATTCCTTATCGGCGTAATGGGCGCCCCCCTTATCGAGGATGGTCGAGATACCAGAAAGCGTCTGCGTGAAAAGCGGTACCGAGGCCTGGTACATGGTAAGCGGCATGAGGTTGCACCCTGTGGAAATGGTTAATGCGCCGTATTCAGCTCACCGGCGATTTATCTAAGCTTAATCATAATCGGACAGATTAGAACCTGCATCCTGAATAAGGATACGCATTCCGATTTGATAACCGTCATGAAAGGGTCATCCGATGAAAGGAATTGTCTTCACAGAGTTCCTCGAAATGGTCGAGGACAAGTTCTCCGCTGACACTGTCGACACGATAATCGAAGAAGCGGACCCGCCCAGTGGGGGTGCTTATACAGCCGTCGGCACATATGATTTCGCCGAAATGGCCAGCCTCGTGACCGAACTAAGCCGGACCACGGGCGTCGGTCTGCCGGAACTGCTCAAGACTTTCGGGTACCATATGGCCGGTCGGTTCGAAGCGATGTATCCGGATTACTTCGCAGAATACACGTCTGTCTTTGACTTCCTGCCGACTGTTGAAGACCGCATCCACATCGATGTCCGAAAACTCTATCCCGACGCAGAATTGCCGACGATGATTTGCGAAATGAAAGAGAACGGTGACTTCACCCTGAACTATCAATCGAGCCGCCCGCTTGCCGATTTCGCCGAGGGCCTGATATCGGGCTGCGCCGATTATTATAAAGAGCAAGTGACAATCTCTAAAATCGACCGGTCGCAAGACGGTGCCACTGACGTCGAGTTCACATTGAGAAAAACGTGACCGCTTCGAGCGACCAGGAAAAGTTCGAAAAACGCCTCGATCGCGAACGTCGGGCGCGCAAGGCTGCCGAAAAACTGCTCGAAGAGAAAAGCGCCGAGTTGTTTCTTGCCAACGAGCATCAGCGAAAATCCGCCGAACGACTGCAGAACATCATGGACACCGTACCGGACGCCATCCTGACGGTAAGCGACGGCGTCGTGCGGTCGTGGAACGGGAGTGCACTCCTGATGTTCGGTTTCAGCGAAGAAAACTTCGGGAATGTTCCCCTGCCGCAAATCCTCCACCAGGACTCGCAGGCCGATGACGCCGGGGATATAGAGCCGGGCAATATCAGGCAGGCCTGCCGGGCGGATGGAACATGCTTTCCCGCGGAAGTCTCGATCACAAAAGGCGTAATAGACGAAGAGGATCTCGAGATTCTGGTTGTCCGTGATCTTACCGCGCGGGTCGCCCGGGAAGAAAAAACCCGGGAACTTCAGGAACAGCTTGATCAGTCGCAAAAATTCGAAGCGATCGGGACCCTCGCCAGCGGGATTGCGCATGAAATAAACACGCCCATCCAGTACGTATCAGACAACCTCCGGTTTCTGTCGGATTCATGTGATGATTTCACGGCGATCCTCGCGGAGTACCTGAAATTCCTGGAAGCAAACGACGAAAACGAAACGATAAAGGAGCAGATCGGCAAGCTCCGGGCGATGGCGATGGACAAAGACCTGCCGTTCCTTCTGGAAGGATTCCCGAAAGCGACACAGGAATCACTTTCCGGCGCGGAACAGGTGTCCAGGATCGTTCAGGCAGCCAAGGAATTTTCGCATCCCGGCGCCGGGCAGCGCCAGATGGTCAACCTGAACAAGGTCGTTGAAAACGCGACGACACTCAGCCGCAACGAATGGAAAGAACACGCGGAAGTCACCCTGTCGCTGGACGACACACTGCCGGAAGTCTCCTGCCTGGCGGCCGAGGTGAACCAGGTGATCCTGAACATAATCATCAATGCAGCCCATGCACTGGAATCAAAAGTCGGCGACGGCCGCATCGAAATTGTCACGACGGGCGACGATGACTACAACGAAATCCGCATATCGGATAACGGTTGCGGCATTCCTGAAAACATTCGCGAAAAGATTTTCATGCCGTTTTTCACCACCAAGGGTGTCGGCAAGGGCACCGGTCAGGGCCTCGCAATCGCCTTCGACACCGTGGTGAACAAACATGGCGGCTCGCTGAAACTGGAAAGCGAAGAAGACGTCGGTACGACATTTATTATCCGCTTTCCCATCACGGCACCTGAACCGGAAGAAGTCCTGGGAAAAGTCCCGGAAGCGGTCGCAGAACAACTGTAACACCCGCATCCCGCCGATCTGACTCTGCCCGCAAAGCATGAGCTGCCACTCGCGCTTTGGGTGTGCCCGGGCCCGACCTGCAAACGCAATACAATATCGCCGAATTAGCGCCCTGCCCGTCGCAACCGCCCGGCAGCCCTCACAACTGACCGACAGATTATTTTTCCGTTAACCATAAATTGCGGTATCAAAATAGGGATGAGTCGGCTAATGAAAGCACACAGGTCCTCCATCTGATACGGACCGATTGGCGCGTCGGGCGTCACAGACTGCCCCGGCTCATCAATAAATCTGAATAAAAAAAGTACCGGCGTTTCCCGATAAGAAGGATCCGCAGGCAGGAGAGAAAAAATGAATTCCACATCCCCCAGAAATCTTTTCGCCGGCATCGTGGTTGCCGCAGGCCTGGTCGCACATGCGCCGGCATTCGCAGCGCCGGTCAGCATTACGGTCAATGGCACATTCACCGATGCACCGGATTCATTGACCGTCGGCTCGAACGTCCTGGCGCCTTTGGTTGGCCTCGGCTTTACGTCAACATTCAACTACGATCCGACGAGTGCGCAGATTAACACCGAATTCGCCAGCCCGGCCGAAGGCGGAAGCGGACAGGAACTGGGCACGGAATTCACCAGCGGGTCCGCAACCCCGCTCATCCCGGCACTTCCGGTCACGCCCCCCGATACAAACACCTTTACCAGCCCGACCCTGATCGCCGAGCAGGAAAATAACGTCACCCGGTCGGCAGCCGATTTGCTCAACCTGCTGCCTGCCGGCTCCAATTACGACTTTTTCTCGGTCAATGGCTGGGACCCTGGCTCGACGTTCAGCGGCGGCTCGACGATTACCGGCGATGGGGACGCCATCGACGGCATCACTTTCGGCCTGACCTTCATCGACATCGACGGCACGATGCTAAGCGGCACGCTTACCGCCGGCGACCTTATGCCGGAGACGCTTGATCTCAGCCTGGTCGACTACGTTTTTGTGGCAATCGAAGAATTTGAAGATTCCGAACTTGTCGGGTTCGCCTACCAGTTCGGCACGATCGGTGCTGGCGGCACATTTAACAACTTCACCATCGTTTCCGAAACGTCGGCCGTGTCCGAACCCGCCATGACGATTATGTTTGCCTTCGGCATCGCCGCAATTGGGCTGGCGCGACGCAAGAAGCGCGCTTCAGCCTGACATCAGGAGCCTGACGCGCATCGCTACCATTACTTCAAACAATTAACCGAACACAAAAAGCGCTCGATGGATCAATGAATCTGTCGAGCGCGATATTCGGCCGCGTAAGGTTAGTTCCCAGTAGGCCGCCCCGGAAATTTCGAGGCCGCCCCGGAAATTTCTAGGCCGCCCCGGAAATTTCCCGGAATCACATATTGGCTAGCGGATACATATACCCGCCCTGCCGGTGTTCTCCTACGCTTCCATACCAGTATCTAGGCACCGCTAAATTTACCAACCATCAATAAATGCACATTATACAGGCAGGGTCGACCCCGGAGTTCCATATTGGAGACCGCGGTTGTCCGGCGCATCCCGCCGACCAAACATGTAGTTCGGAAAGGAGCACCATCATGCGTGCATTCAAAATTTTTACACCACTTCTTGTGGCACTTCTGGCCTGGTCGCCGCTTCAGGCGAAGGAAGCAGCCCCAATGTCGGTCGCAGGCACGACCACGGTTTCTGCAGCTGAAGCCAAGAAACTGTTCGACGCCGGCGCGGTTTTCGTTGATGTCCGCGGGGAAGCGGATTTCGAAGCGGGCCGGATTCCCGGCGCGAAGCATATCGCCGTCAAAGGCAAACTGAGCGAAGAGACGCTTCTCGCAGCCGTCAAGAAAGACCAGACCGTTGTGATGTATTGCAACGGCCAGAAATGCGGGCTTTCAGCCGAAGCATGCGGGAAAGCCGTGTCCTGGGGCTTCAAGAACGTGAAGTACTTCCGTGACGGTTTCCCCGGTTGGCAGAAAGCCGGCCACCCGGTCGAATAAGCGTACCGAAAGCCAAATCTCGAAAAAGCCAAAAGACGGAGCAGCCGATGTTACTCAGTAAAAAAATTGTTCTCGTAGCG
>ERZ807291.6500-NODE-6500-length-14032-cov-9.714030_pt1 | contig 14032 bp, 6 predicted proteins | sample MGYA00521257_ERZ807291 | MGnify/ENA primary metagenome ERZ807291 (study PRJEB31413, sample SAMN03169783) | marine metagenome | biome: Marine; feature: Water; material: Subsurface seawater | place: North Sea | collected 2011-04-28 | depth 1 m m ...
TAATATGCGATGACCTTGGGTATGGGGATATTCAGTGTTTAAATCCGAAAAAGGGTAAAATACTTACACCTCATGTGGATAAGCTTGCTGCTGAAGGGATGATTTTTACGGATGCACATTCTGGATCCTCAGTCTGTACTCCAACCCGATACGGAGTATTGACTGGCCGATATAGTTGGCGTACGAGCCTCCAATCCGGAGTTGTTCAAGGCTTTGCTCCCTGTTTGATTGTTAAAGACCGTCCAACTGTTGCGAGTTTTTTGAAAAAGAATGGTTATCACACCGCAATTATTGGAAAATGGCACCTTAATTTTAAATATTTGGACCCCAAAAGTACCAAGGAATATTCCCGGACTGAATTCAAAAGTCCTCCGGTTGGTGCTAAGATTCCGGATGGACCCATTCACAGGGGATTTGATTATTTTCATGGATTTCACCATGCCCGTAATATGGAAGCCGTCATAGAAAATGATGAAGTGATAGCTCATGACCCAGTAATTAATATGCTACCCCGTTTAACCCGGAAATCTGTTGAATATATCGAGTCACGGAAAGCTTCAAAGAAGCCATTCTTTCTTTATGTGCCACTTGGCTCTCCCCATACTCCAATCGTTCCGACTCCCGAATGGGAGGGAAAGAGTGGTTTGGGTATGTATGGAGATTTTGTCATGCAGACTGAAAATGTGGTGGGTGAAATACAATCTGCACTTAAACGAATCAACGCGGGTGAAAATACGATTATTATTTTTACCAGCGATAACGGTTGTTCCAAGGCGGCAGGAATTAAGGAACTGGCTAAGAAGGGCCATATTGTAAGTGCCAACCTCCGTGGATCCAAAGCGGATCTCTGGGATGGCGGACACCGGATTCCATTCATCGTAAAATGGCCCGGCAAGGTAAAGGCTGGAACTGAATCTAATCAATTAATCTGCCTTACTGACCTCTTTGCTACAGTTTCTAATCTTTTGGGAGAAAAAATACCTCAAAATAGTGGAGAAGATAGTGTAAGCTTCCTACCTGCACTTTATGGAAAAAAGATCGTTTCGACTCGAAAGGGCGTGATTCACCATTCCATAAGCGGTCACTTTGCCTACCGACAGGGCCCATGGAAACTCTTACTTGCAAAGGCATCAGGTGGATGGACTTCTCCAAACGAAAGACAGGCGCCTGCCAGTTCTGCACCAGGGCAACTTTATAACATGTCCACAGATTTGGGTGAAAAAAAGAATTTGTATAAGGAAAAACCTGAAATGGTTGCTTCCCTGCTTGCACTACTTGAAAAAGATATCAAGCGTGGGAGGAGCACCAAAGGACCGAAATCAAAAAATGATCTCAACGATATTAAGATTTGGAAGAGTGGGGCGCCTAAGAAAAAATAAGGCGTTTAACTGTATTGTTTACGATACTGCCTTGGGGTCATACTCATTCTTTTACGAAACTGTGCAGTGAAAGCACTCTGATCACAAAAGCCTAATTCATAACCAATATCGGTCAGGCTTCGGCTCGATTCTTTGAGCAGTTTACAGGCTTTTTCGATGCGGACTTGAACCGAAAATTGTTGTGGGGTAAGACCGGTTACTTCTTTGAATCTCCGGTTTAGCTGGCGATGTGAAATCCCGTATTTATCCGCAATCATTGCAATGCTGGGAGTGCCTTCATTATGAACACGAAGTTCTTCAATGACCATTTCCATCTCCTTGTCCCGGGTGTGATTAACTGGAACTTTTTCGTACTTTTGAACCGTTCCCATGATTCCAATTGGTTTCTTCTGTTTATTAAAAATGGGAAATTTATTGGTAGTGTACCAAGCTGGTGTACCTTGTTGATTAAGGAACAATTCAATCAATCCTAACTTAGGTAGTTTTTCCTTCATCACAGACTCATCGTCTTTCCTAAACTTCTTGGCCAAAGGTTCCGGAAAGAGTTCAAAATCATCTTTCCCGAGTAATTCCTTTTGAGACTGGAGACCCAGCCTTCTGTAAAAGTAAGGGTTGGCGAAGATTAAACGAAAGTTTTTGTCCTTAACAAAAAAAGATACTCCCTTAATTTCTCCAAGCATACTTAGAAAAAGTTGATTTGGATCGATTTCGTTGAGGAATTCCTTGGGGATAGTCTTTTTTCGTTCTGGTTTAATATGTCTAACATTTAATAAAATATGACGAAGTCAATCTATCGTTTATTTTAAAGTTATGATAATATAATAGTTGTTTTAATTTATACCCTTTCCTCAATTCTTATTACCCCTTTATGAAACTTCGTCTCTTGTTATTCATCCTGGTATGGTTTTCTTTGATTGTTGGAAGTTCGATTGGCGGTCCGGTTCGGGTACTCTTTTTAGGGCATGAATCCAAACTTCATAATTCTAATGAGTATTATCCTATTTTGTCTAAGTCTCTTGGGCGGGATGCGATCTATTTTGATTATGTTACTAGTGTAAATCAAGCTTTAGACGATGTAGACTACCTAAATAAATTCGATGCCCTGCTTCTTTATGCCAACCACCCACTTCTTAGCTCGGCTCAATGGAAAAACTTATTATCCTTTGTTCGTTCGGGAAAGGCATTTATTCCCGTTCATTGTGCCAGTTGGTGCTTTTCGAATATTCCTCAGTATGATCAGTTGGTAGGGGGACGATTTAAGAGCCATCAAGGAGCTATCTTTAGCCCGAGGGTTGTCAAAAGTAATCATCCCGCTGTTCGGGGGATTGGTAGATTGGAATCATGGGATGAAACTTATTTTCATGAGCGCCACAATCCGAAAAATCGAACAGTGCTCATGGTACGTGATCCATTACCTGGTGACCCGCATGATAAACCGGAGCCCTGGACTTGGGTCCGTACGGAAGGAAAGGGTCGGGTTTTTTACACCGCTTCTGGACATGATGAGCGGGTTTGGGAAAAAGCTGAATTTCATCAACTTATCAAACAGGGAATCCTGTGGGCAGTGGGGGATCAGGTTCGTGATCGCTATGAAAATTTTTTAGCCAGTCGAGCCCCTTTGGAATACGAGAAGCGGGATAACATTCCAAACTATGAAAAGAGACCTAAACCACTTTCTTACCAGTTGCCACTCTCCCCCGAGGAAAGTATCAAACATACCCAAGTTCCAGTGGGATTTAAGCTCGAACTTTTTGCATCTGAGCCCGATATTGTGAACCCGATTTATTTTCAATGGGACGAACGCGGACGACTTTGGGTTGTCGAAACCGTGGACTATCCCAATGAACTGAAAGATGGGCGTATTGGAAACGACCGAATTAAAATTTGTGAGGACACTAACGGTGACGGCAAAGCAGACAAGTTCACTATCTTTGCGGATGGCTTCAATATTCCCACCTCAATGACTTTTGCTCGTGGAGGGGTTATACTGGCTCATGCTCCGGATATGCTTTTTCTAAAAGATACCGACGGGGATGACCGTGCTGATGTACAAGAAGTTCTTTTCACCGGGTTTGGAACCGCAGACACCCACGCCGGACCTAGTAATTTGAGGTATGGTCTTGATAATTGGATTTATGGAACGGTGGGATATTCCCGTTTCAATGGAGAAGTGGGTGGCGAAAAATTCAATTTTGGTTCGGGTACTTTTCGCTTCAAACCAGATGGATCAAAGATGGAGTTTTTGCATCAGTTCAATAACAACACTTGGGGGCTCGGGTTGAATGAGGAGGGTGATATCTTTGGATCAACTGCTAACAATAACCCAAGTTTCTTTGGCGGTGTTCCCCATCGTATCCATCGTGGAGAAAAGAGAATGACGGCAAAGATGATTACTGAGTCTCGTCGCTTTTTTCCAATAACTCCTAATATCCGTCAGGTCGATGCCTTTAATAATTATACGGCCGGATGTGGGCATGCTTTTGCCACTTCTTCTGGTTTCCCATCGTCTTGGCGTAACCGACGTGCGTTCGTTTGTGGTCCCACCGGACATTTGGTTGGCATGTATGATGTTCAACCAAAAGGCTCAGGATTCGAGTCAGTTAATTCATTTAGCTTGGTGGCGAGTGCAGATGAATGGTTTTCTCCGATTCTGGCAGAGGTGGGTCCCGATGGAAATCTATGGATTGGAGACTGGTACAATTTTATTATTCAGCACAACCCAACCCCCCGTAAGGACTGGGGAGGATATGATGCCCAGCGCGGTCTGGGAAATGCGCATATTAATCCAAATCGGGATCGTCAGCATGGTCGAATCTACAGATTGAAATTTGAGAATAACCAGCAATTACAGATTGATTTAGCCGATGCTTCACCAAGTAAGCTGATTGAGGCACTTGGGCATGACAATATGTTCTGGCGTCTTACTGCTCAACGCTTCTTAGTTGATGGAAAGAATGAACAAGTAATTCCTTCTTTACGAAAATTACTCACGGGACCGTCACCTGCTTCCCTGCATGCACTTTGGACCTTGCACGGTTTGGGGGAACTGGATGAGGAATCTCATGGCAGGTCTCTGATTTCTCCTGATCCTGCTCTTCGAAGAAATGCAATCCGTGCGATTCCTCATAATGTAGCGGGTCAGAAAATGCTCTATGACAGTGCTGTCTTGGCGGATGAAGAATTATTGGTAAGGTTGGACGCATTTGTAAAGCTTGCCTCTTTTCAACCTGATGATGGAATTCGAAAAACCGCATCTTTACTCATGAAAAATGAGCAAAATTCCAAGGATGAGTGGTTGCGATTACCTCTCCTTTCCTTAGGAGTCGGAGAACAGGATTTGGTGGGGTATGAGAAAGGTCCAAACCTTTTGTCTAATCCATCCTTTGAATCAGATGCAAAGGGATTACCCGCAAAATGGTCGACTCGAACCTATAGTGGAAAAGGTACTCCTGTTCACGAAGTGGAAAAAAGAAAAGAATATATTAAGAGTGGGTTGTCATCTTTTCTCATTGGTTCGGACGGCTTTAATGACACCAGCCTATACACTTCGGTTTTTCTTAAGGCGGGCAAACGTTATTCTTTATCTGCATGGATTCGCACTGAAAAAGTTTCTGGCGCTATGGGGGCTTTGCTCAATGTTCATGAGTTACAGCAGAAAGCAATGACTCAGGGTCTGCGAGGAACTAATAAATGGAAAAAAGTGGAAACCGTATTTGTAAGCCCAAGCTCCCGTGAGGTTACCATCAACTGCCTTTTTGGCGGTTGGGGGCAGTCGAAAGGACGTGCATGGTTTGATGACCTATCGCTCAATGAATTGACGCCCATTTATCAGACAAAAGAGGAAGAAAAAATAAATGGACGAGTGGTTGTGGGCCGCGAAATCTTTAAAAAGCATTTATCTGCTGGTTGTGCCCGTTGCCATAAGGTTGGTGGCTCTGGTGGGGAAGTCGGGCCGGCTTTGGACGGTATCGCCTCCCGAAAATCAGAGGATTATATTTACCAGTCTTTGGTAAAACCCAACGCGGTTCTTGCTCATGGGTATGAAAAAATCGGTGCGAGCCCCATGCCTCCGATGGATATTTTATTGGATAAACAGGAATTGGCTGATGTCATGTCCTATCTTTTAACCCTCAAGTGATTATATTATGAGTATCGAAAAACCAAGAGTAGCCATAGTCGGACTCGGCTTTGGTGCCGAGTTCATTCCGATTTATCAACGCCATCCGAACGCGGAGATTGTAGCAATCTGTCAAAGGAATGAGGAGAGCCTGAATAAGATTTCCGAGGAATACAAAATTGCAAAAAGGTTTACCGATTATGGTAAGTTGCTCGAAGATCCGGAGATTGATGCGGTCCATATTAATACCCCCATTCCACATCATGCTGAAGCCACTCTTCAGGCAATGCGTGCAGGAAAGCATGTTGCCTGCACCGTACCCATGGCCACTTCTGTCGAGGATTGCGAGGCCATCGTAAAACTTTCTGCGGAGAGTGGAATGAAATACATGATGATGGAGACTGTGGTTTATGCTAGGGAATTTCTTTACATGAAGGAACTCTACGATAACGGAGATCTTGGTAAGTTGCAGTTTCTTAAAGCCAGTCACCAGCAGGATATGGACGGCTGGCCTGGTTACTGGCCTGGACTTCCCCCTATGCACTACGCCACTCATTGTGTTGGACCAGTCCTCGGTCTTGGCAGGCATGAGGCGGAGTATGTCAGTTGTTTTCCAAGTGGTACCATCCGAGAAGAGATGCACGCACATTACAACTCTCCTTTTGCGGTCGAAACCACTCATCTGAAATTTCGGAACAGCGACTTGAGTGCCCAAGTCTATCGTTCTCTTTTTGATGTGGCCCGTCAGTACCGCGAAAGTTTTGAAGTGTACGGATCCGAAAAAGCGGTCGAATGGCCTCTGATCGAAGGTGAACCCCTTGTGGTGCATACGGCGAAAAAACCTGAGCCTGAAATTCCCGAGAAAGTCGAATGTCCAGATTTTGCTAAGTTGCTTCCCGATGAAATTGCCCCATTTACTACCGGTGGTGTTTATTCGAATGAGGATGGTGAGGAACATTTAAGTTTCACCCAAGGAGCTGGACACGGGGGGTCGCACCCACATTTGGTTCATCAATTTGTTGAATTACTCCGGGGAGTAGGGGAAGGTTACCCCAATGCGGTACAGTCCGCCAATATTACCCTTACTGGTATTCTTGCTCATGAGTCCGCTCTCAAAGGTGGAGAGCTTATTCGCTTACCGGAATGGAGCATGAGTTCTTAATATGAAAGTTTCGAGACTGTTTTTAGTGAGAAACGGTTGCATAGCTTTGGTTTCTTTACTGTCTTCTGTTATTAGCTTAGCGGCACCCCATTCCCAGTTAACCTATATTTTTGATACAATTAGGAAGGTTGAGGATTCAGTTGTGCAAGCCAATCTTCTTCGGGGAACGCTCACAGGCTTGTCGGGAGCTCGAGAAGTTGAGGCACCTTCTTCTTGGAACTCACTACGGTTACAACTTTCACGTTCCGAGAACGACGAGGTGGTTAAACTAGTCAGTCAGCTTAGCCAGATTTTTGGTGATCGTTCAATCAGTGAGAATGCGCTCAAGCTTGTCCTGAATAAATCCGCTGCCATGCAGGATAGGAGGGAAGCACTCGCCGGACTGGTTGCCATGAGATTCAAAGAACTCCCTCCCAAGCTGAAATTACTTCTCGAGACCGATTTAAGGATTGATGCAATCCGGGCTTATTCCTTTTTTGACTATCCCGAAGCACCTCCCACACTTCTGTCTGCTTACTCAAATTTTAATGCCGAAGCAAAACGGGTAACCGTTGACACCCTGGCATCCAGATTATCCTACGCCAGCGAACTTTTGGGAGCATTGAGGGATGGAAAGATTGCGAAGTCAGATATCCCGACTTACACCGCCCGTAGTTTGCAAAACATTTTGGGTAACTCTTTCGAGAAAGTTTACGGCAAAGTATTGCAAGTGGGGAAAGGCAAGGACCAGATGATTGCAAAATATCGAGAAAGGATTCTTGCTGCAGATTTTTCCAAAGCGGATATTGGCCAAGGAAGGGTTGTTTACCAACAGGTTTGTGGAGCATGCCATATCATGTACGGAGAGGGAGGGAAAATTGGCCCCGAACTCACCGGATCCAACCGGGCAAATCTTGATTATTTTTTACTTAATGTTTTAGCTCCAAGTTATGATGTGCCTGAAGGCTACCGGATGGTTACCGTTACCTCCAAGGATGGTCAGGTCTTTGTGGGTAATGTAGTGGAGGAGGACGCGGGCAAAGTTGTGCTCAATATGGTTGGTCAGAAGACCGTGGTTGCCAAGTCGGATATTAAATCACGCGAAACCTCCAATGTCTCCATGATGCCCGAGGGATTACTCAACCCATTACAGGATAAACAAATTCTCGATCTGATTGCTTATATGCGAACAGATAAACAAGTTCCTCTGCCATGAAATTAAAGATTTTAATTATTTTTCCTTTGTTAATCGGTTCGATTGTTTGGTCGGCCGTTCCCACCAGTAATGCCCCTTTTCTCAAACCCGATGAGGCGATTGCCAAGATGAAGATTGCCGATGGGTTCGAGGTGAAAGCGTTCGTGGGCGAGCCCGATATTGGGGAAGCCATTGCGTTCTGTTTCGATTTCCGTGGTCGGCTCTGGACTCTGGAAAATTATAATTATCAGACCCGCCGGGCACACTCCATTGATCAACGCAATCGCATCCAAATTTTTGAGGATACAGATGGGGATGGTGTATTCGATAAGAAGAAGACTTTTACTGAAAACCTTACCTTCAGTTCTGGAATTATCGTGGGTATGGGCGGGGTCTATGTGGGAATGCCCCCCGAGTTAATTTTTATTCCTGATGCCGACGGAGACGATAAACCGGACGGTCCCCACGAAGTCCTGCTTGATGGATGGGGTATTCAGGATCGTCACGAAACCCTCAACAGTTTTATCTGGGGTCCTGATGGTTGGCTCTATGGATGTCATGGAGTATTTACCCAGTCGCGTGTTGGTCGTCCTGGCACCAAAGACGAGGACCGTCAGTTTATAGACGGTGGAATCTGGCGTTTCCATCCACAGACTAAGGAATTCGAAGTATTTGCTGAGGGTCTTTCTAACCCATGGGGCTTTGATTTTAATGACATGGGGCAGGGTTTCGCCACCTGTTGTGTTATTCCTCACCTTTTTCATATCGTTCAGGGGGGCGTCTATCACAAGCAGAGCAGACAGAATGTAAATCCCTATGTGTATGACAACATTAAGACGATTAGGGATCATACCCATAAGTCCGCCCATGGCGGAGCCCGCTTCTATCTAGCTGATGTTTTTCCTGAAAAGTACCGGGATCAACTTTTCATGTGCAACATTCATGAACATGCGGTCTTGATCGATTACATGGTGCCAAAGGGTTCGAGCTTTATTGGCAAGCACGGGGATGATTTCTTAATGGCCAATGATTTGGCCTGGGTGGGATTTAGTGTGGAGATCGGGCCGGATGGTGGAGTATACATTCTTGATTGGCATGACCAAAACATTTGTGGAAATGAAATCAAGTTTGCCAATTCCGCTCGGGTGTATCGTATCATGCCCAAAGGCGTTAAAGGGCCGAAACCTTTTGACCTCGAAAAGTTATCGGATCTTGAACTGGTGGAATTACAGAATCATTCGAATGACTGGTATGTTCGACAGTCCCGAGTCATTCTTCAACATCGTGCACTCACTGGAGAATTGAATAGCGAAAAAGTCCACCAGAAGCTCATGAAAATGCTGGCGAATAACCCCAAGGTGTCGAAACGTCTGCGAGCTTTGTGGGCACTTCACTGTACCGGAGGCATTAACCAGAAGCATGCACTTTCTTTGCTTGATGATTCAGAAGAGTATATTCGTGCATGGACCGTCCAGTTGCTGACTGAGGAAAAGAAACCTGCTGTAATTGTCCGGGAAAAATTCGCACAAATGGCAAAGTCGGAAAAATCACCCGTTGTTCGACTGTATCTGGCCTGTGCTTTACAGCGCCTTCCACACACCGAACGCTGGGACATTCTTGAGTCTCTTTCCCTGCATTCTCAAGATCGAGAGGATAACAACATTCCCCGTATGCTCTGGCTTGCGTTGGAACCCATGGTTATGGAATCTCCGCAAAAAGCACTTTCCCTTGCAGCACAATCCAAGCTTCCCCGCTTGCAGGAATTTACTCCCCGTCGGCTTCTTGGCGGAAAAACAGCCACCAATTCAAGAAAGCCTCCCAAATCAAATATGGCTAAATGGCAAAAACTTATTCATCAGGCTGCACCCAAGTTCTCTATTAATGGCTCAGGAGTTGGAGGAGTCGTTCGTTTCGATAGCTTTCGGAACAAACCTGCCACCCGTACCCATCCGATCAAAAGGGGAGTAGCATCGGTTCTCAGTCGTAAGTTGAGTGTGCGGCAGAATATGAAAACCATTCTCCGTGCCACCGTCAGTCATCATCCTCATGGGGACTGGGAACTCCGAGTAAGGGTTAATGGTAAAATTATTTCAAAGACTGAAGTTTCTTCCAAGTCCGTGATCGATGAATGGCTTACGCATGAAGTAGACTTGTCTCCTTACGCCGGTAAGGAGATCAATCTTCAATTGGAGAACCAGCCAACGGATTGGCGTAATGAATGGGGGTATTGGCATGAGGTCAAAGTTAGCACGGTCCCTTTGGTTTCTCTGAAAAACACCAAGGTTTCTCAAAAGAAAAAAGTGGTTTTTATTTCGGGTAAGCCAAGTCATGGGCGGATGAAGCATGAGCATCGGGCAGGAAATATCATTCTGGCCAAACGTCTCAATCAGTCAGGATTGCACGTTGAGGCGGTGGTATTGGATGATATCGGATATCCCAAGGATGAATCGGTTCTTGAAGATGCTTCCACTATCGTGATTTTCTGCACCGGGCACGGTGGGCATGTACTAAATCCAAAACTCAAGGAGTTTGATGCCCTGATGAAAAAAGGAATTGGAGTAATCATGATTCATTGGGCAACCGAAGCGGTCAGTGGTGCCCCGGGCGACAAGTTTCTTGAATGGATGGGAGGTTTTTGCGATCTCAATTGGTCGGTCAACCCCCACTGGAAACCAAATTTTAAACCACGCAAGCATCCGATTTGGAACGGCGTTGATCCTTTCAGTGTGGATGATGAGTGGTATTATCATATGCGCTTTGTGAATGACCGTACCGGTCTTACTCCCATTCTTACCGATCTTCCTCCAGTAGAAACTTTGAAGCGACCCGATGGTATGCGTAGTGGCAACCCCGCGGTGCGTAAGGCCGTCGCCAATGGAGAGACTCAGCATGTCGCCTGGGCTTATGAAAGACCAGAAGGGGGTCGTGGGTTTGGTTTCACTGGCGGACATAATCACGTCAGTTGGCAGGATGACAATTATCGAAAGATCATGCTCAACGCGATTCTATGGACGGCGGGCATGGAAGTTCCTGAGAATGGGGTGAGTTCATCCGCTCCGGATAATCTCGAGATCGAGTCCAACTTGGATCCTCACCGTAAGAAATAAGAACACATGCAGAACATTGCAGCTCAGCTTTTGCTCTCTCTACTTGTTTGCCTTTCTTTTGCGCATGGCAAACAACCCAATATTCTATTTTGCATTTCCGATGATCAATCTTATGCACACACCGGAGCGAATGGGGACCCGGTAGTTAAGACTCCAGCTTTTGATCGGGTGGCAAAGGAAGGGATTCGTTTTACCCATGCCTTTTGCGACGCTCCAACTTGCGGTCCTTCCCGTAGTGCAATCCTTACCGGGCAGCCTATCTGGCGATTGGAAGAAGCGGGTAACCTTTGGAGCACACTGCCAAAGAAATTTATCACTTACCCAGAGGTCTTGACCAAGGCGGGGTATTCGGTCGGATTTACCGGGAAAGCCTGGAGTCCCGGGCGCCTCTCTGCGGGTGGGCGTGACTCTAATCCCGCCGGTTTGGAGTTTCAGAAAAGAAAGTTAAAGCCCGCATTTAAATGGATGAGGAATACGGACTATGCTGCCAACTTTGATGATTTTCTAGAACAAGTAAAAGAGGGTCAACCCTTCTGCTTCTGGCTGGGAACCAGTGAGCCTCACCGGGGATATGAACTGGGAGCCGGAAAGCGTACCGGTAAGAATCCGTCGAAAGTAATTGTTCCTGAAATCTTTCCTGATAATGCAATCGTTCGGAATGATATCCTCGATTATTATGTTGAAGTTGAACACTTCGACAAAATGGTTTCCCGGGCCATCCGCTCTTTGGAAAAAATTGGCCAACTTGACAATACCATCGTCGTGGTCACCAGTGATCATGGTATGCCCTTTCCTCGGGCCAAGGCGAGTCTTTACGATGCGGGTACACATGTTCCGCTTGCCATTCGTTGGCCTGAGGGGATTCGCAAATCCGGACGGGTTTCTCGTGCATTGGTAAACTTAAGCGATTTGGCTCCAACATTTCTGGAAGTCGCAGGCATATCGATTCCAGAAATGATGACAGGTAAAGGACTAACCGATATCTTTAAGGATAAGACAAAAGTAAAAAGGGAAGCAGCCTTTATTGCCATGGAAAGACATGCCGGTTGTCGGGAAGGTGGGAAAGGATATCCGTGCCGTGCGATTCGTACCAAGAATTATCTCTATGTTCAGAATTTTGATCCTGATCGTTGGCCGGCTGGTTCTCCTGAACGAAAACATTGTGTTCGTCACATTCGCTACGGAGAAGTGGATCCATCTCCAACTAAAACGATAATAATGGATGATCCCAAATATGCCAAGCTTGCGGATCTTGCTTTTGGAAAACGTCCTGGAGAAGAACTCTACTCTATTTCCGACGACCCGCACCAACTCAGAAACCTCGCCGAACAAAGTGAGTTTCAGGAAATTCGGTCCAGACTCAGGCGGCAACTTGATCAACACCTAAAAAGTACTGGAGATCCCAGACTCACTGGCACGCCTGTACTGTGGGATTATTACCCTTTCTACAGGGCTCCCAAATTTCCTGGATGGAAGGTTGACCCGATGCCTGCTGAATTTCAAAAAGCCCACAAAGAAAAATAATGAAAATAACTGCCATCCTGTTTCTTCTATCCATTGGGTTTGCTGCCTTAGGGAAGCCAAATGTCTTAATTATCATGACCGACGATCAGGGTTATCCGGAAGTTTCCGCTCATGGAAATCCGGTTCTGCAGACCCCAAATCTCGACCGTCTTCATGGGCAGAGCCTTCGTCTGTCCGATTATCATGTGGCACCCATGTGTACTCCCACCCGCGGTCAGTTGCTCACCGGGTTGGATGCGGCCCGCAACGGAGCGGTCAATGTGAGTAGTGGTCGGGCTCTCATCCGGGCGGAAGTTCCAATTATGGCAAATTATTTTGGAGATGCGGGTTATTCGACTGGGGTTTTCGGAAAATGGCACCTCGGGGCCAATTATCCCTATCGCCCGCAGGACCGGGGGTTTCAGGAAAGCGTGTGGTATCCATCCTCTTCCATCCCTTCGGTTCCCGCCTATTGGGGGAATGATTATTTTGACGATGTTTACATGCACAACGGGAAGGAAAAGCGGTTCAAGGGCTATTGTGCTGATGTCTTCTTCAATGAGGCGATGCGATTTATGTCAGAGTCCTCTAAAAAGAATAAGCCGTTCATGTGTTATCTTGCCACTAATACTCCACATGGTCCCTTTTGGCCCAAGGAAGAGGACCGAAAGGAGATTGCGGAGGTGCTTGCTCAGTCTAAGTTCGATCACCTGGATAATAATCTCAAAAAGCGCTTGGCTCTCTATTTGGGAATGATTCGCAATATCGATTGGAACATGGGCAAGTTGATGAAATTCTTAGAGGATAAGAATTTGGCAAAGGATACCATTTTAATCTTCAAAACCGACAATGGTAGCTTGCTCGGACCCCAGTATTTCAATGCAGGCATGCGGGGAAAAAAGACCGAGATTTGGGAGGGAGGTCATCGGGTGCCCTGTTTTATTCGTTGGCCCAAGGGAAATCTAGGTAAACCCCGTGACATTGGAGGTCTCACTCAGGTGCAGGACATTCTGCCCACGCTGCTCGATCTTTGCCAAATCAAGCCAAAGAAAAAGACCGCCTTTGACGGCATCAGCTTGGCATCCGTGCTCAACGGAAAAAAGCAAGTATCTGAAGATCGAGTTCTGATCATCAATTACAGCCGCATGCCCGGTTTTTCCAATTACCCATCGCCTCATTCTCAGACCCAGATGCGGGCCGACCAGGCAGCGGTTCTCTGGAAGAGATGGCGATTACTTGAGGATCGCGAACTCTACAATCTCGCAATCGATCCTATGCAAAAGAAGAACGTCATCGCTCAGCATCCGGAGGTGGTGGCGAAAATGCGCAAGCCCCTCTATGAATGGTGGAAAGGAGTTAAGGACTTGGCAAATGAAGCCCAGAGTGCTGCCATTATTGGTACCCAATACGAGAATCCCACGAAGCTTTCCGCAACCGAATGGCTCGATGTATTCGTCGACCAACAGGGACAAATCCGAAGAGGCGTATTGAAAAACGGATATTGGTTAATTGATGTGGCAAGGGCAGGGGAGTATGAGATCGAGCTTAGGCGCTGGCCCAAGGAAGCCGATGGCACCATCAGCGGAACTT
>ERZ807291.6503-NODE-6503-length-14027-cov-9.365016_pt1 | contig 14027 bp, 13 predicted proteins | sample MGYA00521257_ERZ807291 | MGnify/ENA primary metagenome ERZ807291 (study PRJEB31413, sample SAMN03169783) | marine metagenome | biome: Marine; feature: Water; material: Subsurface seawater | place: North Sea | collected 2011-04-28 | depth 1 m m ...
TTATAGTTGAAAATAATGGTTACGCTATGGGAACATCTGTTGAAAGAACAGCTAACCATACTGATATTTGGAAATTGGGGCTTGGTTATGAAATGCCCTGTGGCCCAGTTGATGGAATGAACCCAGTTAAAGTCGCTGAAGCATTACACGAAGCAGTTTCTAGAGCTAGAAGTGGAGAGGGTCCAAGTTTCTTGGAAATGAAAACATATAGGTATCGAGGACATTCAATGTCAGATGCTCAAAAATATAGAACAAAAGATGAGGTGAATGAATATAGGAAAATTGATCCCATCACTCAAGTCAAAAAAGTAATCTTAGAAAATGACTTTGCATCCGAACAAGAAATAAGTTCTATTGATGCTAATGTAAAAATAAAAGTTTTAGAATGTGAAAAGTTTGCAGAAGATTCTCCTTATCCTGAAAAATCTGTAATGTATGATGCAGTTTACGAACAGGAGAACTATAAATTTATATCTCATAAATTAAAATAAATGGCAGAAATAATTAATATGCCAAGATTAAGTGACACCATGGAAGAAGGGGTTGTCGCTAAATGGCTAGTAAATATCGGAGATAAGGTAAATGAAGGTGATATCCTAGCCGAGATTGAAACCGATAAAGCTACAATGGAATTCGAATCTTTCCATGAAGGGACTCTTTTATATATTGGAATTAATGAAGGGCAAACTGCAGAAGTAGATACTCTTTTAGCTATTATTGGTGAAGAAGGTGAAAATATTTCACATTTATTAGTTCCTTCAAATAGTCCTGTTCAATTAGATTTAGTTGATCAAATAAACGAATCCGAAAGTTCTGGTGAAAAAGAAATTCAAGAAGTTTCATTAGAAAGTGAAAAAAATGAATCGTTTCAAATTATCACTATGCCTAGACTTAGTGATACAATGGAAGAAGGTACCGTTTCATCTTGGCTTGTTAATGTAGGTGATAATGTAAAAGAAGGAGACATTCTTGCAGAGATTGAAACAGATAAAGCTACAATGGAATTTGAATCATTTCATGAAGGAACTTTATTGTACATAGGGATTAAAGTTGGAGAAACAGCAAAAGTTGATAGTTTACTTGCAGTTATTGGAGATGCTGACTCAGATTTTAAATCTGCAGTTGAAAATTTTGGAAGTGAAATACCACAATTTAAAAATGAGAATATTGAAAGTATTGAAAATATTAATGATCTCACTCCAGAATCACCAGAAACCTCAGAAACACCAGAAATAGTAGAAACAGTCGAAACTTTATCTGTTAATTCAAATTCTAGAATCTTAGCTTCTCCTCTAGCAAAAAAAATTGCTAAAGAAAAAAGTATTGACTTAAAAAATATTAATGGAAGTGGTGATAATGGAAGAATAATTAAAGAAGATGTTGAAAATTATACAGCTCCAAAAATTGTAACTGCTAAACCAAATATTATTAAGTCAGAGCCAAGCATAGAAAATGAAAGTTTTGAGGAAATCGAAAATTCTCAAATGAGAAAGGCAATTGCTCGTAGATTAAAAGAATCTAAATTTTCTGCACCTCACTACTATTTGAGTGTTGAATTTGAAATGGATAATGCAATAGCATTTAGAAAACAATACAATTCATTGCCTGACACTAAAATTTCATTCAATGATATAATTGTAAAAGCTTGTGCAATAGCTCTAAAAGAACACCCTAGAGTTAATTCACAATGGTTTGAAGATAAAATGAGACTTAACAATCATGTTCATATTGGAGTTGCAGTTGGTGTTCCTGACGGCTTAGTAGTTCCTGTAATTAAATTTGCAAATAACAAAACCATCCCTGAAATTGGAAGTTTAGTTAAAAATTATGCTGTAAAAGCAAGGGATAAGAAATTAACAACTGATGAAATGCAGGGTAGTACATTTACTATTTCAAATTTAGGAATGTTTGGTATTCAAGAATTCACTTCCATTATTAATCAACCTAATTCAGCAATCCTTTCAGTTGGAAGCATAATAAAAAAACCCGTTGTTAAAGAAGATAAAATTGTAATTGGCCATACCATGAAACTTACTTTAGCGTGTGATCACAGAACGGTTGATGGGGTAACTGGCTCTTTGTTTTTAGAAACCTTAAAAGGATTTATTGAAAATCCAGTTACAATGCTAGTGTAACTATATATTTATGAAAAACGTTGTTATTACTGGAACTAGTAGAGGAATTGGCCTTGAATTAGTTAAGCTTTTTAGTAATGAAAATTATAATGTAATAGCTCTTTCAAGAGATATTTCGGCAATTTCTCATATTAAAAACATTAGTTCAATTAATACAGATTTATCATTGCCAAATTCAATTAAGAAATCAGTTGAGTTTATAAATAATAAGTTTGATCATGTTGATATTTTAATTAATAATGCAGGTCAATTAGTAAATAAACCATTTAATAAAACAACCTTCAACGATTTTGAATCCGTATACAAAGTAAATGTATTTGGAGCCGCAGAGTTAATTCGACTTTTAATAAAGTCTTTTAATTCATCATGTCATATAGTTAATATAAGTAGTATTGGTGGAATTGCAGGATCTAGTAAATTTTCAGGTTTATCTGCCTACTCAAGTAGTAAAGGAGCTCTTAATATCTTAACAGAAATGCTTTCAGAAGAGTTTAAAGAATCTGATATTAAGATTAACTCATTAGCCTTGGGTGCTGTACAGACAGAAATGCTTAATGATGCTTTTCCAGGATACAAAGCACCATTGTCTGCAAAAGAGATGGCAAAGTTTATTTTAGATTTTTCTTTAAATGGATCTAAGTTTTTTAATGGAAAAATTATTCCAGTTTCTATTTCAAATCCTTAAAAAGTGTTTGATTTAATACCAAAAACATCACACAAATTAATAAGTACATTAATTAATAGCCAGAATCTCACAGTTAAGGTTGTTAAAAGTAGAAAAACTAAACATGGAGATTTTAGATCACTTAAAAATGGTAAATTTCAAATTACTATAAATCAAATTGAAAATAAGTATAGATTCTTGATAACACTTGTTCATGAACTAGCACATTTTAAGGTAAATCAGTCGTTTGGAAATAGAGTAAATCCACATGGATTAGAATGGAAAAAAACATATAAATTTTTAATGTTACCTTTTTTGAATAATAAAATTTTTCCTGATGAGATTCTAAGACATCTAGCAATACATATGATAAATCCCCCAGCGACAACAGATTCAGATTTAAGTTTAGTTATTGCACTACAAAAACATGATTTATTTTTTGATGAAAAAATGTTTCTTTTTGAAATTCCTGAAAAAAGTTTGTTTACCTATAACTCAAGTAAATTATATGTTAAGCTTTATAAAAGAAGAAAAAGATATATCTGTAAAGAATTAAATTCTGGAAAAAAATATTTATTTTCACCAGTGACTAGAATTAAATTAAATTAATATGAAAATAGTTGCAGTTAGTGGATATTTTGATCCTATTCACGTTGGTCATTTAGAATATTTAAGATTGTCTAAATCTCTAGGTGATAAATTAGTTGTAATAGTTAATAATAATTATCAATGTATTTTAAAAAAGGGTAAACCATTCATGGATGAAAATGATAGAGTAGAAATTGTAAAATCATTGGATATGGTTGATGAAGTTTTCTTATCAATTGATAAAGATAAATCTGTATGTAAATCTCTTGAAGCTCTTAAACCAGATATTTTTGCTAACGGAGGAGATAGATCCACAGGTGAAGTCCCAGAATCAAAAATTTGTAAAAAATATAATATTAAAATGACTGATGGATTAGGAGATAAAATAAGAAGTTCATCTGATTTAACTGGTTTAACTCAAATTTAAATTTTGGAAAATAAATTTAATTTTTCTGATGATAATTTTCCTAAAGAAAATTTAGATCGATCTATTTCTAATAATGCTAAAGGTTTATTTCATTCTTTAATTTCATTCTTTAAAGAAGTTTTAGATTTTAGAAAAGAAGCAGATAAGGATTCTACTATAAATTCAATTAAAAACGATATCTCAGTAAAAGGTCCTAATGCTTGGATACTTGTATGTTCAATATTAGTTGCTTCTGTAGGATTGAATGCTAATTCTATTCCTGTTGTAATTGGCGCTATGCTTATTTCTCCATTAATGGGACCAATCTTAGGTTTTGGTTTATCAATTGCTATTAATGATTTAGAAACTCTTAAAAAATCACTTATTAATTTTTCAGTTATGGTTTTTTTAAGTGTATTTACCGCATACTTGTTCTTTTCTTTTTTCCCTCTACGAGAAGAATCTTCAGAATTACTTTCTAGAACACAACCTGATATTAGAGATGTATTAATTGCTTTTTTTGGTGGCTTATCATTAATAATTGCAAAAACCAAAAAAGGAACAATATCACCTGTTATTTTCGGAGTTGCCATTGCAACTGCATTAATGCCTCCTCTTTGTACGGTTGGTTACGGATTAGCTGTAGGTAAATCCTCATTTTATATGGGAGCTATGTACTTATTCATTATTAATTCATTATACATTGTATTAGCTACTTTCATTATTATTAAACTATTAAGGTTTCCCCTTATAAATTATGTAAATTCCTCTAAAAGACGCTTAATTTCTAGATTGGTTACCCTTTTTTCTATATTAATGTTGATTCCTGCATTTCATACTTTTGTTGGTGTTTTATATAAAAATAAATTTGATAATTCAGTCAAGGAGTTTTATAATCGTGAATTAGATGGCATAAGTAATAAAGATTATTTAATAAGGGACTCTAAAATTGAGTATGATATTGAAAAAAGTGGTTACGATTTTTATCCATGGCGCGATAAAAATTCGACAATAACATTTAATAATTTTGGATTAGAGCCTCTTTCAAATGATATAATTTCACTGTTAAAATATAAAATTAAAAATTATCCACATTTATCTTTAACTACTGTTATATTTAATCAACAGGAAGTAAAAAATGATTTTAAGGAACAAAAACGTTTTTTAACAGAGTTAAGAAAGAGGGATTCTTTAGATTTATCAAGTAAAACTAAACAAATTGAGTTATTAGAGAAAAAACTTCAAAATTTAGAAAAAGTACAAAACATAAATACTTTATATAAATCTGTTATTGAAGATATTAAATTTAATTATGATGAAATTGAGCTAATTAATCTTCAAAATGAAGTTTTAATTGATAATTGGGATATTGATCCTGTTTTTTTAATTAAGTGGAAAGAATCTGTAAGTGAAAGTCAAATTATTAAGCAGGAGCAAAAAATAATAAAATGGCTATCAATTAAGTTAGAGACAGAATCTTTTGAATTGAAAAGATTAAAATAGTTATAAATATTTTTTTACCTTTTTTAAAAGTTCTGAGGAGTAAACAAAATTTGTTAATGATTGATTATCTGTTTTTAAAATCTTTTTGTTAGTTCCTTCCCAGTTTTTTTCACCAGAAACTAGAAAAATAATTTTTTCACCAATCTCTATTACAGAATTCATATCGTGTGAATTAATTACAGTAGTAATATTGTATTCTTTAGTAATTTCTTGAATTAATTTATCAATAACTATAGCTGTCTTTGGATCTAAACCTGAATTTGGTTCATCACAAAAAAGATACTTAGGATTCATTACAATTGCTCTAGCTATGGCTACTCTTTTTTGCATACCTCCAGAGATTTCCGCTGGTAATTTATCAGTAGCTTTAGTTAGTTCAACTCTTTCAATTACTTTTAAGGCTTTTTCCCTAATCTCGTCTTCTTGAAGTTTGGTAAGCATAATAAGAGGAAACATTACATTTTCAATTACTGACATTGAATCAAAAAGTGCACTTCCTTGAAAGACCATTCCCATTTGTCTTCTAAGTAATGTTTTTTCACTTTCATTCATTTTTAAATTTGAAATTCCATCATATAGTATTTCGCCTGAATCTGGTTGATGAAGTCCTAATAAACATTTTAACAATACTGTTTTTCCTGATCCACTTTGACCAATAATTAAATTAGTTTTACCTTTTTCAAAAGTTGTTGAAATTCCTTTTATTATATTAATACCTTCAAAAGATTTTTCTATGTTTTTTATCTCAATCATTAGCTTAATAGTAATTGAGTAATAATAAAATTCACAATAATTATTATTATTGATGTCCAAACAAAAGATAATGTACTTGCTTTACCAACCTCAAGCGCTCCACCATTCATGTAATAACCATGATAGGAGGGTACTGTAGCTAAAATAAATGCAAATAAAATTGTTTTAATGTACGCATAGCTAACGTGATATGGATCGAAATCCATTTGAATTCCAGAAATAAATGCTTCACCAGGAACACCGGCAAATGACATTGCTACAAATCCACCAAAAATTGCAATAAACATGGCTACGGTTATTACAAAAGGATAAAATAGAAGGGCTATTATTTTTGGAAAAACCAAGTAATTTAATGGGTTTATTCCCATTACTTCTAATGCATCTATTTGTTCAGTAACTCTCATTGTTCCTATACTAGAAGTGATATATGAACCTACTTTTCCAGCCATAATGATTGACATGAATGTTGGAGCAAATTCAAGTATTACAGACTGTCTAGTGGCAAATCCAATTAAAGATTTAGATAAAAAAGGGCTGCTAAGGTTTAAAGCTGTCTGAATTGCAACAACTCCTCCAATAAAAAATGATAAAATTGCAACAATAGGAATGGATTCGATAATTAAATCATTAATTTCTTTGAAAATTAGTTTTTGTTGAATCTTCCATTTACTTGGTTTAAAAAAAGACATTTTAATCATAATAAAATACCTTCCTATGTCTCTTATGTAAAACATAATTAAATTTTATAAGTAATAGCGTTTATATTCATACCAGCACCAACACTTCCAAAAATTATAATGTCTCCTTTTTTCAATGAATGATCTTTTAGTTTAAGGTTTTTAACAAGGTCAAATAATGTAGGTATAGTTGCAACTGAACTATTGCCAAGCTTATTTATTGACATTGGAAGAATATTTTCGGGTGTTTCCATGTCATATAATTTATAAAATCTGTTGACAATTGCTTCATCCATTTTTTCATTTGCTTGATGAAGAAAAACTTTTTTTACATCCTTTATTGAATATTCACTTTCTTCTAAACATTCTTTTAAAGCTTTGGGAACATTAACAATTGCGAATTCATAAACTTTTCTTCCATACATTTTAATAAACTTAGTATTGGATAAATTTTCTAAGTCATAAGATTTTCCAAAAAACAAATAAAAAGTTTCTTTATCTGTATATGTACATGATTTATGAGATAAAATACCAGTTTTATTATCTTCTTCAACTTGTTCAATAATAGTTGCTCCAGCACCATCGGCATATATCATTGAATCTCTATCTTTTAAATCATAGGTCCTTGAAAGTGTTTCTGCGCCAATTACTAAACATGATTTAGCTATTCCAGATTTTATAAATGAATTAGCCTGAATAACTCCTTCTAACCAACCTGGACATCCGAAAATAATATCGTAACAAACACAGTTAGGATTTTTAATACCTAAGTTGAACTTAACCCTACTCGCAAGACTTGGAAGCATGTCGGACTGTTCTGTTCCTTTTTTAATATCACCAAAATTATGAGCTACAATTATGTAGTCTATGTTTTCTTGATCAATATTAGCATCTGAGATTGCCTTTTCGGCTGCAAAAAATGCCAAGTCAGAGGCATTTAGGTGATCCTTAGCGTATCGTCTTTCTTCAATTCCTGTAATTGATTTAAATTTCTCAATAATAACTTCATTACTAACATTAAGTTTAGATCCTTCAGTATTTAAGAAATTTGCTTCTAAAAAATCTTCATTTTTTTTTGTTATAAGAGGAATATATGAACCAGTTCCTGTGATTTTAATAGACATTTAAACGTATTTGCTTACTAAGTTATGAAAAAGTCATTGATAAGACTCGATGGGTTCGCATGTACATACTAGATTTCTGTCTCCGTATGCATCATCTACACGTCTGACTGTTGGCCAAAACTTATTATTTAGCACGTATGAAGTTGGAAATGCAGCTTGCTGTCTGGAGTAAGAAAAGTTCCATTCTTCACTTGCTAGCATTTTCATAGTGTGTGGAGCATTTTTTAAAAGATCTGAACATTCATCAATTTCTTTCCTAATATGGATCATTGCATCACAAAATCTATCAATTTCTTCTAAATTTTCACTTTCTGTTGGTTCTATCATCATAGTTCCAGGAACTGGAAATGATACAGTAGGTGCGTGAAAACCATAATCTATTAGCCTTTTAGCAATATCCATAACTTCAATATCTTCCGATTTAAAAGGCCTACAATCTATAATTAATTCATGAGCTGATCTACCGCCTTCTCCTTTGTATAGAATATTGTAATGGTTTTCTATTCTATTTTTAATGTAGTTAGCATTAAGAATAGCATATTGTGTTGAAGCTTTTAATCCTTCAGATCCTAACATTTTAATGTATCCATAAGAAATTACACAAGCAAGAGCAGAACCCCAAGGAGCTGCTGAAATTGCTTTTACGCTATTTTTTGAACTCACATTAATTAAAGGATTATTGGGTAGAAAAGGAACTAAATGCTTTGCGACGCAAATTGGACCTACTCCAGGTCCTCCACCACCATGAGGGATAGCAAAGGTTTTATGTAAATTTAAATGACATACATCTGCACCAATTATAAAAGGATTGGTTAATCCAACTTGAGCATTCATATTAGCTCCATCCATATAAACTTGACCTCCATTATCATGAATTGTTTTTGTAATTTCTTGAATAGAAGATTCAAAAACACCATGGGTTGAGGGATAGGTTATCATGAGTGCAGCTAAATTGTCTTTGTGAAACTCAGCTTTTTCTTTTAATTCGTCAACATTAATATTTCCATATTTATCGGTTCCTACAACAATAACTTTCATTCCTGCCATTACAGCTGATGCTGGATTAGTCCCGTGGGCTGAGGAGGGTATCAAACAAATATTTCTATGTCCGTTATTTGTACTTTTTAAATATTCTCTAATAACCATAAGTCCAGCATATTCACCCTGAGCTCCAGAATTAGGTTGTAATGAAGTTCCGCTAAAACCAGTTATTTCATTTAATTGTTTTTCTAGTTTTTTAAGTAGTTTTTGATAACCTATAGCTTGATTTAATGGGACAAAAGGATGAATATTATTCCATTTATTCCAGCTAATTGGAATCATTTCTGAAGCAGCATTTAGTTTCATTGTGCATGAACCAAGTGAAATCATTGAATGAGTTAAGGAAAGATCTTTTCTTTCTAAACTTTTAATATACCTCATTAATGCAGTTTCAGAACGATATTTATTAAATATTTCAGAAGACATAAAATCAGATGATCTAGTTAAATTTTTTGGAATTCTTGAAATATTGAATTTAGTATCAATTTCAAATAAATCTATACTTAATGCTTTGGCTATTGTATCAACTATTTTTTGAATATCTTTAATTGAAGTTGCCTCATTTATTGAAATAGAAAGCTCATTTTCGTTAATATAATTGAAATTTATTTTATTAATAACAGCAATTTTTTTGATTTTTTTAGAGTCTGCTTTTATACGAATAGTATCAAAAAAGAATTTATTTAATTGCACTATTCCAATTTTCTTTAAATTTTCTTCTAAAAGAACTGCTTTTATGTGAATCGATTTAGCGATTTCTTTTAACCCTTTGGGTCCATGAAAAACACCATACATCCCTGCCATAACTGCTAAATGAACTTGTGAGGTGCAAATGTTTGATGTAGCTCTATCCCTTTTTATATGTTGTTCTCTTGTCTGTAGAGCCATTCTCAAGGCTGGATCTTCATCTAAGTCTTTGGTCAACCCGATAATTCTTCCTGGAACAGATCTTTTGAATTCTTCTTTTGTAGCGAAGTATGCTGCATGAGGTCCTCCGTAACCAAGTGGAATTCCAAACCTTTGAGAAGTTCCAACAACAACATCAGCTCCAAAAACAGATGGTTTTTTAAGCAAACACAAGGAAAGTAAATCAGCAGCAACAACGATTTTAATATTATTTTTTAATGCATTTGAACAATATTTTTCAATATCAATAATATTTCCATAAACACCAGGATATTGTATTAAGCATCCATAGTATGTATTTTCAAATTCAAACTTTTTAAGATCCCCTAAAACTATTTCGATTCCTAGAGGTTCGGCTCTGGTTTCTAAAAGAGAAATAGTTTGTGGAAGAGTATTTAATGAAACAAAAAATTTATTAATGTTATTTTTTTTTTGATCTCTGTTTCTTAAACTAAATAACATCGTCATAGCTTCAGCAGCTGCAGTACTCTCATCCAAAAGAGAAGCATTAGCTAATTCCATTCCAGTTAAATCAGAAATTATGGTTTGATAATTTAAAAGTGCTTCCATTCTTCCTTGGGCAATTTCTGCTTGATAAGGTGTGTATGCAGTATACCAACTAGGATTTTCTAAAATATTTCTTTTGATTACTGATGGGACTATTGATTCATTATAGCCCATTCCAATGTATGATTTAAAAACTTTATTTTTTTTTCCTAATTTTTCAATATGACTTAGATACTCGTTTTCACTCAAGGGACTTTTAAGATTCATTTCTTTTTGAAGTCTTATATTTTTTGGAATAGTTTCAGATATTAATTCTTCTAAATTATTAACATTTAAATAATCAAGCATTTTCATTTTATTTTGATTATTTATACCTATGTGACGTTTGGAAAAAGTACTCATTTATTGAAAAATAATTTTTGATAAAAATAACTAATATCCCTTAGAATATTATCTAATTTTAACACTTTGATTTAAAAGTTTTTAACTAATTGAATAACTATAATTTTTTTATATATGTTACTAATTAAAAAATGTTTTGATTTATATATAAAATCTAGTTTTCATCTAGGGATTTGTGTGATTGCTCTTTACTTGGTAAGTATTTTTAAACAACAAGTTAGTATTAATCATTTGTTGATAATTTTTATTTTTAGCGCTACTGTTGTCGTTTATAATTTTATAAAATTTGGTTATAAACTTTCTTTTTATTTCAAAACAAATGATTACGGCTTTAAAATAATTAAGTTTTTTAGCTTTTTGTGTGCATTTTTCTTGATTTATACTTCTTTTTTCTTAAAATTCGAGACTTTAATTTTTTCTTGTTTTTTATTTCTTATTTGTGTGCTTTATGTTTTTCCAATTGGGTATTTAAAGTCAAATTTTAGAAGTTTGAGTAAAGTTAAAGTGTTTTTAGTTGCTCTGTGTTGGAGTGGGTCAACTGTTTTATTGCCAGTTTTTGAAGACGGATTAAGTAATTTTTATTTTACTAGTATATATTTTTTACAAATATTTGTATTAGTACTCATATATACTATTCCATTTGAAATTAGAGATCTTCAAAACGATTCAATAGAACTACAAACAATTCCTCAAATTTTTGGAATTAAAAATTCAAAAAAGATATGTTATCTACTAATAATAATATTTTTATTTCTTTCTATTATTAATAGTGGGATTGAATCTGGTTTCTATTCAGATTTAATTTTATCTTTTGTATTAGTTTTTATATTATATATTACTAAAAAAAATCAAACAAAATATTTTTCAAGTTTTTGGGTTGAAGCAGTACCTTTATATTGGTTTTTAGCATGTTATTTTTTAAAATAAAAACTTATTTTAACGAATCATTTAAAACCTTATTTTTTAATTCTTGTTTATATTTTAATATCTTTTCTAGTATTTCAGCATTGCTGGTTCCAATTATTTTAGCAGCTAAAATTCCAGCATTTTTACCTCCATTCAATGCAACGGTAGCAACTGGAACACCACCTGGCATTTGAAGAATTGAAAGTATGGAATCCCAACCGTCAATTGAGTTTCTTGACTTTATAGGAACACCAACTACGGGAAGTGGTGTTATTGATGCAATCATTCCAGGTAAATGAGCAGCACCTCCTGCTCCCGCAATAATTACAGAATATCCATTTTTATGTGCATTTTTTCCGTAATCCATCATTTTGTCTGGTGTTCTATGAGCTGAAACTATCTCGGCATCATTTTTAACACCTAACTCATTTAAAATATCTATAGCTTCTTGCATAATTGGAAGATCTGATTTGCTTCCCATAATAATTCCAACTTTTGCCATATTTAATTAGTTTTAATTTTTATTAATTCTTTTACAATCCTTGCCTTTTTTAAACCACTTTGTAAATTAGTGTCAGTTACTGTAATGTGTCCCATTTTTCTGTTTGGTTTTGTTTCTTTCTTACCATAAATATGGATTTTAACATTATCAAACTTCATAGCTTCTTCAATTCCGTCATAAACAACATCACCATTATACCCCTTATCTCCTACTAAGTTAGCCATAATTGTGTAAACACTTGATTTAGAACACCCTAATGGTAAATTTAGAATTGCATTGATATGTTGATCAAACTGAGAGTTAATACACCCTTCTATTGAGTAATGAGCACTGTTATGAGGCCTAGGAGCAACTTCATTAATTAGAATATTATCATCTTGAGTTAAAAACATTTCAACCGCAAGTAAACCTACTTGCTTAAACGTTTTAGATACTTTTAATGCTAATTCTTCGGCTTTACGTTTTAACTCATCACTAATTTGAGCTGGACAAACAACAAATTCAACTTGATTGGAAGTTTCATTAAACATCATTTCTACAATTGGAAAAACTTCAATATCACCATTTTCATTTCTAGCAATAGTTGTGGCTAATTCCTTTTTAAAAGGAACAATTTCTTCAATTATAAATTGAGTTTTTGGTAAACTATTGAAATCATCAATAGATTTTAATATTTGCACACCATAGCCATCATATCCGAACTTTGTTTTTTTCCAAACACATGGAAAGTTAAGGTTATTAACCTCAAGGTCATTAAATGAATTATAAAATTTGAATTTTGCCGTAGGAATATTGTTATCAAGAAAAAATTGTTTCTGTATTGACTTGTCTTGAATTATTCTTAGAGTTGATGAATTAGGAAAGACTTTTATTCCTTCTTTTTCCAGTTTTTCTAAAGCATCAACATTGATATGCTCAATTTCATACGTAACCAAATCACAAGCTTTACCAAAATTATATACAGATTCAAAGTCCATGAGATTACCTTTTGTAAATTCTGCACACAAATTTTTACATGGAGAATCTTCACTTGGATCAAGAACATTTGTTTTGATACTTAATCTCGATGTTACTTGAAGTAACATTTTACCTAATTGTCCTCCTCCGAGAATACCTAAAGTGAAATTGGATGTAGAGTAATTCATTTAAAGTATTATTTGGCAAAAATACATTAAAATGTTATTAAGCTTAAAATTATTTAACTATTCATTTTGAGGTATATTTGTAATTTAAAAATCACTTATACTATGATTAATTTGATTCTTTTTGGAAAGCCTGGTTCTGGAAAAGGCACACAAGCTGAATTTGTAAAACAAAAATATGACTTGATTCATATTTCTACTGGCGATGTTTTTAGATACAATATTTCAAAAAATACAGATTTGGGTTTATTGGCAAAATCTTATATGGAAAAAGGGGATCTTGTACCGGATGAAGTTACTATTAAAATGTTAGAAGCTGAAGTTGAAAAATTCTCAAATGCAAAGGGTTTTATCTTTGATGGTTTCCCAAGAACGGCTACTCAAGCCAAGATTTTAGATGATTTTTTAAATTCAAAAGGAATGAGTATTTCAATGACTATAGCTCTAGAGGTTGATGACGTTTTATTGATTGATAGATTAATAAATAGAGGAAAGGATAGTGGTAGGGTTGATGATCAAGACAGGTCTAAAATTCAAAATCGATTCGATGAGTACAATAATAAAACAGCCCCACTAATAAACTTTTATAAAAACCAGAATAAGTTTTATGAAATTAATGGGGTTGGTGAAATTAATGATATTAGTTCAAGGATTTTTGATGCTATTGATAAAAAAATACAATGACTGAAGGTAATTTCGTAGATTTTGTAAAGATCAATATATATTCAGGAAATGGAGGAAAAGGATCTGCACATTTTAGACGTGAAAAAT
>ERZ807291.6511-NODE-6511-length-14017-cov-9.955522_pt1 | contig 14017 bp, 9 predicted proteins | sample MGYA00521257_ERZ807291 | MGnify/ENA primary metagenome ERZ807291 (study PRJEB31413, sample SAMN03169783) | marine metagenome | biome: Marine; feature: Water; material: Subsurface seawater | place: North Sea | collected 2011-04-28 | depth 1 m m ...
TTAAATGTAGTAATTAGTTTTAAATACATATATATTTGCTTTGTGAAATTTAAATTCGATACAGAAAAAAATAATTTAGGATTAGAACTTCCTTTAATGGAATCCTTTTACACTATTCAAGGTGAGGGATTTCATAAAGGATCTGCTGCATATTTTATAAGATTGGGAGGATGTGATATTGGCTGTCATTGGTGTGATGTTAAAGAAAGTTGGGATCCTAACAATCATCCTCCAACTAAAATTTCTGAAATTTTATTAAAAGCCAAACAAAAATCAAATATTATTGTTGTAACAGGTGGTGAACCATTAATGTATAACATGACTCCCTTAACAGATTTGTTAATTAAAAACAATATGCAAACGCATATTGAAACATCAGGAGCTTATCCATTAACTGGAAATTGGAATTGGATTTGTTTAAGTCCAAAAAAAAACAAATCAGCTTTAAAAGATATTTATACAAAAGCCGATGAATTAAAGGTTATAATCTATAATTTGGATGATTTTAAATTTGCTGAAAGAGAATCTAAATTGGTTTCAAGCGAATGCTTATTGTATCTCCAGCCTGAGTGGAGCAAACGTGAAAAGGTAATGCCTATAATTGTTGATTATGTTATGAAAAACCCAAAGTGGAGAGTTTCACTACAAACCCATAAATATTTAAACATTCCTTAATCATAAAACAAATATTTCGATCTTATTTCTTTGAATTTATCAAGATCAGATTTCCAACTTAATTTTATTTCTTCTTCGCTTTTTCCATCAATAATTTGTTTTTTTAATTCATAATTTCCTGCTAATAAATTAAAACTTTTTTTAAAAAATGAAGTCTTATCCTCTGTTGTTTTATATGCTTCAATAATCCATTTTAAATTAATTTCATTTAATCTTTTATTGTTAGTAAGATTAATTCCATAGCAAAGCTGATTATTATATTTTGGGTTTTTTGCACCAGGCATTGATTTTGGTGTAAAACTAAAGTTATAATTTGTCCATTTAGGATTGCCAATTATTTGAAATTGTAATTTTGTTCCTCTACCAACGCTAACATTAGTTCCTTCAAAAAGACATAAACTTGGGTAGAGGTTAATAGATTTTCTATTTGGTAAGTTTGGAGAAGGTTTTACAGGTGTATCATAAATCATTATTCTAGAATAATTTTTCATTTTAATTATTTTTAGATCACACGTAACACTATTACTTAACCATCCTTCTTTATTTACCATTAAAGCATACTCACCAATTGTCATTCCATGCACTATTGGAACTGGGTGCATTCCTATAAAACTTTTAAGTTTTGAATTTCGTATAGGGCCATCAACATAATTGCCATTTGGGTTAGGTCGATCTAAAACAATTAATTTTAAATTATTTTCAGCAGCAGCTTCCATTATGTAATGAAGAGTTGAAATGTAAGTATAAAACCTTGCTCCGACATCTTGAATATCAAAAATTAAAATATCTAAATCCTTTAATTGATCATTGCTAGGTTTTTTATTATCCCCGTATAATGAAATTATTTCGATTCCTGTTTTAGGGTCAATATTATTGCTTACTTTTTCACCTGCATCAGCTTCTCCTCTAAACCCATGCTCAGGAGAAAATATTTTTTTTACATTAATATTAATCGAAATTAATGAATCAACTAAATGGATATAATTTCCATTATTATATATTAAAGAAGTATGATTACCCACAATACCTACTTTATTTTCTACTAAGTCATTAACATAAAGTTCAGTTCTATTAGCTCCTAAATAATTTTCATTAAAAGTTTGTGCATTCGAAAAATTAACTAAGAGAATAGATATTAAAAAAAGGGTAATTTTATATTTTAATAAATTTAATTTCATAAAATGAAGTTTGAAACTTATGTAGCGTCAAAATTTAGAAAATCTTATTCATATAAAAATACCGTTTCCTCTCCAATTATAAAAATATCAGTTGTTTCAATTGCAATCGGAATAATAATGATGATTATTTCAATTTCTTCCAGCGTTGGTTTACAAAAAACAATTGAAACTAAAATATCTTCTTTTTTTGGGCATATTTCAATTTCTAATTTTGAAAATAACACATCTTTCTCTTCTTTAAGTCCAATAGATGATAAATTTGATTATAAAATATTAGAAAAGAACTCTCAAATAGTTCACTTTCAAAATGTTGCCTACAAACCTGGCCTTATTGTAAATGAAAATAGTTTTGAAGGTATAGTGTTTAAAGGAATCTCTTCCGACTTTAATTGGACTCATTTTACTGAATATTTACAAAAAGGTAAAATTCTGAGTATAAATGAAACTGTTTCAAACCAAGTTATAATCTCGGAATATTTATCAAAAAAATTATCATTACACTTAAATGATAAATTTAAAGCTACCTTTTTTAAACCAAATTCTTCCTTAATTCCAAATGAAAGAATTTTTGAAGTAGCAGGTATTTACAATTCAGGTTTAGTAGAATTTGACGAAACTTATCTCCTAGGAGATTTAAGACATATTCAAAAAATGAATAAATGGAATTTAAACCAATTTGGAAATGTTGAAATTTTTCTTAAAAATTATTCAGAATTGGAAAACGTTTCTAATCATATTTATAAAGAAACAGGAAATGAAATTAATGTTTTATCAATAGTAAATAGATATCCCGAAATTTTTAATTGGATGGCTTTGTTTGATATTAACGTACTCTTAATAATAATTATTATGGTTTTAGTTGGAGGAATTAATATGATAACAGCATTACTAGTTACTGTTTTAGAAAAAACTTCAATAATTGGTGTTTTAAAAACTTTAGGAAGTTCAAACAATAGTATTAGAACTATTTTTTTAATTAATGGTGCTTATTTAATTAGTCTAGGTCTTTTAATTGGCAACTTTGTAGCTATTGGATTAATTTTTTTTCAAAATCTAATAGGATTTATAAAACTAGATCCAAACACTTATTATGTTTCTGAACTTCCATTTGATTTTAATTTTATTTCTATTTTAATTTTGAATATAACCGTGTTAACTTTTTGTTTTATCATGTTGATTATTCCATCACTTGTTATAAGTAAAATATCTCCATCAGAATCCATTAAAATAAAATAATTTGAAAATATGTATTAATAATGTATATCATTACATTTGTAATCTGCCATGAAATATTTTAAAAACATATTAGAAACAATTGGAAATACTCCATTAATAAAACTAAATGTATTAACGAAAGATATAGACGCATTAGTTCTTGCAAAAGTTGAATTTTTTAATCCAGGAAGTTCTATTAAAGACCGAATGGCACTCAAAATGATTGAAGATGCTGAAAAAGATGGGAGATTAAAACCTGGATATACTATTGTTGAAGGAACTTCAGGAAATACTGGAATGGGTTTAGCACTTGCGGCTATTGTAAAGGGTTATAAATTAATTTGCGTTTCTACTGATAAACAATCAAAAGAAAAATTTGATGTTCTTAGAGCTGTTGGAGCTGAAGTAGTGGTTTGTCCGACAGACGTTAAACCTGATGACCCTAGATCTTATTATTCAACTGCAAAAAGAATTGGAGAAGAAACTCCAAATTCTTGGTATGTAAATCAGTATGATAATCCAGCAAATTCAGTTGCACATTATGAAACCACTGGACCAGAAATTTGGGAACAAACAGATGGTAAAATTACACACTTTGTTGTGGGTGTAGGAACTGGAGGAACTATTTCTGGTGTTGCAAAGTTTTTAAAAGAAAAAAATCCAAATATTAAAATTTGGGGAATTGATACTTATGGATCAGTTTTTAAAAAATATCATGAAACTGGTATTTTTGACCAGAATGAAATTTATCCTTACACAACTGAAGGCATTGGAGAAGATATTATTCCTAAAAATGTAAAATTTGACTTAATAGATAAGTTTGAAAAAGTTACAGATGAAGATGCTGCAATTTACACAAGAAAATTAGCCAATCAAGAGGGGATTTTTGCAGGTAATTCATGCGGTGCAGCTGTAAAAGGTGTTTTACAGTTAAAAGAAAACTTTACAAAAGATGATGTAGTTGTTGTTTTATTACATGACTCTGGAAGCAGATATATTGGGAAAATATATAACGATGATTGGATGATAAAAAATAATTTTAGTTTAGATTGAGGTCGTGAAAGATTTTCTTATAAATAATTCTAAAGTTGTTTTTAAAGAAAATTTAACTCATTCAATTCTTAGCCAAAGTAATTCATACAATTTTCATACCTCCAAAAATTACTATAACAAAACTTCATTATTAGAACTAAAATCTTTATCCAAAGAAATAGGAGTGAAGAGTATTTCAATAAAGGATGAGTCTAAAAGGTTTGGTTTAAACTCATTTAAGGTATTGGGCTCTACATACGCTATTGATAAAATTTTAGACAAACATCCTATGATTGATACATTTTGTACTGCAACAGATGGTAATCATGGTAAAGGATTAGCTTGGGCAGCTCAAAATATAAATAAGAAAGTTATCGTTTATGTTCCAAAAGACACCACTTTAGAAAGAATAAAAGAAATTGAAAAGTATAATGCTAGTGTTTATCAACTTGATTTAAATTATGAAGATACTTGTGTTTATGCATTTGAAGAAAGTAAGAAAAAAAATTGGTGCTTAGTTCAAGATGCTTCTTGGGATAATTATGAAGAAATACCTGCACTAATAATGTCTGGTTATTTAACTCATTTTAAAGAAATAGAATATTTTAGAAATAATATAAATAAATCTAAATATGATATTATTTTTTTACAATGTGGTGTTGGTAGTTGGGCAGCATCTTGTATATGGTATTATATGCAAGAATTTAAAGACAAAAGACCAAAAATAGTATTAATTGAACCATATGAGGCTTGTGGAGTTTTTGAATCCTTTATCAAAGGAAAAAGATGCTCCCCTGGAACAACTTTCAATACAATAATGGCAGGATTAAACTGTGGGATTCCGTCAAAAAATGCTTGGAAAATCATCAAACAAGGCTGTGATGCAGTACTAAAAATTTCTGATAGTGATACTAAAAAAGCAATGAATAAATTATATTATCCTCATGGAAATGATCCTAAAATAATTTCAGGAGAATCTGGAGCGGCAGGATTAGCCGGTTTGCTAAAAGTAGTTAATAAAAGAGAATTTTATGAGCTTAAAAATTATTTAAATCTTGGTGAAGACTCAAAGATTCTGTTATTCAACACAGAAGGAAATACAGATAAACTTAGTTTTAAAAAAATAATTTAAAATTAATTAAAGACTTCACTAGGAAATACTACAATACTTTCATTACCACTTTTACCAACACTAGAAACCCCAAATAAATAATTATCAATTACAACTCCATTTAAAGTGAAGCTATTTACATTACCGACATATTTGCTAATATCCCAGTGCGCAGATGTTGTTTTTCTCCAGTATATTTTATAACCTTTAATATTTGGATCATCATCCTTGTCCCACTTAAGTGTTGTTGATGGTTTGACAGCTCCTCCAATTTTAACATTTTTAGGCTGAATAGGACTCCATCCCAAACTTGCTAAGTTTATTGCATTAACTGCAGTGAGTTTTTTTGCATAGTTAAAATTAACCCCCGAAATTACATCACCATAATTAATTCCATTTTCAAATCTGATATTTTGATGTTGTCTGTTATAGTTTTCATGTGTTTCCATAATTCTAACTCCAGCAAAACCTAAATCGTTAAAAGGTCTATGATGACCTCCTCTTCCAAACCTGTCTAGTCTATAAATTAACATGGGTTTCATTTGTGGCATATACTTAGAAACAGTTTTATAAATATATCTGGCTAATTGTCTGGAATTACCATCAACTTCACCACCATAAAACCTTCTTCTTTTTATAGATATTTCCGATTCATTAGCTGGAGTTGGTTCAGAGAATATTCTAAAACTGGAATTGTCAATTATGCCATCAATTCCCTCGATATTTCCAATCATATCGTTATTTAAAATTCCAATTATATCCCAATTATTTTTTTTTGCATAATTGGCAAACCCTGCGCCACCATATAATCCCTGTTCTTCACCAGAAAGACCTACATAGATGATACTATTTTCAAATTTATATTTACTTAAAACTTGAGCAGCCTCAATTACACCCGCCATTCCTGAAGCATTGTCATTAGCACCAGGTGATGGAGAGGTATAGTCATTTGGATCACTGACTCTGCTGTCAATGTCGCCGCTCATTATTATAAATCTATTTGGGTATTTTTCTCCTCTTTGAATTGCAACAACATTATTAATCCATACATCTTTAATTAATCTTCTTTTATTTTTTTTAAAATAATTTTTTTGATAAAAAACTTCTAAACAGTTGTTACAATCAGATGAAATATTTTCAAAAGTTTTTTTAATCCATCTTCTTGCGGCGCCTATTCCAGTTTTATTGGAAACTGTATCACTTAAAGTATGTCTTGTTCCAAAAGAAACTAGTTTTTTTATATTATACTCAATTCTAGATTCAGAAATATTTTCAATAATGTCATAAAAGTCTTTGTCGTTTTGTGAGAAACATAAATTAAAAGCAAAAAAAATAGGTAAGAGTTTAAAGTAATTCATACCTAAATTTAATCTAAAATTATTTAAAAACAATATTTGTTTTCTTCTTTCAATTTGTCAGAAATCTTATTTTTCAAGTCTATAACATTTGGATATTCATAATATTTAGTAAATCTTTTTAATCCCATTAAAAGACCTTTTTGTTCATCTCCATCAGATGAGGATATTATTACTTGTTTGGCTTTGGATTGAATAGTATCAACCGCTTGATATAAATATAATTGAGTCATATGGATTTGATTTCTTTGATTTTCTTCTCCATAGCGTTTTGCATTTTTTTCAGTTCTAAGTAATGCTGATTCAGCCATATATACCTCTATTAGTACATCTGAGACATTTAAAAGCATTTGTTGATGTTCTTCCAATTTCTCACCATATTTTTTAATACCTGCGCCAGCTAACATTAAAAAAATCTTTTTCAAATTTTTAATAATTAATTTTTCTTGAGCGAAAAGTTCTGTTAAATCCGGAACTTCAAATGATGGGATTTCCATTAATTCTTTTCCGACATTAGTTGCTGGAGTTATAATATCTAAGTGCCCTTTCATCGCTTTTTTAATTAGCATTCCAACACTAAGCATTCTATTTATTTCATTAGTGCCTTCATAAATTCTTCCAATTCTACAATCTCTCCATGCTCCTTCCATTGGAGTTTCGGCTGAAAATCCCATTCCACCTAAAACTTGTATTCCTTCGTCAGCTACATTTTGCATATCCTCACTTACAGCAACTTTTAAAATAGAACATTCAATTACATATTCTTCAACACCCTTTAATTCAGAATCTTGAAAATTATTTCCATTAGCATGTCTAATTTTAATTCTATCTTCAATATCTTTTGCAGCTCGATAAGAAGCAGACTCACCAACGTAAGTATCGGTTGCCATTTGTGCTAGTTTTTCTTTTATAGCTTCAAAGTCAATAATATTAGTTTTAAACTGAGTTCTTTCACTTGCATATTGAATAGCATAAGTGGTTACTCTTTTCATAGCATCTAAACATGCTACAGCAAGTTTAATTCTTCCAACATTTAATGAGTTCATAGCAATTTTAAACCCACTTCCTCGTTCTGAAAGCATATTTTCAATCGGAACTTTAGTTTCATTAAAAAATACTTGTCTAGTAGATGACGAATGAATTCCTAATTTTTTTTCTTCTTCTCCTAATGTAATTCCATTGTTTTCATCATGTGGCACAATAAATCCAGTAATATTTTTATCATTTTCAATTCTAGCAAAAACTATAAATAACTTTGCGAATCCAGCATTTGAAATCCACATTTTTTGGCCTGTAATTTTATAGTGCTTCCCATCTTCACCTAGAACTGCTTTTGTTTTACCACTATTTGCATCTGATCCTGCTGTAGGCTCAGTTAAACAATAGGATCCAAATATTTCACCAGAAGCTAATTTTGGAACGTATTTTTTATTCTGCTCCTCATTTCCGTAAAGTACAATAGGCATTGTGCCAATTCCGGTATGAGCTCCAAATGCAGTTGATAATGATCCTACTGCTCCCGAAATGGTTTCACAAACTAACATTGTTGAAACAAAACCCATACCCATGCCACCATATTCAACAGGGACAGCAACGCTTAAAAAACCTAAATCACCAGCTTTTTTCATTACTTCTTCAGTAAGTTTATAATCTTTATTCTCAAATCTTTCTTTGTGAGGTAAAACTTCTTTTTCAATAAAATCTTGAACTGCCTGCTTCATCATCAGTTGTTCTTCATTAAAGTCTTCTGGTGTAAATATATTATTACACTCTGTTTCTTTTATGATGAACTCACCACCCCTTGTAATATTTTTCTCTTCTATATTCATTTTTCTTTTAGTTTAAAAATTCATAAATACCTGCAGCACCTTGGCCAGTTCCTACACACATCGTTACCATTCCATATTTTGATTTTCTGTCTCTCATTTCATTAAAGAGTTGTACAGAAAGTTTAGCTCCAGAGCATCCAAGTGGATGTCCAAGAGCAATAGCTCCCCCATTAACATTTATAATTTCTTGATTTAAATCTAATTCTCTTATAACGGCTAATGACTGTGAGGAAAAAGCTTCATTAAGCTCAATTAAATCAATGTCATTAATTTTCATCTGTGCTTGCTTCAAAACTTTAGGAATAGCTTTAACAGGACCAATTCCCATAATTTTTGGAGGAACTCCAGCAACTGCATAATTTACGAGTCTAGCTATTGGCTTTAATTTCAGTTCTTTTACCATTTTTTCGCTCATTATTAAAACAAATGCTGCTCCGTCACTCATTTGAGATGAGTTACCTGCTGTAACACTTCCATTCATTGAAAAAACAGGTCTTAATTTATTTAGAACCTTAAGATTTGTGTCTTTTCTTGGACCCTCATCTGTATCAACAGTGTATTTTCTAGTGTTTCTTTTACCATTTTCATCAAGAAATGTTTCATTTACTTTAATAGGTACTATTTGAGATTTAAATTTTCCTTTTGAAATTGCATCAACAGCTTTAAGATGTGAGTTTAAAGCAAACTCATCTTGATCCTCCCTATTAACTTTGAATTGTTGAGCAACTTGTTCAGCAGTTAGACCCATACCCCAATAATAATCCTCTTTTCCTTCTTTAGCAATTGCATAATCGGGAACTGGCTTGTAGCCTCCCATAGGTATAAAACTCATACTTTCTACACCACCAGCAATAATACATTCTGCCATTCCAGATTTTATTTTGGCAGATGCCATCGCTATTGTTTCTAAACCAGAAGCACAATACCTATTTACGGTCACACCTGGAACATCTTCAACATTCAAACCCATAAGAGAAATTACTCTTCCAATATTTAGACCCTGCTCGGCTTCAGGTGTTGCATTACCTACTATTACATCATCAATTCTAGTTTTATCAAGCTCAGGAACCTCACTTACCATATGATTTATAGTTTCTGATGCAAGTTCGTCAGGTCTTTTAAACCTAAATAATCCTTTTGGAGCTTTTCCTACAGCTGTTCTGTAAGCTTTTACTATGTATGCTTCTTTCATAATTTAATTTCTTAAAGGTTTGCCTGTTTTTAGTATATGTTGAATTCTTTCTAAAGTTTTTCTTTCAGAGCAGAGCGAAAGGAAAGCTTCTCTTTCCAAATCTAGAAGATATTGTTCATCAACTATTGTAGCTTGTGACAAATCACCTCCACTAATAACATAAGCAATTTTATTTGCTATTTTTTGATCGTGTTCTGAGATATATCTACCAGCCTTCATTGTATTACTTCCAACCATAAACATTCCAAGAGCCTGTTTACCCAAAACTTTTATATTTTTTTCCATACAGGGTGGTAAGTATCCATAATCTGACATTAATATAGCTTGTTTTTTTGCTATTGATATTTGGTGGTTTTTGTTCATTATGATTGTGTCATTATTAGGTTCCAAATATCCTAGGTCGATGGCTTCATGAGCAGAGGTTGAGGTTTTTGCCATTCCAATATTTAAAAAATATTCTTGCAATACATTTAGTTCGACATCATTTTTTTTGAATTTTTTTGAAGCTCTTAAAGCCATTTCTTTGCAACCTCCTCCACCTGGAATAAGACCAGCACCAACTTCAACTAAACCAATGTAACTTTCGCTGTATACAACTGCTTTATCACAATGCATAGTTACTTCACATCCACCTCCTAATGTTAATCCGTGAGGAGCTGCTATGACAGGGATGTTGGAATATCTTAATTTCATCATACAATCTTGAAAATATTTGATTGCCATATTAATTTCATCATATTCTTGTTCAGCAGCAGCCATAAAAATAGCCCCCAAGTTTGCGCCAGCAGAAAAATGTGATCCTTCATTACCAATTACTATTCCTCTGTGATTTTTTTCAGCTAAATCAACTGCTTTGTTTATACCCATTAAAACTCCTTGGCCAAGTGTGTTCATTTTTGTTCTAAACTCAAGGTTTAACACCCCATCGCCCAAGTCTTTGATAACAGAGTCAGGATTTTCCCATAGAATTGAGCTTTTATCAAGATTTTTAAGTATAATCAAAGAATCTTGTCCTGGTTTTTTAATAAAAGATTTAGAATTTAAATCATAATAATTGATTTTGCCATTTTCAACATTGTAGAAATTGTCAATATTATTTTTTATCATTTCTAAAATCCATGAAGCAGGTTCGTGACCCAAAGATTTCATTATTTCAACACCTTTTTTTATACCAATCGAATCCCATATTTGGAAAGGACCATTTTTCCATCCAAATCCAGCTCTTAGAGCATCATCAATTCTGTACAATTCATCTGAAATTTCTGGAATTTTATTTTGAATGTATGAAAACATAGTTCCAAAATTGAATCTATAAAATTCACCTGCTTTATCTTTACCCTCAATCAGAATAGGGAATCTATCTATTACATTGCCAACCTTTCTTGCATTACCAACGGTTTCAAAAGAAACTTTTTTTACTGGAGAATATTCAAGGGTTTTTAAGTCCAACGATAAAATTGTAGATTTTCCTTTTTCGTCTTTAATTCTTTTATAAAATCCACCATCGGTTTTTGAACCTAACCAATTATTCTCTAGCATTTTATAAATGTATTGGGGTAATTTGAAAGTTTCTCTAAACTCATCATCAGGACAATTATCATAAATACCTGTTGCCACATTTACAGTTGTATCTAAACCAACAACATCACTAGTTCTGAATGTTGCTGATTTTGGACTTCCAATTATTGGTCCAGTTAAATTATCAATTTCCTCAATAGTTAAGTTTAACTTTTCAATGTTATTTAAAATATTAACCATTCCAAATGTACCAATTCTGTTTCCTATAAATCCAGGAGTATCTTTAGCTAAAACAGAATTTTTACCTAAAAATCTTTCTCCAAAATCATTTAGAAAATCAACAATTTTTGGATCACAATCTGGACCAGGAATAATCTCAAATAACTTTAAGTACCTAGGTGGGTTAAAAAAATGAGTTACAGCAAAATTCTTTCTAAAATCTTCAGATCTTCCTTCATTCATTTGTTTTATAGGGATACCAGAAGTGTTTGAAGTGACAAGAGTCCCAGGAGATCTAAACTTTTCAATTTGTTCAAATACAATCTGTTTAATTTTTAATTTTTCTGTCACCACCTCAATAATCCAGTCTACATTACTTATTTTACTTATATCATCTGTTAAATTTCCAAGTTCAACTCTATTGGCAAAATTTTTATGGTATAACGGAGCAGGTTTAGATTTAATACATCTTTGAAACATTTCTGTTACAATTCTATTTTTTACTTTCTTATCATCTAGAGATAAACCCAAGTTTTCTTCTTTTTCATTTAATTCATTGGGAGCGATGTCAAGAAGTAAAACATTAATACCAATGTTTGCAAAATGACAAGCAATGCCAGAACCCATAACACCTGAACCAATTACGGCAACTCGATTTATATTTTTTTTCATTCTTTATTGTTTTTTATAATTAAAAACTGAATATTTTTTTGTTTTTAATTATATGATTTATTTTTTCAATTGTATTATGAAAATTTTCAAGAGATTCTTCTCCAATTTCATCTTTTATTGCTTGATTAAATTTTAATACTGCAACTCTGGATGCATCTCTATTAACTTTTCCTCTATCGGTTAAATAAATCAAAACACTTCGCCCGTCAATTGGATTTGGTTTTTTTTCAATTAACTTTTTTTCTTCAAGGGATTTAAGTGTTCTTGAAAGGCTAGTTGCTTCCATTCCCATTTTTGGACCTAGTGCAGTAGAGGGTGTACCCTTTTTGGGATCTATACTAAGAAGTGCAAATCCAGTAGCCATTGTAGAATCATATTTTGAAGCTTCCTCGTTGTACATTCTTGCAATAGCTTGCCAAGTAGATCTTAAAAGGTGATCAATAGTTTTTTTCTCCATTGATCTCAAATTTACTAAAAAAATACTATGCGTGCATAGTATTTGTTGATTTTTTTAAATTTTTTTAGAAAGCCAATTTTTAGCATTTTCAAATGCTATTATCCATGGTGATATTTCGTCGTTTCTTTCACTTGGATAGTAGGGCCAATTCCATGGAAATGTAGATCTTTCCAGATGAGGCATCATTGCAATATGCCTGCCATCTTTGTTACTAATTATAGCTGTATTGTAATCAGATCCATTTGGGTTAGCTGGATAAGAATTATAGCCATATTTTCCAACAATATTGTACTTGTTTTCAGAATACGGTAGGTTGAATTTTCCTTCACCGTGAGCAGACCAAATCCCAAGTTTAGATCCTGATAAGTTTTTAAACATTACAGAATTATTTTCTTGAATTTCGACAGATGTAAAAATACATTCAAACTTTTTTGAATCGTTATGATCCATTTTTGGTTTTTTCTCATGCTCTGTGTGTAATAAACCAAGTTCAATAAATAATTGACATCCATTACATACACCAAGCGATAATGTGTCTTTTCGTTTATAAAAATTCATTAAGCTAGTTTTAGCTTTTTCATTGTATAAAAATGATCCTGCCCAACCTTTAGCTGAACCAAGTACATCTGAGTTAGAAAAACCACCAACCGCAACTATAAAATTTATTTCCTCAAGATTTTCTCTTCCTGAAACTAAGTCTGTCATGTGAACATCCTTTACATCAAATCCTGCTAAATACATAGCATAAGCCATTTCTCTTTCAGAATTACTTCCTTTTTCTCTAATTACTGCAGCTTTTATTTTTTTCTTATTTGATTTAATTATTCCATTAAAATTTTTTGGAAAAATAAACTTCAAAGGTTGGTTTTTATAATTTTTAAACCTTTCCTTGGCCTTATTTTTTCCACTTTGTCTTTGATCTAGTAAATAAGATTTTTTGTACCATACATCTCTGTAGTGATCAATATCGAGCTTAATTTCTTTGACTTTAGATTTTAGATTCAAATATGAAGAGTTATTGGTATTTCCAATTTTTAAAAAATCAATATTATCATTTTTTAAAATATTTTCAACCTTTGATTTTGCTTGAAAAACTAAACCTAAACTTTCACTGAACAATAACTTAATTGAGTCTTTTTCCTTAAAAACATCTAAATCAATATTAGCACCTATATTATTGTTTGAAAAACACATTTCAAGCAAAGTAGTTATTAACCCTCCAGAACTGATATCATGGCCTGAACTTATAATTTTGTCTTTTATTAAATTTTGAAAAACATTAAAAGTTCTTTTAAAATATTCAGAGTCGGATGCGTCAATTGTTGAAGATCCAATACAATTCATTGATTGATTAAATGCAGATCCGCCTAAACTAAAATTGTTGTTAGAAAGATTTAAATAATAAATATTTTCATTATTCAATTTAAACTGGGGCTCAATAACATTAGTAATATCATTGCAGTTTCCAGCAGCAGAAATTATAACAGTTCCTGGCGATAAAACTTCTTTATCATTATACTTTTGCTTCATTGATAAGGAATCTTTTCCGGTAGGAATATTAATG
>ERZ807291.6524-NODE-6524-length-13996-cov-5.143749_pt1 | contig 13996 bp, 16 predicted proteins | sample MGYA00521257_ERZ807291 | MGnify/ENA primary metagenome ERZ807291 (study PRJEB31413, sample SAMN03169783) | marine metagenome | biome: Marine; feature: Water; material: Subsurface seawater | place: North Sea | collected 2011-04-28 | depth 1 m m ...
CTCTCCTAATGCATAGACCCATGCCAAGTAGCGTTTTCTAAGATTTTCAGAATTTTCCTCCACTAACTCAGGAATAGATACGGTATTAGATGCACCTCCTTCATTAAAACTACACCAAAGCGCCACCTGACCATTCGTTATTTTTGGGAGCGCTTGGCTGTCCCAGATGAGTAAATAATGTGACTCATTATTGCTTTGACTAGACATTCATATCCTGCATTAAGAGCTCCACCTTCTTCAGGTCATCGGGTGTATCAACAGCCTGACTATTATATTTAGTAGGCGTCATCCGCACTTTCATTCCATGTTCAAGTATTCTCATCATATCCACACACTCAGCTATCTCCAAAGGAGTTGGCGCAAGGCGAGTATATTCAAGAAGATAATCGCGGCGAAAAGGTATAATACATACCTGCTTTCCCATCGGTATATGATCTATCTTACTGGGAGTCGGGATTGGCTCCCGAGAGAAATACATTGCATTACTATTAAGATCACAAACCACCTTAATACAGTTTCTATCTTCAAACTCCGCCAGATCAGTAATCTTACCCAGTAAATTGACCACTTGAATAGTAGGATCATCCAGCATTGGCTGTAAAGCTTCAGCAATCATATCTGGGTGAGTCATAGGCTCATCACCCTGCACCATCACCACAATATCATATCGTGTGTTATTGGCTTGCTCCAGCTTAAGCAAAGCTTCGGCGCAACGATCAGAAGCTCTCTCATAAGTATCTGCTGTCATTACCGCAGTACCACCTATCGATTCGATATAGTCAAATATCTCTTGATCGCAGGTCGCCACTGCAGTCATCACCAACAAAGATGACTTTGCTACGCGTTCATAAACATGACCGATCATAGGCTTACCAAGAATCTTAGCCATGGGTTTACCAGGAAAACGACTGCTACCCATGCGGGCCGGAATTAGGGCCAATGTGTTCATATAAAATCCTTTTGAAAAATTAAGATTGCCAATTAGGGCTTGCCGCAAACTATCATCATATGCGAACTCCAGCCCGATGCCGAGATAAGCGCCTGCCACTGCTGTTTTTCTAATTCAGTTGCAGTTGCAACAAAAGTGCGCCAAAAACGGTCTTTGATATCTGACTGGCTATTAACAAGAATATCAATATCAAGTTTGCCAGGCGTTGTAACTTCTAAAGCTTCAAGCCCTGTCCGTTCAAGCAGAATTTTAACAGCCTGTGGATTGAGAAAATTCAAATGATGTGGTGGTGTTACTGATTTGGAGTCTTGCCATAGCGCTTGAATATCAACGCCTGTTCCAGAAAGGGTAGTAAAGATAAACAAGTCACCCGAGTTCATTAAACCACTCAAACAACGTAGAAAGTGTGCTGGGTCATGCAGATGCTCAAATAACTCAAAACTGACAAAAGCTTTGGGCCCAACGGGCAGGTCACTCACTTTAACATCTTCAAGAAACTTTTCTATAACCTGCAAATCATTTTCTCTACAGACCGTTGCTAGGCGAGGTCCAGGCTCAATCACTACAGGCGGCTGCCCACAAAGTGCATGTAACTCCTGAGCAAAAAGCCCGTACCCGCCCCCGATGTCGATGACTTGCGGCCACGATAAAGGCGCTGCATAGCGATTTAGAATATCTTGTATTGCCTTCGCTTTGGGCTTCCACAATTTTTCACGACGGGCTTCTGCTGTCTCTTTATAAAAAGTGGATGCCCAGTATTCTGATGATGATGATTCTGTGTAATATTTTGAGAATGCTGAGGCTACTGGCCTTGGATTAACAAACAATGTGTGGCAACGACCACAGGTTTCATAGTCAAAGTCAAATTTTGAAAAAGAGAAATCTCCTTTTGTCGCACAAGCGGGACACAATCCATCTTCACGCTCAACATCACCAAAATAGGACTTCGTATCTACTTGAGCAAGTCGCAAATACTCATCAAATATAGCCTTTGGCCGGATTTCTTCTTCTTTCATTAATCGTTCCTTTATAGAGTCGTGTTTATATAAATAACTTCAACCCAATCAGTACGACCATTCATGGGGTTATTTGATATCTCACTAATAGTAAAAAGTCGAAATCCTAGTGGATGGATAATTTTTTCTACATCCATAAAATTTGTTTGCTTCTCGTAATAATCAAAAAAAGAAATTTCAAGTATTATTGCCTTTGTTTTCTCTAGGATATTCGCCCCCCCCTTAAGCACAGAACACTCAGCACCCTGCACATCAATTTTCAGCAGATCAATACTAACGATCGCATGCTGCGATGCAAATGTATCCAAACGTACTGTTGGCACATCAATCTCATGATTGAAGCCTTCAAAAAATGATAAATCTCCACTTTCAGTTGCATTCGCAATACCAATTGAATCCTTACTATTAGTGTTCACTTTATGCAAACTGTTAGTATGAGAAATGCTATTTCTATAAAAACATGCTGTGCCATCGACATCAGACAATGCAATATTAAAACATTGAGATTTTTCAATTACCGAAGATGTGAGCACCGAGAAAGAGTCTGGATCAGGCTCAAATGAATAAAGAAAGGAGTTTGGGAAAGCCTTCTTTAAAAATGTAACGCTTTCGCCAAAATGCGCACCAACATCAAAGATAATTGGCTGAGGTGCTTTGACCAATTCTTGAATTATTTTTTCACGGTTGAATTTTTCTTGGAATTCTTTGTTACGTGAATAGGATTCGCCTACATTATGCATTTTAAAAGTCCTTTAAAGAGGGTGACACGCATGATACATTTAAAAATACAGAATCAATCGAATACGCTAAAAAGCGATATCCCTCATCGATCCTTTGCTGCAATTCTTTTTGAGATGGCTGAACCACATGCACACCACAGGCTATAGCCTTACTGGTACTAAGTTCTCTAATTCGAGTCATCATCCCTTGAAAATCGGGGTGGTCAAATTGACCCACCATACCCATCGAGGCTGAGAGATCATAAGGACCGATTAAAATAGCATCCAAGCCCTCAACTTCGAGTATTTTTTCTAAGTCTTCTACCGCACGAAAATGCTCAATCATGGCCACTAACAGTGGCGCTTGCGCCTCTTCACAATAGGCTTCGAAGTGCTTACCAAACAAATTAGCACGAGAGAACCCAACACCTCTCGTGCCAGCGGGTGGCCAACGGCACGCATCACGTGCTGCTAACAACTGATCGGCACTTTCAACCATGGGTACAATCACGCCGCCAGCTCCAGCATCCAACGCCTGCTTGCAATCTTTAGGATGCCCGTGGGCAAGCCTAACGAGTGGCAGTGTTTCACCTAGCTCTAAGGCACGAAATAAATCAGGGAGTTGATGCGCGCCAATAGCGCCATGCTCCATATCTACCGCCACCCAGTCATAGCCTGCTTGCCCCATAATCTCAGCAACGGATGCATGGGGAATCTGCATCCAACTGCCTATAGATTTCCCGCCACTATGCAGGCGATCACGAATTTTTTTTATAGCATCTAGTCTGTTCATTGTGAATCCAAATTCTCAAATGTAGCACCCCTGTGTTGGGCTTGTAGATGATGGTTAATAGCCGTTCTGCGTAGCACAAAAGTAACATGATTAGCCAGTGCAGCTTTGTAATCCGCCTCAGCATCTCCAAGCATAACAGTATCACTAGGTGGAATTTTTAATTGCTGTAACACGTCGTTAATTGCGATAGTTTTTTCAGTGGGTGCGCCATAGCATTTACAAAAACAGTGCGCGATATTTAGCGTTGCGAGGATGTGCTCAATTTCCTGTTGTGGAGTGGCAGTAACCAAAACAAAATGCTGCCGCTTGTAATGCGCTAACAAATACTCACGCACACCCGGCACCCAAGCTGAATTAATAACCGCTTGAACTGCCAACTGTGAAAAGCATTCACAAAATTCTGCTACTTTCTCTGTAGTCACTAGTTCGCCAGCCCATGCCAAGTACAGTGGGATTTTATCAAAGCGTGAAACACCACCATGAGCCTCATGATGTTGCCTAACGCGATCATAAATTTCTTTGCCGTAAGGACGAAATAATTCAACATAGGCGGTTGTCTTGACTTCAACCGAGTCTTTTATCACACCATCAAAATCCCAAAAGACTATTTTCGATGCCTGAAGCACAGTGTTCATAGTTATTTTCTAGTCCATATTTGATTCCAAACATGCCCAACACCCATTGCATCGTTACTGTCAAACATTTCTGAATGTCGCTTTTCCTGTAATACAAGTCCAGTTAAAGTAGGTAGTTCTTGACACAAATTTGCTTGCTCGTGGAAATCGTCATTAACCTCAATTAGCAATCCCTTAACGGTTTGCAATACCTCAAACCCACCTTTTAAAACCAAATGCTCAATTCCATCCACATCAATTTTAATATAGCTTGGCAATAGAATATCTAGAATTTTATTTGCAAAATCCATAGTGATACCCAAAGCCTGAAACTCAAAGACCTTCTGCATTTTTTCTCCAGCCCAACCATAATCCTTGCCAACCCCCCCATTGCACACTCGTCATGTTAAGAGTGCTAAGACACAAATCTTCGCACAACGGCAACGGAACAATGACTACTTTATCAGTCAGGTTATTCAAAAAACATTTCTGGTTAATAATTCCAAATTAAATGCAGATGGCTCAAATGCAAAAACCTCATACTCTCTTGCTTTGGCTGCATAACATGAATAAAGACCAACGTTTGCACCAATATCCCAAACTACTGAACCCTTCAGAATACCATCAATCCACTCCAGCGTCTCCGGTTCCTTGGTAGAGAAAGTGTTGATGCGAACATAGTTAACAATGTTCGGTATAGCAAAAGTCAAATCCAATCCCTGATGTCGAACCGAGCAGGTTCTGCTCATTACAGAGCTTAAAATCTGATCAAGAAAATAACGCCCAATCCCCGTCGTAACGGTGACATTTACTAGTAAACTACTGATGGATTTGAGTAACGTCCTTATCGCATTTTTCATCTTTTTTGGGTCTTTTGAAAATCATTTCCAGCGGAATATACCTCATCAATTAACTGCAGCAACCCCTGCCCCAAATCCACATGCAAAGGAGGAGCATATTTGCGGCCCAAGCTAGTTTGATAGGCATATGGGGTTCGCACGTAGTGCCCGACATAGTCTGTTTCGATAAACTCAACCGACTTTGACATCCCCAGTATTTCTGCCAGCATCTTGAGCAAGTCCATTACCCGCATTGGTTCTTGCCCTGTTAACACAACATGTTGGTTGCGAAATTCCTCGCCAAGGGCGACTACACTTGCTCGTGCAGCATCTTCAACATGGATATATTCACGCATAGCTTCAGGACTACCTTCATAACTAACACGCCCAGTATCCAATGCTTTTTTGACGATTCGCCACAGACCGTTATGCTGATCGGAACGTGGCCCATACAGGGATCCATAGCGCAGCACAGTATAGTCTAAGCCATAATGGCGCTGATATTCTTCAACAAACTGTTCGGACGCGTGTTTACTGCAACGATAGAAACCGCCTTCACGACTATGCACATAGACCGTGCTCGCATAAACATAGCGCTTGACCACATGGTGGCGACAAGCTTCAAGCACCATTGCATTGCCTAAGATATTCACCTTGACCGTTTCTATTGGTTTGTCAATCGCTTCGTTCAAGTCGGCTATTGCAGCAAAATTGAAAACTGCTTCGCAGCCTTCAATTGCTTCGCTCAATGCACTTTCGTCAAGAATATCTCCCACAATCATTGTTTGATCTGAACGTATCCAAGGGGACATAGTACGATCATAAATAAGTACTTTGTAACCAGCTTCTGTCAGCTGATCGCAAACGTGAGAGCCCAGAAAGCCAGAGCCCCCAATAACACAAACTTTTTTCATATCAAAGCCCCTGCCTTTGTACATCATATTCTTCGGGAGGAGCCCTGCCTTGCAGAGCCTGCCCTGTCAAGAAGCGCACCGCCTCTTCGGTAGCCTCTATTTCCATACGCGTACGACAATCGACAGACATAGAGCCCATATGAGCGGTAAGTAGGCATCGATCGATCTGAGCAAGCTCACCAGTGTATGGTTCCTGCTCAAACACATCTATTGCCGCACCACTCAAATGCCCCTCATTCATGACTTCAGCAAGATCAAGTTCATTAATAATACCTCCACGTGAGGTATTAATGATCATTGCATCGGACTTCATTTGCATAAGATGCTTTCTGCGTATCATGTTCTTTGTGTGAATTGTTAATGGTACATGTAGACTTATAACATCTGCAAGACGGTAGATCTCTTCTTTACCAACCCATTCAATTTTTAGCTCAGGTGCTAATTTCATGTCTGGATGCAAATCGTTAACTAAAATACGCGGGCTTCCAAAACCAGAAAGTCGACGTAATACCCGCCCACCAATTCGACCCGAACCTATAATCCCAATAGTTACTTCAGGGATTCTGCGTCCAAAATAACGATTCCAATCACCACGATGAATTTGTGTATTGGCAATATGAACAGAACGTAATAAAGTGAGAATTAACCCAATTGTTAATTCTGCCACTGCAGGAGCAGGTGCATCCGGCGTATAACTGACTTTAATGTTGCGTCGTTCAGCGGCCAACAGATCCACACTATCCAGCCCGATACCAACACGTGAAATCAGCTTCAACTTACTGGCACAGCTCATCACTTTCTCAGTAATTGGCTCAGTTCCAGCAATAAGTACGTCAAAGTCAGACACCATTTCTGCCAACTCATCTTCCTTGAGCTTTCGACCGATGGGGTTAATTAGATATTCAATACCTGCTGCTTCCAGCAATTCAAGCGGAAGCTTGTTTTTATCCCCGAAAGGAACAGTTGTGATTAGAGCTTTTGGCATTTGAGTACCCCTGAGGAAAAATGATTATGCATTAAAATGATAGTGGGTTTAATAAAATCAACCATACCACGGTAAATTTCGCCTTCGCGCGTTAAAGCTCATACTTTGCCTGTAACTCGGGTTCGGTTAATGCTGAAAGCGTGAGCACCTCACCCGAAGTTAAAGCAATGTCTAGCGACAAAAGATGATCAATCGTCATGCCATATTTAATCGAACGCATCCCAGCTGCTGCATTGTTAGCAATCATGCCTCCAATATTTGCTCGATTTTTCAGTTGCAGGATCTGACGCAAAATAAACTTCAAGATGCTTTAAAGTTGAATTTAATTCACTACAAGCAATAACAGGCTAAACACTCACCCAACCAGCTTCCAAGTTTAACTCTAAAATATAAGCTAAATGCCCTGAAACATCTAATATCACCGCCACACCAATCGCCTGACTTTGCACAAGCTATTGTTTCAGATAGCAACTCCTTAGAATTAGCTGGCTGAGTTACTGCTAATGCTGGCAACTTATACATGCTCGCATCAGCTGCATAAAGAAGTTTAAGTTTATCTGGGGGATGTAGTTTGCATTAGCTGGGAATTGTCAATTTTGAGCTGTACCTAACGAACCATCACTTGCTATATTACGCAAGGTCTTAGCTAAGATCACCAAAGGTCGCTCAGGAATATGCGCATAAACTCTACAAAATTCACGTCTTACAGCTTGCGTCTCCTCACTCAACCACCATGAATCAATATCATCCCAAATTAGAGCCATTTGCCGCGCCGCACCTTCTGGTGTTTCATGAAAAATACCCACTGATTTTAATTTTTCAAAGAATGGCTTAGCCGAGTCGCGTACTTCCCAATGCTCAGTGTTCCAAAACATGATAGTTGGAACGTTGAGTACAAGAGATTCTAAATAGGTGGTGGCGTTATAGGAGCTGATATAAAGCCGTGATTTTCTAATCAGGGATGAAATCGGAACATACCCATCATCTAAGCGAACAAGAGGATGACGGCCCTGCCAGCGTTGCCTCTGGCACCACCCATAATCCTGCGAGTAGAGCCTAACCAGCAAGTGATCGCGTAATTCTTGCGGTAATGCCTCTACAAAGCGACACTGATCTTCAAAGTAACTGAGCCATTGATTGGCAACTGGAATGCTATACATGTGATAACTGAGTTTAGGTATGGTCGTTTCAACTAATAGCGCTCCACCATTTTTATCTGTGGCTTGAGACTTGCCGAAAGTTTTTATGCTTCCAACAGGAATTAGCTTCTGTTGATTAGTTTCGACCCAACCCCATGTTAAGAACTTGTCCGCAATAGCAATTTGATGAGTTTCAGTAAACCCCCACAGCGCCATGCCATAGTTACCACCATGCTGAGCTATTACCAACGGTGTGCCACGCTCAACCTTGTCTGCTGCCCACGCCTTAAATACATCATCAGATGAGTAAGAGTTGGCGGTGAAAATAGCTTTGGGGCTTTGGGGCCATGAAAGTTTGTGCGTTAATGCAATAAGATTTTGATAGCCCTCACTGTAAGCAGTAGGAATATGTCGATGGAGCATGACACGCGCTATAGATGTAAAATTATTTATAGCGCTGGCAGGGTTGGTTTGCTGCTTACGCGTTTCAAAATTAGGGGCTACTACAGGCGGCACGAACACAGATCTCCATAACTTGGGAATCTGACCCAACCTCAACTGCAATAATATATTCTGCTTTATCGGTAGATAGCTTGCTATAAAAAAGTACTCGCGGTTAGTGCTTACTGCACCAAATATACCATCTGCAACGCGCCGCAAAACACTTCCAAGTCTTTGTTTGTAGCTCGCTTTATTAGTCTCCTGAGGCGGCAAAGCGTACTTATTAACGCGCCCTTCAACCCATTCAATCGGTATATTCATTAATGAAAGTAGTTCGCCAAAAATCAACTCGTTCCACTCATCACTAACAAATAACCTTGAGAAATCATTCATATCATTGGGTATAAGACCACGCCCATTGTCCAAGATGATTCTTACACCCGTAATTTCGTAATCGGCAACAACCCGTTGCAGCATGATCCAGCGATCAAACAGCATCTGAATAAAGTAACCAAGCCAAGGGCCAACCAAAATACGCCAGTAGCGCACGGAGTGATTAACATTATGTAATACATTAAGTTGTCCACTTAACTCTACCAGCAAATCCTCATAAATATTTTGCAGGTACAGATAATCCTGATACAGCTTTTTTCGGTCATCCCAATGATAGGGTGCGACCTCAGCATCCATTTTTTGCCATTTTTCTTTGTGCTCATAAAGCCGGCACCACTCCCCCAAAAAAAGAACTGGAACATCCTCGCGCCAAGTTTCCTCCAGCGCGGTGGTGATTAAAAACCGCTTTACCACGCCGACCGACCGCCATCCATCACTACATTCTGCCCATTCATATAAGATGAGGCATCAGAGCAAAGAAACTGTACTGCGGCGCGGTACTCGTCACGTTTCGCCATTCGACCCAGCGGAATCAGCGCGCTGAGGCGCTGGACAAACTCTTCACCTTGCCCGTTGTATACACCACCAGGCGAAAGTGCATTGGCGCGCACGCCTTGGTCAGACCAGTAGGTGGCCAAGTAGCGGGTGAGCCCGATCAGCCCCGCCTTGATGACCGAATAGGTCACCGGCTTGACCGGCTGCATGCCATCAGTCAAGCCATCCTTGCGATACAGACGCTGATCCGGTGAGAACACCGAAAGGTCGGAGGCGATATTGAGGATCACACCACCTATGCCATCTAGCGCCATCGCTGCACCAAATACTTGACTACACAAGAATGCTCCAGTCAGGCCAACTGAAATTTGCAAATCCCATTGCTCCAAGGGGAAATTTTCTAAACGTGATGTTTCAAGCACACCTAGATCTCCATTAACCTTGGGATCAATTGCTGCGTTGTTGACAAGAATATCGATGCGTAAATCTTGCAATGCCAACGCCTTTACTACATCAAGTATACTTTTTGGCTTCGAAACATCCATCACAAATGTAAGAATGAGCTCATTAGGAAAATTTTTCAACAAGTTTACTTTGGCAGCCTTCAATGCTGGTTCCGAAACATCAGTCAGCACTACCATTGCACCACATTCTAATAGTGCTGCTGCATGCTCTACGCCAAGCAAACCAGCCCCACCAGTAATGAGGGCAGTTTTTGTAGTTAAGTTAAATGTATTTAGTACCATTGTTCTCCAGCCCCTACTATCAATAAAGTTACTTCATGCATGTATTTGGCCACCATCTAGCGTCCATATAGCACCAGTTGCAAAGCTTGCGCGGGGTGAAGCCAAATAAGTGACTAAGCTTGCCACTTCTTCTGGTGTTCCCAAGCGTCCAATTGCCACTTTTTCATCCAACGTAGCTTGGACCAACTCAGCATCTTGGGCTAATTTCAGCGCCCACACCGAACCGTCAAAGATAATATTTCCCGGCGCCACCGCGTTAATTCGTACTCCTTGCTTACCTAGTGGGCGGGCGATGCCGCGCACATAGGCATGCAAGGCAGCCTTAGCCGCAGAGTAGGTCACTGGCGCACCCGCAATCACCTCTAATCCACAGATGGATGACACGCAGACAATCGCACCTTTGCTAGCCACCAGAGAGTCTCTTGCGGCTTCAACAGTATTTGTTGTACTCCATAAATTATTCGCAAAAACTCGTTGCCATTCTTCTGATGTTTCGCTGCCAGGTGGCACTGAACGCCCACTGCCGACATTGCACACTAGAACATCTAGTCTGCCAAAGTTGTCAATCACTTCGGCGATCAAACGCCGAGCGTCCTCAGGGCACGACATATCAGCAGAAATAACAACAGACCCTGAAAGAGATAAGGATGCAGATGCTGATACCAAATCTGACGCATTTCGCCCATTGAGGATAAGCTGACATCCTTCAGAGTGTAGAGCTTCAGCAATCGACCGCCCTATGCCACGGGAGGAGCCAGTGACCAGTGCTATTTTTTTAACTAAATCTAGATTCATGTGCGTAATTACAAGCCAAATTGATCAATCCAGCCCGCCACCATGTCACGGTTTCGGGCAAGTGGGGTTACGTGGTCATCATTTTCAGCTCTAGCTGTTTGTAGGATAAAATTACCTTGATAATAAATACTATTCAGCTCTTTAAAAACAGCTTCAAAATTAGCATTACCTGTGCCTAATGCCACAGTGGTTCCACCAAACACCCTATCTTTAATGTGCACATTCAAAATGCGGTGACCATAAAACGCAAATTCTTCTGCCGGATTAAAACCCAAGGCAGCGCTATTACCGATGTCATAATTGATACCGAATAATACCGGGTCAAGACGTGAAATAAAACGGGCTAGTTGAGAGGGAGCGAAGTCAGATTCAAATATCACTTGTAGATTAAGTGAAGCAAGAAACTCAGATTGTTTTTCCAGAAACTGCACTAAAATATTTTCCTGGTCTAAGTCTTCAAGTCGACCGTTGTCCACTAGAGGCACAACAATCATAGAAATTCCTACGGCAGCACATCCCTTGGCTATCTCATAAAAATCACACTCCAATGCAGCCCGAGACTCTCCGGCAGATTTCCATAAGGGAGCTTGCATGAAACAATCACCAGTGAGAGAAGGAATACGAATATCATGTCGTTGACATAAGACCCTGATTTCTTTTTGTCCCACTTTTGTCAGTAAAGGATTTTCGTATAGTCTCTCATTGTCTATAGTCCATTCCATTATATGAATATTAATTTTTTGAGCAGAAATAAATTCTTGCTTCCAGTGTAACCAAGGAAACGATTGAATTCGCCCATCAACTAAAGGTGACAGCCGCCCCTCCATGAAACCTATTTTATGCATTTACATCCCCTTGGCAGTCCAACCACCATCAACCAATAAATCCGAACCAGTCACATAGTTCGACGCGTTTGAAGCCAAATAAATTGCTGCGCCAGCAAGATCTTCTGTTACACCCCACCGTTTAATCATCATATGCTGCAAACGCTCATCATAACGTATCGGATCTTGGAAACTAGCCTCAGTCATATCTGTTCTTATATATCCAGGTACTAAATTATTGACCCTAATATTATGCTCAGCAAGATCTAATGCGAGCGCTTTGGTTAACATCCGTACACCCCCTTTAGATGCCACATAAGCAGGATTACCAGGAAACCCCATTACGGAGGCAATACTAGTAACGTTAATGATGGAACCACCACCTATTTTTTTCATGAAATTAACAGCTGATTGACATGTACTATTAACAGCGAGTAGATTTGTAGAGATGGTATTTTCAAACATCTTTAAAGCATCAATTCCCTCTGATGCCGGCAAAGTAATTCCAGCGGCGTTAACCAATATGTCGACTCTGCCTTTAGCCGCAAAAACACTTCCACATATAGCAGCAAAATTCGCATGGTCAAGAATATCGCATTGGCAATATTCACTACCTTCAAAAAATGGATTTTCTGATGCACTAGATCGCCCTATTCCAACAGTATAGGCACCAGCCTCCGTCAATGCATGAACCAAAAATGCCCCTATGCCGCGAGACGCTCCAGTTACTATTGCAACTTTACCATGAAGAGAAAATAACTTGTCTAAATAAGCACTCATAATTTGTCAAGACCGTATCCGCGCATGATTATTTCACACAATGCTACATCCTCCTCGTTATCGATTTGAAACATTTTGTAGCGATCCATCGTATACATTCCAATTTTACCACCAAGGCGATTGTTTTGAGAGCACAGAACTTCTGGCGTAAAAATATAAAAAGACCCATTTTCTAAATAGCGTCTTTCGATATCTTGCCGCCTTTTTCGAGATGTATAATCGAAATCAACTGATTCGGGGCCACTCTGGCCTACGCGCCAACTGAAAAAATCCTCCACCTCAGCAACAGTCAAAAGTGAATCAAGGGAATCTAGTCTCATTTTTGTTACCGCATTGTCTAAGTCGGAAGACGCACGTATTGGAGACGTCGCTTGCATTCCGACAATATAATCGACTTTTACGCTAGAACGTTCAATTTCTTTTAACGCATGCAGCCAAGCTGATTCAGAAGCAGCCAGATCTCCAGAAAACGACATTGGCCTTTTGATAGGAAGCGCACCATATTGTGCCGCCACATCAAGGATTTCATCACTGTCTGAACTCACAAAAACTCTATCTATCGCATTTGCCATACGGGCTTGCATGATCGACCAAGCTATTAGTGGCTTCCCACAAACTGACTTGATATTTTTCCCAGGGATGCCCTTAGATCCTCCACGAGCTGGGATAATCGCAACTATTTCACCCATAATCTAGAACCCTACAAGTTGTAATGAACAAACTAAAGTTTTTTATATCAAATTCCTTACATCTAAAAAGTAACCTTTCAATCATACTCAGCGATCTTTCTGAAAACAATCGTTTCCCACCAACCCGCACAAAATATGCCCCAACATAATATGACACTCTTGAATACGAGCAGTGTCAGCTGATGGAATACAGATGGACGGACAAAGGGATTGCAGTTTTCCACCACTGTTACCTGTTAGACCTACAGTGGTAATAGCATTCCTCTTTGCGACCGCGACGGCCATCAAAATATTATTACTATTACCACTGGTTGTTATGGGTATGAATACGTCACTGGACCTACCGATGGCTTCAAGTTCTCTAGCAAACACGTGGTCATACCCATAATCGTTTCCTATAGCGCTAATGGCTGAATTATTGGTACCCAGCGCAAGGCTGTCATTACACCAGTCTAAAATTTAGACAGACTCTGTGGCGATTTCAGATTAAACAGAGCATGAGTCGCCGGGGAAATTGTTGGGATAATGCCCCAATGGAGCGTTTCTTCAGGAGCTTGAAAACCGAATGGATGCCGACGACTGGTTGGCGTTCATTTGACGAGGCTAAAGTTGCAGTCAGTCGTTATATTACTAGCTACTATCTTGAAAAACACCGTATAGCTTGTTAAGGCCCCATGCTTTTAATAGTGGGACAACGCCCGCCACAGCAGAGGCAATGTTTGAGGACAACCTCTTAACTTGTGACCAAATTTAGTTGACCACAACAGTTATGCTAAAACAAGGCTAGTAAAGTTTAAAGGAATGAATAAAATATGTTTGAATTGCACCTAAAAGAATGTGAATTTAGGTTCAGCAATAGAAATCA
>ERZ807291.6529-NODE-6529-length-13987-cov-3.699397_pt1 | contig 13987 bp, 6 predicted proteins | sample MGYA00521257_ERZ807291 | MGnify/ENA primary metagenome ERZ807291 (study PRJEB31413, sample SAMN03169783) | marine metagenome | biome: Marine; feature: Water; material: Subsurface seawater | place: North Sea | collected 2011-04-28 | depth 1 m m ...
TTGTACGTGCAAAACATGCATAGTTTCTCGCACGAGCGCTGAGTCTGACTCCTCATCTTCCACCACATCAGGCACTTCTTGAAGATCCCCGTGAGGCTTGCGGTACACCTCCCTGGTCAAAATTGCCGGATCCATTGTGATTTATCTCGCAAACCACCTAGGATCTTCTCCCTATATTCTTATTCTTGTTTGGGTACACATCACAACTCGCGCCGTTTGTAGGAATAAACGAGGCAGGCAGGTTAGGCGGCTCCATTTTGACATCCAACGTGTCTTGGACGTGACGGTTTTAATAACGAAGGTCTCTTTTACATACATACATGCATGACCATTTTAGTACAGCATTGTACTAATTTAAATAAATTCCTCCAGGGTGCAATGGTGCAATGAGGGGTATCCGATACCACGGTACGATTGAAAATGTGCCTCGAATCTCGAATAATAACGTCCGCTTTAACGTTGGATGGGAGCTATGTAGTACATATCGATTATCTAGAGAAAATACAAACATTGTATGAACGGATGAATGTGCGGCGACAGATGTCAGACGTCTCACAGTCCCTGCTTACTTCGTTGCATTTGACACCACTCCAAGGTCTAAATGTGTGGAAATCGGTGAAATCTCCAAGATCTAAATTTGTGAATATCACCTTCAGTCTTTAGGAGTTTACTTTCTTCCATACACCAACTTGTCAGCGAAGTATATTCCCAGTTCGTGGGGAGCTGGGTTTCGTGCAGGTATCGCTGGTGGGGAAGATGGGTTGCGCTCAAGGTAAAAAGATGGCAAAATACGACGACAGCATGGTTGGCGATTCCAGTGGCGGAAACGTTGCGAATAGGTATGTTGTTAGTGTTGAAAGTGAGGATGCTGAAAACGATTCGGGGGCGGCAGATACTTTTGATGTGGGCAACGATGGAGAGTCGCCTGCGTACACAAATATTTCCGACTTCACTGCAGATAAGGTGAAGAAGGATAAACGTAGAAGGCGTGGCGATGACTCGCTTCAAAGCAACTTAGATCCCGATATGGCCGCATTCTCGCACAGTTTAAGAAGTAAAAAGGGTCTTAGTGCAAAAAAAAACAAAAATTTAGTCATGAACGACAATGGAAATGCTATGCCAGGCACTGAGCTCGGTGTGTATGGCGAGACGGAAACCACAACATTCGTCGGCGGTAAATATTCGACTTAGTCCAGGTCTTTTCAATAAATATTTTCAATATCAGCCAATATCTAGTTTATATCCTTGTTTCCCTCTGAGCCTCTGAGAGTCACATCCTCTTCCAGTTCACATTCTCATTCATTGGTTTTCCAATGATTTGGTGTATTATATACGATACCCTTGTACTCTGCACATTTGCGTGGCAATTATGGCGGCTTTTTTTTCTCCGATTCCCTTGCCCGGTCGGCGGCTTTCTTTTGCTCTAATTCCCTTGCCCGGTCGACACGACGCTTGTGACAACTCGTCGTAGCAGCTTTGAAAGCTTTGCGGATATTCACAGCATCAAATCCTTGTGGAACCATCAGGCCCGACACCATTCTACCTTTTCCAAGCCCATCGGTTATTGTGGCTCGGACCACGTTCATCAAACTTTTCCCTTTTTTCAACTGAAGAATATTGTGTTTCTTTGCTGACACACCTTGCACTCCATGCCCATATTTTTCAGTGATAACTTTGCTTTTGCTTTGCAAAATCGTATTTTCAAACACGTCCCAGAGTTGCAGAACCGAGCCTGTAATAATAGACACACTTGAGAGTCGTGGAGGATCTTGCATGCATGGCACACATCTCTTTGATGGAATGTATTTTTCCCCTAATTTGAACTGTCTGCACTTTCGGCACTGGCTACAATGTGTATAACCTTCTTCATATTGCTTTTGCCAACGATTTTTTGCCTCTTCTGGGTTGAAAATGCGATCCATTTCATCGTCTCGTTTAGTACGCAACAACAACTGGTGCAAGGTAGGCAATTTCGCATATCCTTCGCCTGATTTTCCAGTGTCCGCACCCAGGACCTTTCCGATGCTTTTTGCTTCTCCTCTGTGTGGCGTTAAAATTCGAAGAAGGCGATGTTTTGTATTCAAAGTATACCCCCTCGTCAGGTTTGGCACTTCTAATATTAAAACTACCTCGAATCGACCTTGGCTGTGGTCCGCAAATGGATGCCAGAGGTAAAAACCATTCCATTTGCCTAAATCCTTCTGGATTTTGAGAGAGTGGTCCGCGTATTGTTGCGCTTTGACTATTGAGTCTTTCAACATCTTCAATGCTAACTCCCACGGAACTCCTTTGTCCACATTTAGATGGACCATGCTTGTCGACAAGCCAGCTTCTGAAATGTGTGCGACTTCACTAAGCGAGTGAGCATATACGGGTGCAACTTCGTATTTTAAAGGATTTAGCGTTATTGAATTTGCAGATATTACTCCTGCTTCACCTTCATAGTTGTCGTTCGCCTTTGCATCTTCAACAAAGAAATTATAAGTTTCTTGAAAGTCTTCGTAGATATTTTGCTGAATGTCTACAGGAAGACCACCTAATCTGTTAAAAAATGACTTCGTCGAGAACGAATTTTTCTTAGCTCCAGGAGAAGGGAAGAACGTCTTCGCAGTGATCATGACCGTTGCCAGTGCATCTCTAGCATCCCGCTGATACTCTTCGAATGTATACTTCAAAAAATCCTTGATGATCCGACACACATCTGTACCTCTTTGATTCAATTGATGGTGTAGAAGCGGCTGTACAAGGTTCCAGTTTTCCTCGTCAAAAATACACGGTGGTTTGGGTTCAGGAATAGGATCCCCTGCCTCGGTCATAACATCGAACCAAGATTGGGCACACTTCTTGAGAGCTAAGGCACCGTATTTATCGAAAAATGACTTTTCTGCGAACTCGGCGACGCCATCGCCATCTCCGACAGCAGCACCGCGGTCACCCCTAGTCAACGCGCCGAGCTTTTTTAGTCGGGCAGTAATACTCCCTACAAACCGAGCTTCTCCACCCAAAGAGCTCACTACCATTTTGTAAATTGGTGCTGAGGCCTGGTTCGAACGATGTACTCGTCCAAATTGCTGAAGCGTACTATCTGCAGCCCAGGTCAGCTCGATCACAAACATGATACGCTGCCTTTGGTTCCTCCTAGCTCTGTCAGCATGGAGGGATATACCAGCAGAAGCAGCACCCGTGATAATGCAGCACAGTTTCTTTCCATCCATGAACGCGTCACGTTCATCATTGTTTGTCTGCGATCGTTCGACGGTCCGGAAACGACCTAATTCATAATCATACTCTTGACGCTGCGTCCGTCCACTCATCTCAGCCACTGACTCGGGGCCTCCCAATTCGTGAATAAGCACATCTAATGGATTTCCAGGGAGTATCAGTCCTTTCAGCTTCTCTTTGAGAACAGCAAGTTCCCGTTTGTGATCTTCGTAACCATTGTCTTCAATATCACTCAGTTGAACGAAGTTTGATTGTCTCATTCGCTCACTCTTTTCGCCGTCGTAGTGGTCCAAAAATTTCATAAGAGATTGCCGCGGGGCCGATATGATCGAAGAGACTTCAGATTCAAACCATTCTTCTTCTGGATTCAAGATAGCACTTTCCTTTGATTGCTCCATCGCCTCGGCCAGTCCACTCCCACCCGTACTCCACATCGCTATGATAGGAGAAAAACCATCTTCCATGGCCTTTTTTGCGGCGGCAATCACGTAGGGTAATTTACTCGACATCATCATTGCTTTAAAGAAACGAAGGTGGTATCCGAACATCACGCGGTGTATGATAGCGGATACGTCCCTGTCGTCCATGTCTTCCAATCGCTTAACCACTCGCTCGTGGAACGCAAAAACTTCTCTCCAGAAGTCGCACGCTAAATTGTACCCAGCACGAAGTTCTGTGGGCATATTAATGTGAACTGTAGTGAAGGAGCAACCGCTGAATGCAAGGGAGCGGGACATGTACAACCCACTGGCCTTGAGTTCTCGACTAATCAATTCCATTCTCTCAAGCCCATCTGCTCGTCGACTGTTTCGTGGTTGAATAACATCAAGGGCATCTGAAAACGTTCGGAACGGACACGAGTCGCTTCCCCAAATGCCGAGACGTGCAAAAGGCGCAAAAGCTTCAGGGCGCGAAATTCCAGTAGCACTGGCGTAAAAAATGCGGGCAAATGGACACGCTGTTTGGATGTCCTGTACCGCCAATCCAGTTGCAGTGGCTACACTCCCATCGGTGGGTTGGAGATTTTTGGCTTTGTGCGTCTCGTCGAATGCAACGACGCCGCACTCCATCTCGCCGCCATCTGAGCCATTTATCCACTCTACTAGGTCTTCCAGCCGACGGCGACGCTTATGATCTTCTCTTTTAATGATCGAGAGACTGGCATACGTGGCAAATATAACACCGCAGCCATCACCACCGATCTGCCTTTCCATGTTGCCCCATTTCAATCCCTTTTGCGAATCCAGAATGAAGAATGGGATTTCGAATCCTAGTTGAAGATCTGAAAAATCTGCTTGGGCTGCTTTTGCCAAATCTCGCGAACAGCTAATCCACAATGCACGCTTACGACCTTGAAGCCAATTATCTGCGATGACCCCAGCAATTTGTCGACCTTTGCCCAGCCCAGTCCCGTCACCAAGAAAATATCCGCACCGGTAGGAAGGCACATCGTTACCATCTCGGACGAATGTCTCATGGCGCTGCCCCGCGTACGAGATAGTTTCGTATTGGGCTGCTGACAAACGACCTGTTTCAAATACGGCAGCAGGAAGACAGGGGTAATACGTTTGCTCGGGCAACGGAGTCGCCATAAGACTCTTTGGCTCGACTATATTTGTCGGGTGAGGGCGCAGTTGAACTTCGATCAAGTCTCCGGTACCTGGTACGCGCACTTTTCCAATTTTCATCTGCCTCGCTTGATGGTACAGAGGTTCGTAAACGCGCGTGATATGTTCAGGACTACTGGAAGTCTCCTCTGGCGGAATGTTTTCTGTTGCCGCAGGGCCAGCGGCCAGTAAGTCGACCGACACGTGCTTGGGAGAGTCGAATATGTCCACGCGTACTTCATCGGCAGACAACTCATCCTGCCGAATTCGTCGTTTTTTTTTCGCAGGGGTAAACATTACGGCGAGAAGGGAGTTGGTAACAGAAAAAGATAATTTCCTGAAAATGTGAGTCCTCTGTCAACACGCTTTCGCCTGTTCTAGACTCGGACCACGGCTCGCTGATGCCCATAAGCCCACATGCCTCGAAAGGGCTTCATTAACCAACTCGTGTAAGACATCGAAGTATCGAAGTAAAAGTGTCTGATATTTCACATCACGTAAATCACACATTAAGGCTAGGTTTAAAAATAAAGATATCTTGTGAGGATTTCAATACCGTCCACGGACGAAATCTTTGACACTTCTACTTCACACTCGTTCAGAAAACGGATCAAATTTCATGCAAATATACGCCGCGAGTATATCTGGAAATATTTGATTTGATTTCTGTGAACGAATTGATACCTTCAATGTAGATTTTTTGTTGTTGCGTCCTCAAAGAAGCAAGGAAGAGAATGGTGGCAGTGATTACACCCGAAAACGGTAACAGGATCTTTGGAATTGTGAACAAGTACGAAAATAATCCTTAATTTTCAGGTGGCCCTGTTTGGCCGCGATCGCAGTATCGCAGTGGCCTGTTTGTTCAACAAAAAATGCCATACAGATAGCATTGAGTCCACCTAGTTTGTATACACACTAATAAATATTTACAATTTCAGCAGCTTCAGCTCACGTGGGTGCGTGGCTAGGCTCATCCTTCTATTTCATTCATCTTGTACATGTCAACATAGTACTAAAAAAACAGAATACAAAAATGATAGGAAACCCACGGAATTTCTGATCTGATCTCCTCGTAAAATGTCATGTCAGAATGTGAATGCTAGAAATCGTCAAGAAAGGACAGACTTTGCTTGAACAAGTTCACCGCGAGACTGAATGTATGCCCGTGGCGTCGCGTCGTGCATGTAATGGACGTGTTCACCGTGATAAGTGTTCTAGATCAGCTCGCGACCAGGGATGTTTATGATGTGGACTTTGTAACAAAGATTGGGATCGTTTGCGCTCTTCTGCGAGACAGCTGATGAGGCAGAACCACCTCGCAACTCTATTCTGATGGAGACAAAACGGAACACTTCCCCCAGCTCTTTGATCGCATCGGCAAAACGAGTGGTTCGGCGCGATTTAAACCCTTCGGAACAAATATGGTTGAGAGAGACGTGGTTTACGATCCAGAAGAAATTCAACGTGTCTTCTGTGAAGATCATGGAAGGTATAATGCACACGGAAGGTCGTATTCCCGTGGACAGAGAAGTTGTAACCATATTGGACTTAAAAATGAGTTCTTCTCCTATTCTGTCGTCTCACAAAGACAGAGGCAGCAAACGCAAACAAATGTTAGTCTGCCGTGTACAGAATATATCAAAACGCTCCTCCAGAACAGGGCATATTTGCCTCGAAGCGTTTGATTTGACAGGCTCGCTACCTTGCATCATTAAAGCACCTGACGTGTCGCTGCTGAATGGAGTCTGGTACATTTCTTCGTGGGCTCTCAATGGATTTGCTCGTGGAAGGCAAGAGCTATTGCCAATGAACCTCCCGCTTTCAGAGTATGAGCGGTATTTCGACGACCGAAGCCGTGTTCAGAAGTATTTGCAAGTTGACTCTACGGGGCCACGAATGGACGTATGTTGGACCCGTGACGGTGCACCTGATTTATCCGTAGATGTAAAGAGAAAATTGCTCCTGCACGAAGCTATAACGATTGACGATTTGAACAGTATGCATCAAACAAGCGAGATTTTGCAATCTACAGTCAGTCTGAAATTTAAGCTGGTTGCAGCGAGCCCTCTTATTCCATCCTTTAGCGAGCCCGCTTCCTCCAAGTTCGCCGGGCATGTATTCTTACTCGTGTCCAGCATGACAGCTTCAGTAGCAGATGCCGAACGATGGCAGACGATGACGGTCGAAATCCAGGGATCACTGGCAAATCGTTGGTATCCATTTTTAATGGTCGATTCGTGTTATGTCATCACCCATTTAAGATTCGTAAAAAAATGTATTAATGGTCAGATTGTGCGCATGCTTACTCCGGGCACATCGAATATATCGAAGAACATGGACAAGCCTGATAGGAAAAAACGTCGGTCAGAGCAGCCACAATTGTTCCGTTGCAAGGAGGATGAGTTGAGTGGTATCACTTCTGTGGTCGACGACGAAAACATTAGATGTGAGCGTCAGTCTGTCCTCTCTGATACGGTATTCGAATGTGTAACTAAGCACCCGAGTGGAGCACTTTCACGTCGGCAAACCCGGGATTGGACTACTTGGTTCAAAGCACCCGTCTCGTATCATGGAAAAATTACCAAGCGCATCCAGCAGGATCTCTTCGAACTGGATGGGCCAAAATGTAACATGAAACTTTTGGTGTCAAATGCAGGCGAATCTTGCATGAATGGGGGTGTCGCACTAGTGCAAGGAGCGGAAATCATTGCTAGAAATGTGCATGTAGTGTTCGACAGCACTGGAGCTGCAATTGGCGTGGGAACGTGTGCTTTCAGTCAAATTGAAATACTTTCCTTTTCAAGAGAGCCAGTCCTGGGCCAGGTGCTGCGTCGGGCAAAAAGTCCCATAAGCCGGTTGTATCGACGGTATTCATTGAATTTACGGGAATCTATGTGGGCAAACAAAACGCTATCTCACCTGATGCATGCATTCCGCAGCTGCTTGCGTGAGCTGCGGCTGCACCCAACGACTGATGAGTCTCCTCCAGCACTTCTGGAAAAATTGTTTCTATACTTTTCTCAGAGGGGGACCGTGAGTGGTGACGAGTCTGTCGTTCGGTCAGACCATGACTACAAGGAGAATTCGATGTGGGAAAGGAGTATTAAGTCTCGAAATGTGTTTACAGAATTTTTGTTCCACGATGAATGTTGTGTTCAAAATTTAGACTATGGTCTTGGCGTAGACAGCAAGCAGACATGTGTGATGCCCCCGTTTCCTCTACCTCGTGCGTTACCTGTGTCTCACTTGTTGGATGCCCGTCTGTCTTCGTTCGAAAATATCATTGAGCGGCATACCTTTCCGAACGATTTCTTTCAGCTTCGAACGATTTCCTCAAGTCGGATGTTTAAAAAACAGCCCTCGTACCTATTAGTCTGCATAAATTGCTGTTCAAAAACAGGCCACTTAATTGCGGTAGATGACTCAGGAAGCATTCCTATTGTCTTCAGCGGGGGCAACGACGCGGCAGCAGATATTTTCCATGCACTCGTGCTCCCTGATGAGTCTGGAATGAGCCGCCTAATAATGTTGAGACTTTTTACCATGGTGGAAGAACAGTATGGAACTGCACCCCCCCGGAGGTATCTGCTAGCTGAAAAAAAACACCTTTTAAGCGACTTCAATTTTCAGTACATGTACAAAAAGCCGGTAGTTGTAGAGAGCGATGGAGAAGATGTGTTGCATGTTCGAATTTTGAATTCCACGGGCGCGCGGCGTTTCACTGAAAATCCAACGAAATGCTTGACGTGTGCCTTCGACGTGGAGGTTCTTGAAAGCAGGGGAAGCAGAGAAAAGGGGGCCAATGTAACGTTGTGCTGTGGTGCACTCTCCCAAGATGAACCGACTGGATCTCTGTCAAAATCTATGTCCAGGTGGCGACAGGGGATTCCGCTTGCCACGGCATTCGTTCAACCCGGTCTGTGCTACGAAGTGATCACTAAGGACTATAGACATAGCGGGTGTGATAGAAACAAGATATTTCTTAGCCGGTTTGCGAGCATTCGCAAACTACCATCTTCAAGTGCGTGCGAAAGTTCAATACGTGTGCTGAAGAGCATTAAAGCCTGGCTGCAGTGGTATGGAAGTGATGAAAAGAATCCTACAGGACAGCGACACATCAAAGTGCCCTTCCTTCTTGCTGAAATTGTTTCTGTATCCACGTCCGAGACGAGGAAAAGTATGAGGGTGAATGAATTTTCGAGTCTACTTGGTATCGGTCCGATTAGACAGAAGTTGAAATTGCGCGCTCGTGATACAAATTCAATGGACGAAGCTGATATTTTCCTCGAATGCAGTGACATTGTGCTTCCATTTGGAATCATCCCTGGGGCTGTGGTGGAATTTCAGAATATATATTTTGCAATATCGAAAGGCGGCGTCGGATATTTTGCGGAAACGAGCACAACAGACCTCAGAGTGTTGGCAGTACCTGTGAATTGTTTTGCAGCCAATAAGTCAATTCGGTTCAACTGGGAGTCATCCAGTGCAGAGAGGCCATTGCTTTTATCAAGCTTCATACGTGTGCCTCAGGCAATTGCTTTATCTGCTGTTTGCGCACGCATAATCCGCTTATATTTTGTACGTTTGTCCTCACGGCACAATGGTTTTTCCTGGGAAGCCTCTGCCGCCATCGAAGATGGGTCTCTAACCGCACGAGTACATTTTGATAACCGACAAGCAATCGCGCTTCTGGGATTGGACCCGAATAAGGAATCGGAGATGGAGGCTTTATGCCGTTCACATTCAAAAATGTTGGAATACAATCGTAACCACGGAGTTATGGCGGACGATGAGCATACCTTGAGCGGAAAGTTCCAGCATGCAATATTGGCTGCTTTTAAGCCTCGCCAAACGATATTGTTTTGCCGACCATTGAGGGTGTCATCCACCTCTTCTGTGACCCAAAAGGTCAATCTTGTAAACATACGCATAAACGGCGAGTTGGTCGAATCTGTACGAACACCAGAATTATGCTTAAAGTGCTGTGGACTCGAAGAAATAGAGTATGAAAGCGCAGCCTACAAATTGTTAACACCATGATTCATTCCGACAATGCCGATAATCGATGAGAGATCACAAATGAAGCACACATCGATTGAATAGAAATAGTCTAATGTCAAGTTGAGTTCTCCGTTCCCTACATACGAGGCGTAGTATACTAATATAATACCAAGTACCACGATATTAATAATCCTCGAACCTCCGATCCTGTCCTCCTACGATCCATGCCCATACTCGTAATATGATTAATTGAAATAATTACGAAATTACAAATTACAAATTACGAATATCGTAAAAAGGCTAGTAGTCCTTGTCCGAACAACGAGCGCGGGAAACTAAGCTTGCCTGTGAGAACAAAAGGAGTACCGAGGCTGTCGTCCCCATCAGTTTGGTGCGGCTCTCCGTCCCTCCCACATGTTCAAATCGTTTTGAAGCAATGTTTTCTCGAGGCACGCACTTCAACAGCGTCGAGTTACGGGCGGGTTCACAAAACTCCGACATAAGTTGCAGTCAAACGTTTGACAACTCGCTCCATTATTGTGCCCGGAGTAGTCAGGAAGTCGAGGAGCTGGTTGTGCGCAATAGATTAGACGGAGACTTCGTCACTCCCTTATCTCCCAGTGTAAATGATTCCGACATGAGTTATTGCAGCGAAGAAAGCATTGTTTTTGAAGACGTAGGGTTTTCACAGCCCGGTGCAAGCGTTACCACAGCTTCCTCAAGTAGCAAAGACGCAGGTAACGATTCGATGCCTGTAAATGATGACTGTGTCCGTGGCAAAAAATATTCTGCTCGTTCTTCAAAAATCGACGCGAGATCTGCCGCAGTCAAACGAATGTTTTCTCTCGCATCAGACAATGGACGGCCCTCTTCGCGGCAGAAGGTATACGGTGGACCTTTAATAGTCGAATCACAAGACCGTCCTCTTGCACAGAACTTGAAAGAAGGCAAAAAAACCGGAGGTTGGATACGCAGAAATATTAAGAAAGACAAAGAGACGATAAGTGTTGACAGCGATGGGCAGGTTATACAAGGAGTGTTAGTCGCCTTTTCTTCTGACGAGGAAGGTGAGGTCGCTAACGTTTCATCCGCACAGAAACGTGGGCCGTCTCCGCGCTCGTCCTTTTCAGAACTTGATATCCTTGCTCGGGTGGATGTGACCTATCCTTCTTCTTGTGGCGTAGGTCATGAAGTGCAAGGAGGTACAGGGCCACGTGTCAAGCAAAAATTTAACAAGAGTAACGTTGCTGACGAGAAATGCACACCTACTGTCACAAACTGCGCGCACCAAGTGGAAAACGGATCGTTGCGGTCTAACTGGATACGGAATGAAGATCGAGCAGACAGAAGCAAATCGCACGAAGAGAAAAGAGCATCGGCTGTGACAACCAGCGGAGAAGTGAAAACGATTGCTTCTTGTCGGTCGAAAAAAGAGAAAAAGAAATCCACGAAAAGGAATTTTCGAGGGAAATTGTCATTGACATCGAAAGAGCGAAAGAAGCAAATGGTAATTTCAACTTTTTTTGACAGAGAAGAGGGGCAGCATTCAGGAAGTTTCAAAGGCCGTCGTAAGGTAAATATCATATGATTTTCATACATTACAATGTGAAGTAGTTAGGGGGACTACAGAAACTATTAGAAACTAATTAAGAATTAAAGTACGATTGCCAAGAATGCATTTTTCTCAGCATGGGTAATGGTACTGTCTGCAGTTGCGACAAGAAATATTCATCACCCCACAAAACCATAGTTCTTTTCATGGACTCAAAATAGCATCACTCACACACAGCCACGATATATCTAGGCTACGCGCAGAGGGCATAACCCCCTCTGACTCTGTTGCTGCGCCTTGTGCAGCTGACACCATGTCTTGTTGGACGGGAAAATGCCATCGAGTCGGGGCGCCTTCTTCCGTGGCATCGTGCGATTGGATACGCGACGAGTAGGACTGAGGAAAAATAAAAATAGGTGCTGCGGTATCTGCACGGCTAGGAAAAACAAAATTGACGACATGGCGTTCTCTCCACTGCAAAAAGTAACGACGAGACAACATCTTGAAGTGGTGATCACGCATGAGGTCGTTAGTCACCACGATGGGTCGCTTCCCGTTGCTCGAGCTATACAAGCACGCGTACAGCCAAAACCAATCGTCGTTCATGTGCGTCGGAGTACGATATAAAATCTTAGCATCATCCCATCGTTTGATATATCTGGTCCATTTTGGACGGTCCTTCAATCGCTTCCAATGAAAATGCCGCTCGTGTAAGACAAGCAATATGCGTTTGTTTTGTTCCTTAAAGTGGCGAACGACTCGATCAATTTGTGAAAAATTAAGTGAAGTGGACGGGTTCCGGTCGGGTCGTTGCATGTAAAAGCCAACATTTGCACCATCAATGATGACGTCGGCAGCACCCGCTTCATGCTGTAGATATTGCTTGAATTCTTCGAACTTTGCCGCGCCGTCGACCTTAGAGTTCCCTTTTTCACCTTTTCCACTTGCCAATACTTCGTCTACTTGTCGCAGAATGGTCGCTCTCTGTTCCGTGGTAAGTTCTATCGATTTCAGAAGACACTGACATGCCGGACACCTTCCAGAGTCATCAATACTAATTAGTTCAGGTGTTACGGCTGTGGTGCCCCCGCCGTTATACCAAGATACCAGGGCGGAAGCACTACCAGAGGTGATAGTAAAGATAACGTTCCGCATTTCATGTAAGACTTGCTGTGCACACTCTACAACCTTCTTGACACCTATCTTCCTATCCTCTTCTGCGCCATTTCCCCCGACTAATTGTGTTCGAATAGATTTACACGCCATCAACACATCGACAAATTGAGATTCTTCAAAATCTAGTCCCAATGACACCCCTTCTGAAAAGAGCTTCATGATCTCTGCCAAATGTTCTAGGGTTTCACATGGATGATGCTTGAAAATTGGTCCGTACAACCGTGTTTTATTTTTCGTTTTTGACTTCGCACTTTGTGCAGTGCTCAAAAACTCTTTTGCAACGTCAGTTTGACCCGATATAGAGTACAACCGAATGATCAACGCAAACGATGCATCTGAAAGTTTATCAGAATATGTGTTCCTTAATTCCAAACAAATCGCCAGACCTCGCGATAAAATTGCGGTGCGCTGGGCAATGTCGTCATATTTTGCCGTTGCCTTGTCACAACACAGTGCAATCCACTGGTGGTACATACCGATTGATGGACTGATTTCTGCTGCCACCATTTCATCATAAATCTCAAAACTTCCGAAGCAATCCTTTGTATTCGAGCAGGTAACTAGTCGCAACTCGTATTCCCTGTGCGGAGGCAGACCACTTTTGAATTTCTTGAAATGACGTGGAGGAGGAGGTACCTTCGGCCCCAGTCCCAGCTCCCGTTCTTTGTGCCTGTGCTTCTTCCCTGCCAAATGCGATTCATAGTGCTTCACGCCATTGCATACAACGTTGCAAACTTTGCACGTATGAGTATGTTTTGACCCTTTCCCCTGAATTCGAAGCCATTCGTCTCGGCGCGTACCCCAAGACGCAACGACGATCTCGGATTCCTCCAGCGTGGAAGCATTTCGTTTCGTGCCGGTGACAGTGGAGGTGGAGTGTTTTTCGGTGTTTTCAGCACCGTCGTCTGCCATCGTGCTGTACCGTCACGAGAGCGGGTGCGTATCCACCACGCCATCCGCAGAATTCCAAAGGAGGCGGGCAAGTTAGTGCAACATGCCTAGTTACGCACTCTCTCATACATTCTACGCAAACTCGGCAAGCAAAGAAAGCAGCACGCAGAACGCCAGAAGCCAGAAGTGTCGGTCGATATCAATGAATGCTAATGCTGACCACGAACCACGCTATAAGACGTACGCTATCATACGTACTATGAGGAGGGGCGAATGTTCTGTCACTGATAACCTTGATAGGATTCATTTAAGGAACATATCATGTGCAATAAATATATTATTATTGTCAACATTTATTTAGTTATGACATTCGAAATGTGAATATCCTGCATCGGGCATGAGGGAATCGATTCTGTTTTGTGAAAGTAGGCTTTGGTTGCCGCTGGAAACGCTTGGGATCACCGACGCCTAGTGCGCAATAACTGACGTTCGGTCCTGTCAACAGTAAGATGAGCGCATGGATTCTCCCAGGGAATCG
>ERZ807291.6531-NODE-6531-length-13985-cov-6.078177_pt1 | contig 13985 bp, 7 predicted proteins | sample MGYA00521257_ERZ807291 | MGnify/ENA primary metagenome ERZ807291 (study PRJEB31413, sample SAMN03169783) | marine metagenome | biome: Marine; feature: Water; material: Subsurface seawater | place: North Sea | collected 2011-04-28 | depth 1 m m ...
GGGCGTAGTCACCTCCTTTGTGACCTATCTCAATTCGAGAATTTAGAATTCAATGTATGGAACATTTGGTTCGTTCGAAGAAGAAGAACTTGCACCAGACGGGTTGTTTTTTTGGTAGATAACAACAATGTTCTTTCCAAGACTGCACGAAACGCCGTACCCTAGAGACGAGCTGTACATACGAAAGCCCACTTGGTACTTTAATACAGAACCTTGTGAGATGTACTTGACGTCTTCCATCTTTTCGAATCCAGCGCGGGTGCGCTTCCAGAACACAGGACGATTGTCAACTTTTTTGTCCGACTTTCCGTCCGTAGTTAGCCCTCTACGCTTGCAAACGTAAAGGTCGATGTCTTGGTCCGTTTCCTTGTCCGTGTGTTCCTTGAACATGGATTTATTGGCACCGTTCATGAATTCAGTCTTTGCATCGGTCTTGTTCTTCTTCGCCATTTTAGCGGCCTTCTTCTTGTCTTTTTCCATGCAACCAGCAGTTTCAAACGCTTTTTCAAGAAGGGCGTTGCACACACTGTCGCTCCAAGTCAAGAAAGTCTGTTGGCGTTCTTCTTCCTTGGGCATTGCAGCAGATACCTTGTCGGGAAGCCCAGTGACGGTCTTAACAGTGTAATGGTAGTTATCAGCAGTACCGTACGATTTGTCATTTCCCGGTTTGTAAGTTCCCCCGGGACCTAGGTCACTGAACTTGACGGTCATGCACGGAGTATTGAACTGAACGGCCATTGTACTGTCCTCGTCCCCTTTTACACGCACCTCCGGCATAAGCTCCCCGGAATTATTCTTCTTCACAGCGATCGACGCTGAGTCACCATTGTGGTCGAATTCGACTGGCATCCACGGACCCTTGGCGGCCTTGGACTTCTTCTCCGTTACCGATTCCGCAGTCAATTGTGCCTCTTCGGCGGTGCGCTTGGCAGTGATTTGTGACATTTCTTTTACTTTACTAAACATTTTGTTAACTTTTTGTTATATTTATACCTCTATTTTTGTTTGTTTCCTTTTTCTTTTTTTATTTTATTTGTACACATCCGTGCGAGTATCCGTGCGAGTATCCGTGTGAGTATCCGTGTGTGTATGAGTGTGTATGTCTATATGTGTCTGTATGCGTTTGGGGTCCCATAAAAAAAATCATTTTATAAAAACTAACGCATCTACATACATAGACACAGCACATGTACCAAATGGGATTTACAAATCCAATAACAGGTACATAGCATTGGCCCATTTGGGATCGATTTGGGATGTACCAGATGGGATGTTGGGCTTTTTTAAGTTAGTATGCACACAGTATTAGATAAATTTATTTAGGTGGTACGTAGCATTGATAAAAATTGTGGTAGATATTGTGGTCCATATAAATTAGATATTAATTCTATTTGGTATTGTATAATTATTTTCTTCTCCGGTTAAACAAAAGTTTTACTGTTTTGTATTTTCTTATAAGTTATTTCGGTATGGTGGAAGAGTTAAAAGTTTCGAAAATAAAAAGAAGATAAATCTTGATTTATCAACTCGATATTTTTTAGGGTATATAAAATAAAGAATTCACTGTAAAGATGAGCGATTATTTACAAGCTTGTACGTACCTTCATTCCGGTAAAGATTGGGCCTTTAATGCCACCAATCATTTGTCCGATATCCGTGTGGAAATCCCCCCCTCCAACGAGGAAGGCTTCATTCACATGGTCTACCGTCTTCCTCGCTGTATCATGCAGTCGAATGCGTCTACCTTTGCGGATTGGCAGAACGTAGACGAAGGTACGAAAGAGTCTCAAGCGTATCGCGTCACCTTTACTTGGTTTATCGATTTCGTCTACCGACTTGGACTACGGAAGAAGCAACCGAAAAAGCCAAGGGGTTCCGAGGAAGAACAAGAACCGACCATACCAGATGGTAATGGGGTAGTATTGTTTTTTGAAGTCGTCAAATCCGACACCGATACTATTGTTGGCGAACGCATTCATGTCTTTATCAACCGCGGGAACCCAGACGTTGCTGGTGTCTTTAGCTTTATGCTTTCCAATGCGACTCGACGGGGCGAAAGTAAGAAGCCCATGTACAAGGAGTGGGAGTATTACATGCGCCATGTAAAGACAAAGGAAGAGTACATCTTGAACGTGTGCGACGTCTACAAGAACAACACGCTCACCTCCGAACAAATATATTCTTCGACCAAACTATTGTCCAACGAGGAAATACGTGGCTTTGAGGCTTCGCCCTTTGAAATCTTTTCGTTGGAAAATTTTGAAATTGAAGGTGCGTGTGCTCGCCAAAACGACAGGGCCAATTATTTTCGAAATGGAAAGTACGTATTCCCAAACGAGAAGCTACTTGTGAAACGCTTCTGGCACCAGCTACAACCCCAATACTTGTGGAAAAAGTACCTTCCATCGCATCAGTACATGTGGGTCGATCTACCGGAAATTATTGTGTCCCAAAACCCACACGACATGTTACGTAAGGATATGTACATCAAACCATGTCCCGCACGTTGCTTATTGGAAGAGTACCTGAACGCCGATACGGAAGTACACCAAATTAACGACATGTGGACCAACCTTAATGACAATATATACAACACGGTTGTATCGGCTGCGAAGGGGCGTTTTACCATTTACTGCAAACGCGAAGACCCACAACCACTGGAAATTTATGGTTGGTTGACTGCCAACATGGTGTACGATTCGACTTTCGTACCGGGCCATGGAAGTGAAAGCATGGAATATACGGATCGCCTGAAAAGCAAGTTTCAAAATCAACATAGCATCAGTGCATTTGATATCATTGAAATGGAAACGAGCTATCGCATGTCCTTTAGCGACGATAAACAACGTACGAAAAACACTATGATTAAAAAGTTTGAACAGATGTGCGTTACTGGTGATGCGGATATATCGGCACCCGGAAAAGCCATTGCGAGCTGGTTGCTTCATTTGCGTCCCGAATTACACGAACAGCATGGATATTTCACCTTTGAAATAAGAGACCGCGAATTGTCACCGTTTGGAAACATGCAATTTTGGTTTCAACAATCGTTGGATTCCTTCATGTGTGTAGCATCGGCTCACCCGGAGTTGGTGAAATTGCATTACGCAAAGTACGATGCGTACCGTCAACACGGAATTAACCAGCTGCATTGGAATTCAATATACACTGGCGAAAGTGCTACTTCGAAATCGTTTGCATTTGAACGGGCGGCGGATATGAGCGTTCCCGGTACCATATCGGAAATTACCTACCAGACTACACGAGCCGATGCGATTGATGGGGATCAAAACGACCATATCACCATCTTTAATGAAGCGCCGCCCGGATTGTTTCAAGCCAATAGCAAGAGCGAAGACGCACAAAAAGCGTTGTCGTCAATGAAGGAAAAATTAACCTCCAATCGAGTGCGCACGAAAGAATTTGTTCGTGATGAGGAGACAGGGGAACGTAAGAATCGTATCGCCATTTCCAGTCAAATTGGCGTTTACATGGGTGCCACCAACGATAACCCGGCTCTGGCAGAAGAAGCTGTTAAGTCACGATTTCATTGGGGTGAGTTTGACAAAGTGTATCGAGTAGACAAGACCATAGCGGACTACAAAGCAAAAGATATCGAAATGCAAAACAAACCAGAACTGAAGAAAAAGTACGAACAGTTTATCTACTATTGCCAAGACCAGCAAATGAAGGTTTTCTACGTCTGGAAATTTATCTTTTGTGGAATCATACGAGACGTTGACGTGGACGCTGCCAACATTGTCTTAAGCAACATTTCAAAGAATTTCAAGAAGTTTGATGTACGAATTCCACCCCGAACGACAGAGCGATTCTACATCCTTTGTCGCATTCTTACCATTACAAACGCGTTGGATATTTTGTACCATTTCATCAACTCAAAGTACCACATGGAAGAGTTCAAGTTGGAACAACTGTTGGATGTTGAGCCATTGCTCTATTGCACGCAAGAAATAGCCATATGTGCGATGAACATGGTCACCGTGGAAATCCCACAATTGACTGTATCCCGCGAAAAAACCATTCGTGCCATGTGGAAAGTCTTCAAACTAAATCCCGGGTACAAGAAAGATAAAACTCACACTGGATCCGAAACCGTTGACTTTAATTATATTCGCTTCAAAAACGGTATACACCAACTTTGCGTCAAAATACAAAACGCGATACCATTTTCCACCGGGAAACCGTCCATACACAACATACACGGTGTACTACAACAACTGATGGGCGAACCGTTTAATTCGTACAGGTACAAAAACCCTGAAAACGATTACACAGACAGGTACGACGACGACTTTGCAAAGGCAGTGACCGAAGATGGGAAAAAACCAGTCGTTGTATTCATCCCGGGAACAGGCTTTAATGACTTTCACATTGGTCTCTTTGAAGACATACGAACGAACAACGAGAAAAACATTATGAAGGAATGTATCCTAGGTCTATCCCATTGCCATACCAAAGAACGGAAGATTGTCTTAGGATTACCACATCGCGATAAAGGCGTTATTCGATGGCCACAGTTTATGGAAACCTTATACATGAAACGAAACCTAAGGAAGGACGGACCAGTCATCAAAAATTCGTCTCAGGAGACAAGCGGGGTAAAACGAATGCTTGGTCTGACCGATTCCATGTTGGGTGAACACGATTTAACCGTTATGGATACCGACACGGACTCATGGGGCTGGTGCAGAAGATGCATAGAGTTCTTGGAAATGGATCAAGCGAGTGCCATTGAGTATCATCCGGAAATCGTTCATGAAACCTTGGGAAAATCGCAACAACAAGAACATTACCCTCAAGATCTTATGGAAACGCAACAAGCTCAAGCCACAAAAAAAAGAGTAAAGGCCTCCGATCGAATGAATTTAAATATACAAGAACTCGTACAAGCACGGAAAAGACAACGAATTGTAGGAATTGCCATGGCGATCGAGTAAATACATATATAAATATATCTATTCAAATAACAAAGTTATACATGGACGACAGAATTAACGTAACCGCGTGGAATCATTTCCCATTCTTAGGATATTTACATTATAAAACAAAAACGACACAAAAGACAATTGCCATGGAACAGGCAAACAAAGTTATACTTCCACCGCTCAATCCGTATCTAGGCTTCATCAACCATAGTGTACTGTACATGGCAGTAGACCGATTGTCAAAAGACAAAGCCACACAAACCGATACATGCAGGGCAATGGAACTTGGTCAACAAATTATTGACAAAATTGGCTATTCTTAGTATATAGGTCTACATCATATCATACAAATGAACAAAAGAAGAAGAGGATCCATCAACAGTGGTAGGTATGCACCAATACAGCGTAACGATAACCGAGGCAAAAGTGGAGGGTCGGCAGCACGTTTGCTTAAAGATTGCGATGGGGAATGTGCCGTAGAGATTTTGCGATTCCCGGAACCGACACGTAACGCGACGGGAGACTGTGTTATTCGATGGTTTGCATATCTCTTGCACCCAAAAGTGGCATGTTGGATCATTCTTCTGACCGCTATGGGTACCGCTACTTTCATCGCTAGGGTAGACAATTGTGGTTCTAGTTTTTACATTTATGAACCCGTCAAAGGAAAAATAGGGTACGTGAAACAAGGCGTCAAATTAATCACAAACGCATCCGTAGACGGATTACAACAGTCCTGTTACACATCCGACCCAGACTTGGAGTACATGAAGAAAGTATACTCTACCATTCAAGCCGTTATGGTGTTTATGCTAACTATGACGTTAGGAAGCGGTATAGCGAAATACAAAGAGGAAATTCGTTTGTTTGAAGCATTGTCAGGCGACGTAAAAGCCTTAGCAATGTTTTTAGTACACATGTCCGTAGACAAAGAAAAATACGAATTAGCAACTGACGAGAAGTTGGTCTTTAAAAACGATGTACGCTTCATGTTTGAAAGAGTACGGAAATTATTAGGGGTCATTGCACCGGTAGCTAGAGTAGTATTACGAGGCCAACGATTAAAAAAAGGGTGTATCAATCATATTTTTTGTAAGAAAGAAACCGTTGCAACACGGGACGAATTGGAAACTTACAAAAACTACCAAGTATACAAAAAGTGGGAAAAGAACTTTTTTCCCTTTAAAATGTGCCCATGCAACAAACGGTGGTGTTGTGGTTACTGGGGTGATTTATATTCGGAACGTTATGGGTGCAACTGCAATTGGTGGTTCCGGGGTTTGTTTAATCCTGTGTTTGGTGAACGACACAAACGGGTAAAAATATATTGGTCCGAATCGAAAAAATGGGATGAAATAATAAACCTACATGATGCCCCAGAACCCGGGAACCAAGAAAAAATGAGATGCCTTATGAAATGGGACGAGCGACAAGCATGGGAAAAAGGTTGGTGCGATAAACCTAAAACAAAACAGAGTGATCTCAAGGAGGATTATAAAAAATGGGCGAATAAACTAAGGGAACATATTCCAAATGATACGGACGAATCGTTGTACAATAAGATTTCTCTCGTTCAAAACAATTCGCAATTTGATTTGTTTGAAACTGTAATGACTGTGCTAGTCGATGAATTGTCTAAAATAGCAGAGAGTAAACTTGGGTTTGGAGAAGATGAAGGAGCAGCTGTAAGAAGTGAAATATATGCAAAATGGGACTCCATCTATGCATCGTGGGGATCCATGTCTTCTATTAAATCGTACAGTGAACCTACCATTGTACATCTTTTTCGGTTCTCTCTGCTCATGGCGTACGCATTGCTCATGCCATACATGTACTTGGATGAATTGAAGGATTCGGTAGAACGATACCTTGCATTTGTGTTTTTAGAAGTTTTTGTATTTGCCTTCTTGTGGTACACCGCATACACCGTCAGGAATCCATTTCAAGATGTCGTGTGCATGCGCGGTGTTAAACCAATAGCTTCCGCTACACAACTTCAAGTATTGAATTTAATTGAACAGGCAGTTGTCTACGACCAAAAAGATTACCTAGACGACATTGTTCTTAAAGAATTATTCAAAAAAAAGAAGGATAAATTTAGAAGAAGAAGTATGGCGTTTGGAAGCCAACCACCCATGGATTTTTAAGTTATAAATACTAGTAAAGTATATGTAAATGTTAGCATTGTATTTGTGTTATTTTACCTTTGGGTTCGCAATGACCTTTGGAAGTATTGCCATGAACTTTGAAATGATGGACAGCTTGAAATTTACCCCTGTTGAAATGACCATGAGTTACGGTGTCATCGCAATACCATGGTGCATTAAACCATTGTTTGGAATAATTTCCGACAAGTACCACGTTGCAGATTGGGGGAAACGAAGACCGTATATTTTCTGTTCTGGTATACTACTTGCTTACATGTATGTTACATTACCGAATCTAATTGGAACGAAAACTAGCATGATAGCTACGATGACCATGGTATCCTTCTTTATGTGTTTTGCAGACGTATGTGCAGACTGCATTACAGTAGACTTTGCCAAAAAAGAATCTGTAAAGGGAAAAACGCAATCCACATGTTGGTCATCACGCGCACTAGGCAGTGTCATTGGGTCCTCTTTGGGTGGGAGCTTTTATGAAATGTATGGATACAAACCAACGTTTCAACTCATTGCTTTGCCATGTCTAATCATGGGATGCTGCATTTGGACATTGGCAAAAAATGAGACCGGAGCACCAAACAACATGTGTAAAAAATTAGTTAAAGCAGTCTATAAAAAACGGGTTCTTGCATTTGCCATATTTGGAATAAGTATAGGTCCAAACTATGGTCCATTGTACACATACTTTTTACGGAAAGAATTAAATTACACACCAGAAGATTTTCAATGGATTACCATAGCTGGAAGCTACTCGTTTCTTGCATCCACCTTTATATACAAAACCTGTCTGCTAAACGTTTCACCTTTAAAATTAATGCGTGTATCCATCTACTGTGCGGTTGCATGCTCGTTGGTGCAACTGTTAGTCGTTACAAAACTATCCACTAGCTTGGTATTAATCGTATTCGATACCATAGGCCAATCCTTGTTCGGTATGTGGATTATGATGCCATTGATTGTAATCGTTGCACACAATGCCGAAGAGGGTCTTGAAGGAACTTTCTATGCTCTCTTAATGTCCGTTTCCAATTTATCTGCCGTAATTGCGGATGAATTGGGAGGTTTGGTGGCAAATATGTTTGGTGTCACACGAGACAATTTTGACAACATGGCGTGTGTCATTGTCGTTGGAGCGGTAGCCGATCTCGTTATACCATTATTCATTGTTAACAGTAAGTCTTTCGCCGCTTTTTTTGAGGAGAAGCCAAAACGGGATCCGAAACGGGATCAAAAGGATCGTAACCCGGACTCTGAGGTTCAAATGGGTCAGATACATTGTCCATAGGGTCGTACGCCGGGCTCGTAGGCGAATATGCTGGACTCGTAGGCGAATATGCCGGACTTGTCGGTGTGTGTGGGGAGTATGCTGGACTCGTAGGTGAATACACCGGGCTTGTAGGCGAATACACCGGACTTGTAGGCGAGTATGCCGGACTTGTAGGCGTTTGTGGTGAGTATGCTGGACTCGTAGGTGAATACGCTGGACTTGTCGGTGAATGTGGCGAATACGCCGGACTACATGGACTGACTGGTCGCTTAATCGTTAATTGTGCCTGAGGAAACATAACATTTTGTGTTTGTGCCTGAGGAAACATAACATTTTGTGTTTGTGCCTGAGGAAACATAACATTTTGTGTTGCCTGAGGAAACATAACATTTTGTGTTGCCTGAGGAAACATAACATTTTGTGAAGGGAATTGTTGAAACGTCGGCTGAGAAAACTGTAATGGTTGCATACTAAACGTCAATGGTTGTGTGGGTTGCAGCATTGGTGGCTTTTCCCAAGCTGAACGTTCATCTGCCCATGGATCTACTTCATTCAAACTCCCATATATTTCGTCAAAATCGTCCTCCGCTACCATTTCCTTGAATTCCTCTACTGGGAATGGTACTTTGTACTGTTCTATCATACCCTTGTCCACTACAGTCCCCACGACATTCGTTCCCAAATTAGGCGGTGTTCCAGTTATAATACATTCGGAAATGCCCTGTAGTAAGTCTATTTCCTTTGCACATGCAGCCTGATTGAAGACCTCTACCACTTCTTCAAAGGTAGATCGTTTTAAAGGCGATGTGTCTACCAGTCGTATACCATGACGGGTCAGTGGGGTCAATGCACCAATCCAAGTTATCCAATCGACAGCCAGTGTGATATGTCGAACATTAACGTATATTCCATAGTAAGATAATATCTTTCGTATTTCACGTATTAGAGAAGCTCTTGCAGCTTCAATACCATACATATTCTTGACCATATGGATATCGTTTGTGTTGATGGTGGAGAAATCAACACCTTCCAATTCGATGAGCTTTTTTAAATTGGACAGCGAAGTTTCAACATGGTATTTGCTTTTACCGGGCAATTTAACCTTCATTGTCTCTTCCGCATGCTCGATTCCACGTACAGTTTGCTTACGAATATAATTTTCGTAGTAAACCCCCACATCTTCGTCAGTCGGTAGCTGTATATGGATAATCGCGTGCGGACCATCCGTATACTCGATATAGACTTGGTTCAAGCATTCTTTTACCGACACCATGTCATACCATTCCTTTAAATGAACCACAATAGTTTCCTTACTAGGATCATACGGGTGGTAATTTTCATCTGGGAATAAATGGTACCATTTTACTTCTTCTTTGTTTGGCGACCGTGTGATGTACATTTTCTCCACCAAATCTTCAAAACGAATATGTCTTAATCGTTTCACAAGCTTGTCTGCATCGTCCGTTTGTAAAATTGTCGATGGGGTCTTCATACGATCGCTTTTCGTACAATTGATCAACTCTTCCAGTCGTGGTACACCTAGCGTTACATTCATACTCGATACACCTGCAAAATGGAAGGTGTTCAGGGTCATTTGTGTTGCAGGCTCGCCTATACTTTGAGCGGCCAACGCACCTACCGATTCCCCGGCAATAGCATTTATAATTGCATACTCGGAACGTATGTGCGCCAACACATCGTCCATTGCGACATGCGATAACTTTAATTCTTTCACAACACGATACGGGTTCAATTTTGCACGAATAAGTATTTGTAACATCTGGTTATCGATTTCTTTTAACAGAGTGTCTATCAATTCCTTCACTTTACGCACACCGATTTTTTTACGTTTTGGACAGTTCAAGAGCGCATTGTCAATGTAACGTTTCACTGGTACAGGCAACATAAACATACCCGTATCTTTGCTACCATCGTCTCTCCATTTGTTTAGATCGTGGAGAAAGGCATAATCATCCATCAGGTCATACTTTGTTGCAATGGACATGTCCCATGTGTCGATGTACTGATTGCATACTCGCATGGAATCAAAACCATCGTCGCCGTATTGAAATTGAATGATGGAGCCGTCCGCGTTTCTTGCACTACCGTCCCATTGAATCTTTATGTTCTCCAATGCCTTCATAAAACGACGCTGAATGTAACCGGTTTGACTCGTTTTAATTGCAGTATCAATCAAACCTTCCCTTCCAGATATAGCATGCATCCAGACCTCGTGGGGCTCCAACCCTTGAACGTAAGAATGCGTAATAAAACCTCGTTCTTTTGGCCCATTGCTATGTTTTTCAAAATGCGGTAACGTACGGTCGGTCCATGTTTTTGGAATGCGTTTCCCACATAAATTTTGTTGTCCAACAACGGCCATAATTTGAGATACATTAATGCTGGAACCCTTACTACCACTATGAACCATCGTGTACAGCCGATTGCTATCGTTTAACGGCGTCTGAACCATGGTTGCCATAGTATCCCTACATATATTCAATCGCTGGTTAATTTTTGCTTCGGTAGCGTTCGAATCCAGACTTATTTCATCAAAGGCTTTTTCCATCTCGGACTCTACATTGACATCGGATAACATATCGCTTATTCCAACACTAAATCCTTGTATCGATAAGAATTTATGAACGATACACTGCAAACGATTGATAAATTCAATGGTTGTTTTTGGTCCTAACTCATTGTACATCACATGAATGAGGGATCCATCACCGCGGCCGAGTATTTTTTTTGTAAATCGACCTTTTAAAAATTTACCTTTCTCAATTACGACGCCTTTGTTGTTGTAGTGAATGTACGGTAGAACATAGGTTATCAAATCTTTCCCAGTATACTTTTTCTGGTGTTTGAATATACCATCCCAATTCTTTATCGCAAAGACACATTGCATCATTTCTTCCTTTGTAAACGATACGTCGTTGGCACTTAATAAATATGCACCGACCATCGTATCCTGAATAACACCCATTACCGGCTTATTGGCCTGTGGTGATACTAATTGATACTGCACTGCCATAATATTACGAGCTTCCGCTTGAGCCTCCAACGTCTGTGGAACGTGAACGTTCATCTCATCACCATCGAAGTCAGCATTGTACGGTGTAGTACAGCTCAAATTCATGCGAAACGTACTGTATGGAAGAATCTTAACTTCATGGGCCATAATAGACATTTTATGAAGCGACGGCTGACGGTTGAACAGTACAATATCACCATCCATTAATTCCCTTTCCACTGACCACCCCACGTCTACATCAATATTAGTACGATTCACAAACGAAAGATCCACTCTTGATCCATTTGGTCGTATCACAAACTTTATCGTAGAGTCTTTCTTTGTCAACCAATCCTGAATAATACTTTTGTTGTATGCAGTCACTTTTAATGGCACAGTGAGCTTCTTTGCCACACTAATTGGAATACCAATCTCATGCATCCCCAACGTATCGTCTCCGGTAATGACCGAACGCGAAGTAAAGTCCACCCGTTTTCCCATCAGATTTCCACGAATACGCCCCTCTTTGGTTTTTAAACGTGCGGTAAGACTGGTGTATTCGCGTTTTGAAACTTTACGTTTTCCACCGACTTTCGCATGATTAATGTACCCCGTCACAGCATTCTGTAAGCTTTCTTTTGCACTGTGAATAATGTGTTCCGGACGTTTGTCAATTATGGTCTTCTGTACTTTATCGTTTGAGCGCATAATTTGAATCAATCGGTAGGTTAAATCATCTTCCCCACGAATTACTCCGCCCTGCATAATTGCGGGACGAACACTAGTTGGCGGAATAGGCAAACATCGCAAAATCATATGTTTCGGATGGGACATGTCTACCTTTGAAAGAAACGATTCGTCCAACTGACACAGGTGCGTTCGAACATCGTCAATATCGTACAAGGCCTTACTCTTTTCGATTTGTGCCTTGTCCTTGTTCCAGCTGTACTTTGGCTGTTTTTCGTGACATTCCGGACATTTGTTTTGTGCGTGTTTCGCCATGTATTGCAACCATTTGTTCTTTTGAATGTTCGTTGGTTCGTTCTTTACCAACGTACTTCCACATTTGTAGCATATACAACGAAGCCATTGTACGATGTTGTTCACGAACGATATATGATACACCGGAGTATGTAAATCGATGTGACCAAAGGCCAGTTTAAGACGACTATCTCGTAGTCCGTTTGTCAGAAACGCACCATCTTGAAAGGTCTTCTTTTCAGTAACATGTACAACCGACTGTTCGCGTATTTCTTCCGCGGTCAGTATTCCGAAATGTATTTGTTTAATCATTTTAACAGTTAAAAATCACTTTTATACGTTATTTATCCATCTACACCCATTCCATACACGATTGTAAAGTATTGTATCTGCTTTGCTCATGTTCTCCGATGCCCATAATGGCTGGAGGTTTGTGTAATGAAAACATTGTCTTTGTTGTTCGGGATCGCTCAGGTCGAAGGAGTCGCATGGCATCATATGATCGACGTGCCATACTGGCCCATAGTTCTTCCATGTCATGCCGGGAAGGAACTGCTTTTCCAGATGGTCCTTTAAGTGTGATATGGAACAACCAACCAATGTCATGGTACTCGCACTCTTACTGATGCCGTTGAGTGCTCTCCATAAGCGTGAACCTAAATAGCTTCTAATCTTGAACTGTGGATCGGTCTTTAAACGTTCCTTACGACGTGCATTTCTTCGTTTCTTGGCTTCCGGGCGTTTGCTTTTCTTTAAGATTTTCTCCCGGTTGTTTTGGTAGTATGCATTCACTTTTTCCCGGTTGTTTTGTTTCCACTTCTGGCTTCTTATATTTTTGCACACTTTGCATTGGTTAAACAGGCCATCCGGGTTTTGGGAACGCTTGCCGAACTCCGTGAGTGCTTTGGTTTGTTTGCATTTGGTACAAGTCTTCATTTTGATATTACGGTACTTCCTTTTCAATGCAATTTTCAATGCAATCGCACACACTTTGCATCGGGATTTGAGTCCATCGCGGTAACGAGAATCCTTGTTAAAATCCCTGAGCTTTTTCGTTTTATCGCATCCTTTACAATACTTCATTTTTATAGGAAAATCACTTTATATATACTATGACTAGAGTAACATACAATTTTCAAGCTCTTAGCATACAATCGTGCGATATCCCAGATTGCGGCAATACACACATTGACGACTACGACGGACACGGCAATTACTGTTCGTGCGATTGTGCGGCCAAACATAATGTCTTCTACTGCCCAGACTGTGAGAACTACGTGTATGGTGATATATTCTACACAACGCCTTGGTTATATCCTTACAAATGCTGTGAAGTGTGTCTCCAGAATAAATATTCGGAACGATTCTCTCTTCCAGATGGCCATGCCGATAAATTAAATGCAGAAATGTTCACAAAAATCCCCTGCTAATTTTACCATAACCCAAACCCTAATGGTCATTTAATGCTATTGTACACTAAGGTGGTTTTACTGATACGGACCCACTAATTTTTAGAAGGCGTCTATTATAGATGGTGTGTAGGTCATTTTTTGTTTCTTTCCCTGTGTCCCATTGTGAAAAATACCTATCAAAAAACATTTTGTACTTGTAAA
>ERZ807291.6540-NODE-6540-length-13966-cov-7.888937_pt1 | contig 13966 bp, 6 predicted proteins | sample MGYA00521257_ERZ807291 | MGnify/ENA primary metagenome ERZ807291 (study PRJEB31413, sample SAMN03169783) | marine metagenome | biome: Marine; feature: Water; material: Subsurface seawater | place: North Sea | collected 2011-04-28 | depth 1 m m ...
TAATCTGTTGATCCAATTGGGTTTGGAGGATTTACTCCAATTACAAACTGAATAGTATCTTCATTAATACAACCATTTAAATCGGTAAACTTATATACTGAAGTATGTGTTCCAGCTCTAGGTAATGGGTTATTTGTTGAAAAACCAGTTGTTGGGTTAGTAGTACCTAACCAACTATTGATATGATTCCAACTACCTACCCCTAAATCATCTGGATCATTTAATGGACTTGCTCCAAATACTACTACAGAACCATCTCCCTTGCAGTAAGGTCCATCATCTCCTTGGGTAAAGAAAAAGGATATTTGTGGTAATGTATCAATTTTAATTTGAATTGTTCCTGTATTTCCGCACAAACCAACACTATCAAGTGTAATATTTGCCACAGAACCCGGCGCGTAAGCTGAAGGGTCAAATAAACCAAGCCTACTATTTACAATACCTGTTCCTGTCCAATTTCCTCCCAAAATAGAATCTACTTGGAACAACCTAACCACACTATCATGAGGACAATAAGATTCTGGAACCGCTATTCTCGCGTCAAACTGTGGAGTTAAAGGAAGTCTAATAGTAGTATCATTGTTACATGCTCCACCAAAAGCTGTCCAAGTTAAAGTTAAGGTATCGAAGTTATTAGGAACTAAGCTTAAATCAAGTACACCTGAAGAATCAACTATTCCCTTTGCAATATTTGGATTATTTGATGAAATATATCCAGGATTAACCCCAACAATCAATACAGCGGTATCAAGCTCACAGAATGGGCCTTGGGTAATTACAGTTGGGTCAGGAGGAGGCAATACACTCACCTGAATACTATCTTCAGCGGCGCAAGCATCGCCAGTTATAGCATACTTTATCCAATGTACACCTAATCCCGCACCAGCTGGTCCTGGATCAAAAAGACCTAAAGTATCATCAATAATTCCTGGGCCAGACCACTTACCACCGGGGGTTGTAATATTATATGGCGTAAATGCTTGCATAAAGTAATATGGTGAAATATCACAAAATGGACCTGCAGAATCTGGAGTAGCATCATAAGATGAAACCACATGAATTCTAAAATCTAAAGTATCGAAACAAACATTGTATGTATCTGCAATAGCAACACTGTAATTTTTTGGTGTAGTTAAGTTAACACTCATATCAATATTTTGATCTGTACTAGTTGTTGGAGCAACAAGGTTTACAGCGTTGTACCAATTAAACGAGAAAGCATTTGGATCTACACCACTACAAACTGTAAATCTAACATTTGGTAATTTGTTTATTGGAGATTGAGCGTTTTGGGTAAAGGCACCACATACATTTGCTGCAGCTGCAACAAATGAACAAGAAGGGTAACTTGTAACGGTATGCTGAGAAATAGCATTTTGAGATGCTGAGCCACCATTATCAAAACAAATATCAACAACAATGTTCGATTTACCATCCCAATCAAATGGAGTATCAAAATTTAAAGTTGTCCATCCTGGGTTTGGGAAAGTAGGCTTAGGGTTATAAACTTGTGTTAACCCACCAACCCATGTAGTATTTAATGAATTTCCTGTGGTACAACCCATTTTTACAGTATAATTATTATACACCAAAGGGCCATTGTTCGAAACAATATTAAATGCAATTGCTGTTATTTGGCCACCTTGAACTCCAGCAGCTAATAAATCACTAGCTCTGTATAAAAATTGGTGCTTTGCACTACCATCATCTCCTGCAAATGGAGCAGGAAATCCTTGAATTCCATTAAAGGAGCTTTGGAAAGAGTTTGTTGCAGTTCCATTTCCTACCTGAATTGTGGCGGTACTTCCAACACATTGATTGGTTGCAGGGCCACATTTTGCAGGTGTTACGTCACCCAAAACAACACCAAGGTTAACGGTATCTTGCAAACAGATAATTGTATCTGAAGCGCTTAATAAATTCTCTTTTGGAAAAGGAGGCGACAATGTAACTGTTACATCATCTGTTTTAACACAACCTGAATCTGATTCTACTGTAACAGTATAGGTAGTTGTTGACTCTGGATTAACTGTTGGTGTAGGAGATTTTATCCCTGTCATGCCAATGGTTGGTTTCCAATTATACTTGTAATTCTGCGCAGGATCACTTGAACTTGTAAACAAACTGATAGGCGCTACAGAACATATTAAAGTATCGTTCGAGGTTGTTAAAGTATAATCAGGAGCTACTCGAACACATACAGTATCAACATTTCTACAAGAACCAGATAAGTTACTTGTAACCTCATAACAAGTTGTAAATAAAGGATAGGCTTGGGTAATTTTACATGTATCACAAGCAAAGTTTCCTACTCCAGGAGGGCCTACTACAATTGGGTCTCCACCTGGTAAAGCTACCCAAGTAAACTGTGTACCACCTGAAGCCTCAATCGTAGCTTGTTGTGAGAACTGACAAATGGTTTGATTGGGAAATGCTATTGTACTATTTATTATACGTACATCGAAAGTTGCATAAAATATACCTGGAATGGGACAAGCATTATCATTTGCTTCTATAAAGAAGGGGTAAAAATTTCCATTTACTGGCACAGCTGTCCAAGAAATAGTCGCTATAGCTGTATCCGTTTTATTTGGTGGATATGAAACTGAGAATGTTGCCCCAGGAAGTATTGAGTCTACGTTTGATTTAAGAGAAATTGAATCATTAGGATTTGGATCCCAAATTTTCACATCGAATGTAAAAGTTTCTCCAATACAGACTTCTACAGAATTGGAATCAATTAATGCGCCTGTTCCTGTAAAATTAGATATTGGAGCAACAGGGTTTGGCTGCTGATTACTGCATATCTGAACAACAAATAATATATCACGCATAATAGTGCTCAGCAGAATTCCATTTTTATCATACTCTCTAACCTCAACAACAACAACAAAATTTCCTGTAGCTGTAGGAGTAAAAATAACCTCACCAGTTTGCGAGTTGATTGTTGCACCAACTAAAGGACCTGTAGCAGTGTATGGAAAGTTAAAAACATTTGGAACATTTGGAGCACTAAAACCAGAAATAAATGAATATACCAAACTATCTCCATCTGGTTCGAAAGCTCCAAAATTGTAGTGAACCACCTGGCCGGCACAAACATAAGGTATAGGTTGAGCAGCAAAAGCTGGTCCTGTATTACAAGAATCTGTAAGATTATTTAAAGTACTTTGAACATAGGCACCTGAACTTGCAGTACTTAAATTAACATTGGTATTTCTACAACAAGGTGGTGAATAACCTAATGTCCAAAAATTACAAGGAGGCAAAACAACAATAGCTTCAAAAATTAGCTGCATCATACCAGGAAATGGTCCACCACTACAAGCGCTCTGCGGTAAGGCAGATCCACATAATTGGGAAACCTGCGTGCCATTATTGGCATTTGGTAGTGGGCTGTTAGGGTTTGTTAAAACAAAGTTTGGTGTTACTGAGCCACAAGGTGAAGTGATTGTAAAACCATTTACGTTGGGAGTTGCAGAAATACCTGAACAATCTCTAAATACATTTACTGTAATTTTAAAAGAGTCTTTCCCAATACATTGGTAACTGATATCAACCCCCGCAACGTGCGATGCTTTAGCCTGAGGTGCAAAAAATGCAAAAACCCCAAGCACAAAAAGTGCCTTTAATAATAATTTCATTCTTGTAGATTTTAAATTCCAGATGTTCTCGTTCTGTTTCATTTGTAGTTATTGACGACAACTTTTAAAATGGTTGCCTACATTATTTTTTTCGAAGCTTGCTAAAATACAAAAAATAGGTACTATTGAAGGGTGATAAATAAATCTACCCAAGTTTCAATAATTGGCGGTGGTTTAGCCGGTACTACTTTAGCTTGGGAACTTCACCTTAAAGCTATTGATTTTCAAATAATTGACTTAAACAAACCTAAGACAACTTTAAAGGCGGCTGGCATTTTTAATCCTGTTGTTTTTAAAAGGTTAACTAAGTCATATATGATAGATGAATGTTTGCCTGTAGCAAAAGAATTTTACCAAAAAATTGAAAAAATTACCAATGAAGTTTTCTTTTTTGAAAAGCCTCTTTTTAAAACCATCAATAATATTGGAGGCCAAAATCAATGGGAAGCCAAAATTGGCGATTCGAACTTTGCGGATTATTTAAAGCCAATTTCATCAGAAAAATTTGAAAATTTAAAAAATTATCAGGCTTGGGGTGAGGTTAAACAAGGCGGTTTTGTAGATACCAAAACATACCTTACCGCATCGCAAATATTTTTTGAAAAAGAAGGAAGATTTCAGCAAATAGAAAAACTTAGCAATTATCTTATGGATAAAGATAGCTGGATAGTAAAAAATGATGGCCTTGAAATAAAGACCCAAAAAATTGTGTTTTGCGAAGGTGCTTACGCTACCGAAAACCCTTTATGGAACTTTTTGCCGTTTAGGGCAACAAAAGGCGAAACTTTAACCATAAAAACAGAAGCCCAAATACCTGATGCAATTTTCAAAAAAGACTTTTTTTTGCTGCCAATTGGAAATAAACAGTATAAAGTGGGCGCAACATATCAATGGGATAATTTAGATTGGGAACCTTCTGATGAAGGAAAATTAACCTTGATTGAAAAATTAGAAGAAATACTTAATTGCCCTTACCAAATAATTGAGCATACTGCCGGCATTAGGCCCAACACCAACGATCGAAAACCATTTTTAGGAGAACATCCCATAAATAAGCAAATGTTTGTTTTTAATGGGTTAGGCTCTAAAGGTGTGGCTTTGGTGCCTTACTTTGCAGGAAAAGTTTGCAATCAGTTATTGAATAATGTTGAACCAAATAAAGAATTCTCTATCCTTAGATTTTTAAACAATGAATAAAATAGAACATTTAGGTATTGCTGTAAAAAATGCTGCTGCAGCTAAAGAAGTATTTGACAAGCTTCTGAATAAACCTGCTTACAAAACTGAAACTGTTGAAAGTGAAGGAGTTTCTACCATATTTTATGAGCTTGGTCCAAATAAACTAGAGTTACTTGAAGCTACAAACCCAAACAGCCCCATTGCGAAATATTTAGAAAAAAACAGGGAAGGAATTCACCATGTTGCCATAGCTGTTGATGATATTAAATCTGAAATGGTAAGGTTAAAATCTGAAGGTTTTATCTTTATTAATGAAGAGCCTAAACAAGGTGCAGACAATAAGCTAATTGCATTTATTCACCCCAAAAGTGCTAATGGGCTTTTGGTAGAGTTATGTCAAGATAGAGGTTGATTTATGGATTTTTGATTTAGGATGTAGGATTTTAGATTTATGATTTTTCGATGTAGAATGTGGGATGTAGGATTTTTGATTTAGGATATAAGATTTTTGATTTTTGGATTTAGAATTTAAAATCACTAAACATCAATCTAAAATATTTAATTGTTCTGCTGTTCAATTTCATCAAAAAAAGCAAGAATATCACCTTCAAGGTGAAATGCATTTATTGCTGCCTCTTTTGCTCCTAAAACATGCTGCAAGCTATCGTCGATAAAAATAGTTTCTTCAGCATTTAGCTCAGCGTCATCTAAAACAAATTGAAAGGTTTCTTTTAAAGGTTTTCTTTTATGAATTTGATGAGAAAAATATGTTTTTTCAAAAAACTCTTCAAGGCCTTCTACATTATGCTCTTTTTTTAGGTTTTTGGTGTAAGCATCATAATGAATTTGATTCGTGTTGCTCAACAAGAAAAGTCTGTAACCTTCGTATTTAAGCTTCTGAAGCAATTCAATTCTTTCAAAAGGTAAATCCAACAACATGGCGTTCCATGCATTGTCAATTTCTTCATCAGAAAGTTCAATTTTAATAGTGTCTCTAATTCCATTTCGAAACTCTTGGTTTGAAACCATTCCAGTTTCCATCAAGTCGAAAAGTTCTGATTGTTGTGCCTTTGAGTAAAGTTCATCAAAGTTCGAAACCCCTAGGTTTTTAAAAGCTTGGGCAGTAAGGTTGTAATCAATGTTTAAGATTACACCACCCAAATCGAAAATAATATTCTTAATTTCCATCATAGAATTTTTGCAAAATAAGCCCATAATTATTTCTAAATACTATTTTTGCAAACCTTTTAAAAAGTAAACAACTTTAATGGGCCTATAACTCAGCTGGTTAGAGTATCTGACTCATAATCAGAAAGTCCCTGGTTCGAGCCCAGGTGGGCCCACTAACTAAAAGCCGCGATTTTATCGTGGCTTTTTTTATTTAAACAATAAACCTTTAACAAATTAAGCTAAGTAATTTGCAAGTGCTTATTTCTAAAATAACTTTGTTTAAATTCACATCGCTTTGAAATTCAATAAAATTCTATTCATTCTTCTTTTCCCTGTTTTGGGGTTAGTTTACTGCAGTAACCAAGAAAAATCAACTAAAGCCGCTCCTGAAGATCCAAAACCAAGGCTTGAGCAATTAATTGGTGAAATGATAATTGTTGGGGTTGATGAAACTACATTAAGTCAAAACCCGTCTGTAAAAAAGTATTTAGAAAAAGATGAATTAGGCGGAATTATATTATACGAAAAGAATATTTCTAAAGTAAATTCTGCTGAATTGCTTAAAAACTTCTGTGCCGAAATTCAAATAGCTTCTCCCAATTTCACATTTATTGGAATAGACCAAGAAGGAGGAACAGTAAACAGGCTTAAAACCAAATATGGCTTTCCAAAATCGGTTACCGCAAAATATTTGGGAGATTTGAATAATGTAGATTCCTCAAAATATTACGCTGAGGTTATGTCAAAAACCTTGATTGATATTGGCATCAATGTTAACTTCACCCCTTGTGTAGACTTATGCTCAAACCCCGATAATCCAATTATTGCAAAATATGGTAGGTGCTATTCTGATAATCCAGAAATTGTTACCAAACATGCTTCTATTTTTTCGAATACACTTTGGGAAAATAAAATTTTGCCTGTTTTAAAGCATTTCCCTGGTCATGGCTCTTCAAAAGGCGATACACACTTGGGAATGGCTGATGTAACTACTGTTTGGACAAAAAATGAGCTTGTTCCTTACGAGCAAATGATAAAAAATGGTGCTGCTCCAGCCATTATGTCGGCCCATATTATAAACGCTAAATTAGATCCTGACACCTTGCCCTCTACCCTATCTAAACCTATTTTAACTGGCATGTTAAGAAATCAGCTTGGCTTTAATGGGTTAATTTTTTCTGATGACATGCAAATGCGTGCCATTTCTGATCACTATGGATTAGAAAATGCCATTTTGATGGCTATTAATGCTGGAATTGATGTTTTGATGTTTTCAGGCAATATACCTGGAACAGAAACACCAACCATTGAGAGAGTTCACACAACTTTCAAAAAACTTGTAGATGAGGGAAAAATTTCTGAAGAAAGGTTGATGGAATCTTACACTAGAATAAAAGCTGCCAAATTGAAAATGTAATTGAACATTTTTAACCAAACTCTATTTTTAAATTTTACCCCCCTATTAGAAGGCTTTAACCAACTGCTTTGGCTTTTGCTAAATTGATTCACGAAGTTGGTTACCCTGCAGGTGTTGTAAATATTTTGATGGCAGATATTCCCGAAGCAGAATTGATGGTTAGGGATGAAAGATTCAAATTTTTCTCCTTTACTGGAAATCCTCAAATAGGTTGGTACCTTAAAAATATTTGTGGAAAAAAGAAAGTTGCGCTCGAGCTTGGTGGAAATGCAGCCGTAATAGTAGATGAATCGGCAAACTTGATGGAAACAGCCAATTTAACGGCAATTGGTGCATTTTTATATGCAGGCCAAATCTGTATTTCTACCCAGCGTACTTTGGTGGTAGAATCTGTTTTCGAAGAGTTTAAAAGTTTGCTTACTTCTGAAATAAAAAAGCTTAAAGCAGGTGACCCTTTAAACCCTGAAAATTCTGTAGGCCCCATAATAGACAAAACCCACCTCTAACGCATTGATTCTTGGGTAAACGAAGCTAAAGAAATGGGCGCTAAGGTTTTGGTGGGAGGAAAAATAAAAGATAAAAACCGTAATTTATTTGAACAAACATTACTTTCCAATACTGGCAAGGGCATGAAGGTTTGCGATATGGAAGTTTTTGGGCCAGTGGCTACTATAGAAAAAGCAACATCTTTTGAAGATGCCATAGCCCAAACCAACGACTCGGTTTTTGGATTGCAAGCCGGAGTTTTTACCAACCGCGTTGACCATATGAAATATGCTCACGAAGAATTAGAAGTAGGTGGTGTAATGATCAACAACATACCAGGTTTTAGAATTGACAGTATGCCTTACGGTGGAGTTAAGGATTCTGGCTTAGGCAGAGAAGGAATTAAATACACCATGGAAGAAATAACCGAACCAAGATTATTGGTTTATTAAATTTAGGTTTATTCCAAAAAAAAATCCCCTTTGATTTCTCAAAGGGGATTTTTTTTGACTTAGTTTTTATTACTATCTAGTTAAAACTATTTTCTCTTTCAAGATTTCGTTTCCAACTAAAATTGTTACGAAGTAAATTCCGTTGCTATATTTTTCAAGAGAGAATTCTCTGTTGAAACTTCCACTTAAATTATTAAATGTTTTGTTTTCAACCATTCTACCATCTTGGCTTGTAATAGTAACTTGAATATCTTCAGTTGAGTTAACCAATGAACCATTCAATTGCATAGAGAATACACCTGAAGTTGGGTTTGGAGCTAAAGTAAACTCTACTCCATCTGTTACAACTTGAGTTAGAGCAACATCTTCAACTTGTTGCGCAGAAACCTCAGATTTTTTCTGAGCAAGTGGTGTTAAAACCATAGGATTACAAGTAGGACCACTCCATCTAATGTACTTAGCTTTTGAATTAATCTCATCAGCTATAACTCTACCATTAACGTTTGTCCAAGCTTTGCTTTTTGATGAAGCTGCTTTAACACCTCCACCCATTACATAAATGTTAGCATTAATTTCGGTATCAGCTGGTTTAAATTCAAAATCACCACCTGAAGTTGAAGAACCTACATAAACAGTAACATCTTCCATACTTGGGTTAAAGTTAGACCTAGCGCCTAGGTAAACATAATTTGCAACTCTAAAATCACATGATTGGGTAAAGCCAATAGTTGCTCCTTGAGAAGAATTTGCTGAGTTTTGAACATATAGATTTCCTATTTGAACGTTATCATCAGTAAATATTACAGTTGCACCAACTTTAACCAATATATTACCATAAAGATTATTTGTTAGGGTAACTGTAGAATTTCTTTCTGCTGTTACATTAACGTTTCTAGCATATAAAGTTTTAGTAGCTCCTCTTTGTGCTCTAACAGATCTGGTAGTGCCTGAAGCATTAGATGAGTTATGATTTGGCAATATTAAAGCTGATGCAGTTGTATCGCCGAAGTAAGCATAATTAGCGCTATTTCCTAAATTTAAGTTATCAGCGATAACAAAACCATTAGTGCTTTCAGGACCAGAAAAGTTTCCAATTGAAGCCATTCCGCCTAAATCTGTTACACCAACACCACCACCAATTACCTTATTTTTCTTAGGTAATTCGATACTGTTTTTCGCAACCATCACATAGTTTTGTAGGTACTCATCAGCATAAACAAAACCAGAAGCTGAACCTACACAACCATTTGTATCCATTACCATAACAGAAACATTTGGTGCAATTCCGTCAGCTAAAGATACTGAGGTATATGGTCCAGATGCACCATTGCTCCACATTGCCATTCCTGGGCCATTTGAACTTACCCACAAATCTACCATATCACACCAAGGACTTCCAGAACTAGAAATTGAAACAGAAGGGGCTGGGTTAACCATTACAGAAACTGTATCCATTAAGGTAACATTGCCATCACTTACAGAAACCATATAACTGCCTGAAGAATTAGCTACAACCCAAGCAGTATCGTTTGAAGAATTAATGACATTATTGCCAGACCATGAATAAGTGTAATTTCCTGTTCCACCATCTCCCATAGCATAAAGCATCACTGTATCGCCTGCACAAGGATTCATATTAGAAATCATTGCACTAGATGAAAGTGGAATTGCGTTTACAAAGAAATCATCTACTCCTAAATCATTAAAATAATAAGTAGAAGAAGTTGTTCCTGTTGCAGCAATAGCTTGAATTCGATACTTTGTAGTTGTTGGAACTGTATTTGGAACTACACCTTTAACCATTTCCCAATCAGCAAAGTTACCTGATTTTGAAGCAATATTTAACCAAGTTGAACCATCCCAAACATCAAGGGAAATTGTGTGATTAACCCCATTTGTTGTGTTGTTTGAAGCAAACCAGAAACCTGCCCATGCAGTTGATAAATTAGAGTGGTCAATCATTGGAGAAACCATCTCATTTCCTGTAATATCAGAAGAGGCATCAATCCACATATAATTTCCAGAACCTGTAGTATGATCTCCAATATTTGGTAAATAAGTATGGCCAGTATTTACCGCATCATTAGTAACATCCCAATAATCTGGACCTGTTTGAGGATCCCAACAATTAGGTAAAGCGGTATAAGGGCTAACTAATGCCAACCCATCAAAGTTTTCTAAAAACGGAGCTGCCGCAGGTAAACACAAAGTAGTTAACTGAACAGGACCTTCGAAAAACGAAGAATCACCAGCCGAACATATTTCTCTTACATAAAAATCATATGTAGTTGCATCGCTTAAGTTTGAAATGGTTGTAAGTGTATCACTAACAAAAGTTGAAGTACCTGTGCCTGGTGTGTAACCTGCAGCGCCATATTCTACTTCCCAGTTATTTGGGTAAGAGTTTGCAGTCCATGTAAAATCTGCAGAAGTTGCTGTTACATTAGAGGCAGTAAAATTAGAAGGTTTAAAACAGTTTGGAATATTTTCATAATAAAAATCATCAATCCACAAATAATCATATGTACTATTCATACCATGAGCAAGGACAACATGTTTACCTAAACCTGAAGGCAAATTCACTGTTACTTCTAACCAATTGGCACTTAATTCACTTTTAAATACTGTGTCGATTGGTGTAAATGTAGAAGTATCAGTAGGGTCACTCATTACCCCAACAATTAAGTTAGATGTGTATGAGGTACTTGCCTTATCTTGAACATAAAATCTTACTCTCTTGGTGTTATCTAAATCAGAAAACTCCGGAGAAACTAATGCTAATAAACCTTGCATAGCCGAACTGTTGTAAATTTCGATAGAGTTTACGCCTGACCTTCTAGGATCTGAGGTACTATTTTCTGTATAAATCCAACCTGCTGTTGTTGCCGAACCTGTAGAGGTTGCAGTTGCTTCTATTACACTCCAACAAGGATCAATATTTGGGTCTGTTGTACCATCAAAATTTTGGAAATAACCACTAGTGTAAGCAGCACATGGTGTAGTAAAGGTAAAAGGGCCTGCCCATGGGCTTAAGTCATTATTACCGCAATCTGCTCTTACATAAAATTGATAAGTAGTATTAGGAGTTAAATTACTAAGAGAATAAGGGTTTGAAGAAACTGCAGAAACTAATGTTCCTAAACCTTGAGAAAAACCGGTAGTACCCCATTCAACATCCCAAGCCGTTTCTGTACCTTGAGATGTCCAACCTAATGATGCAGAAGTTCCCGTTATAGAAGAAACATTTAAGGCTGTTGGAGGAGAACAACTTGGGGCCGCGGTAACTGTTATGGTATAATCTTCAAAACTTCCATAAGATCCTGTGTAACAATAATTAGATGGCCCACTATTGTTATCTGTTCCACCAATCCTCATGCGATGACTGCCTAGCGGCGCAGAAACTGGAACTGAAAAACTAGCATTTAAAGTAGTTGGATTTGCACTTGTTGACAAACCTGTGTATACCAATTCTAAGGAATCATCAAAGTCTAAATCATCATTCCAATCTACCCAAATTTTTGTACCATAGGTATACCCAGTTGCATATGTAATATCTACATTAACAGCAGTAGTTTGTGCATGACTAGAAGATAAACTCGAATAATCTCCATAATTACCAGTTTCTGCAGCTGTTGTATTGTTTACAGTACCAAAAGTAACATTTGTAATACCTGAGCCATCAACTGATGACGGGTTTGGCGTACAATAACCTGTAAAAAAAGAAAATGGCCCAACCCATGGACTTGGACTTCCATTACAATTGGCTCTAACGTAAAATTCGTAAGAAGTATTTGCCGTTAAATTTTGCATAAAGTATTGGGTGCTAGTTGGAGCAACCATAGATCCTGTACCTGGTGTAAAACCTGCCGTATCATACTCTAAATCCCAAGCAGTTTCTGTTCCTCCTGCTTGCCAAATGGCAAATGCGCTTGTGGATGTTAAACCATTTACACCTAAAGCGGTAGGAGGGAAACAAGAAGGGCAATTTGCTGTAGTTGAGTAGGCAATTCCTGTAGCAGGCCCAGTACCTGAAGAGTACAATACTGTTCCGGAAACATCCTTTAACTCAAATGAAACCTCAGAGTTATATTGACTACCACCTAAATAATTTAATACAATAGCATCATTGGTGTTTACTGTTAAGGGATAAACTTGAAAGTTACCAGGAGGGTCGGTTAATGTAACTGTATCGATAGTGGTACCGGTTGTTACTTCTAACTGACCACCGTTCCAACCATCGCCCCAAGAATCAGTTAACTCAAGTGAATAAGTACACTGGGCAGATCCAATCTGAGGAACAGCAATTATTAAAGCAACTAAAAATCCAAAAAAGGACGTATTGCTTTTTTTCAAACTCGTGAAATTTGAAATAATGTTTTTGAAATATTCAATTGTCATAAAAAAAAATTTTTGGTTAGTAAAATAGAAGCTTTGTGTTAAAATTTGCAAAACTTGCGCCTAATGTGATAAAATTTTAAACATCAATTACATTTTGGTAAAATTTATTTTTTTATATCAGTAAATATTACTCGAAATTCAATTAAAATATTAATTTTTAGGATATTACAAAAAAAAGAGGTTATGTAAGTTTAACAAAATTGAATTCTAAAAATATTCTACCCCGAATTCAATTAAATAATTTTTTTAACCAATTTATTCCTTGAGATGGAACAATTACATTTTTTTCTTCAAAACTTAACCTTCTATTGGGGTTAATTTTTGAGTTATTGAAATAATTATCAATAGTTTGCGCTATTTTTTCCAGTTCACTTAATGGATCGTTTGCTGAGTTAAATTCTTTTTGCAATAGAATTGTCAATTCGTCTTTTGGATATTGCATAGCTGCATGGTTCACAAACGATTGCAGATAAGCCAAAGTAAAGGTTTTCCCATCGGTAATTTTTTTCACCTTAATCAAATAATCGGTTAAACTTTTAAAATAGTTTAAATTGATATTGATAAAGGCCTTGTTTTCCAAACAATATTCAAAAAAACAGAAATTATAGGCGTAAGGAATCGCATGGTTGTATTTATCTGCAATAAATTGAACTTTTGAAGTAATTTTGGTAGTTTCATTTTGAAACTTATCTAAACAATAGTTGTAAAGCTCAAAGTCGAATTGGTTGTTTTCTTTTATTAAATTCTTAATTTCTTCTGAAACTTCATCAACCTTTGGCCTTTTGAAAGTAATGCGTTTTACTTCTAGTTTATTTTTAAATGCTACTCCAGTATTTTCTGAAAAATAGGCCAATGATTTTCCAAATTCTTCAAATATTCCGGTATAAATTGGTAGCGCATCAATTGCATCTAACACCTTATCTAAATCATGCTCAGTGATTTTTATTGGTGAGTACATTTTATGGCCCAACAAAAATTTTATTACTCCATTTGAGGTTTGAGGGTTTGAAACGTAATCTCTTAAATCTTTAGGTTTATTTTTTAACAATGAAAAAAAATCTCTCCTTTCTTTAAAAAAAGATTGTTCAGAAATTGCCCTATCAATAGGGTTTCTGACCATCATTAACAATTTAAAATCTTTGTATTTTTCAAAGTTTTTTGGGTTGAATAGGTCAGCAGAATTAGAAATCATGCTTTTACTATCGATATGACGATAGTAA
>ERZ807291.6546-NODE-6546-length-13961-cov-7.922408_pt1 | contig 13961 bp, 12 predicted proteins | sample MGYA00521257_ERZ807291 | MGnify/ENA primary metagenome ERZ807291 (study PRJEB31413, sample SAMN03169783) | marine metagenome | biome: Marine; feature: Water; material: Subsurface seawater | place: North Sea | collected 2011-04-28 | depth 1 m m ...
TAATGCGGCAACAGTCTGTCTAAACAGTTTTCTGGATATATTTCTTCCATTTCTAGTTTTTCTGAATTGGTTAGTCTGTTGTAGTTGTCTCCAAGATCATCTTCGTCAAGAAATTGTTTGAGTTGTTTTTTGTCGTTGGTGCCAAGAGTAATTTCTACCAATCTACTGAACGGAGAGAATGAGCTGTTCTGAACATGATCTTTCCAAACTCCTGTGTTTTTGTAGATTTGTATTGCTGTTTTGTTGTCGCCGTTTCTAAATAGCGCATTGGTTTGCCAATATGATCCTCGATCAGCCAGCTTGTAGCCCAATTGAATAAGCGAATCTTTTATTTTTTCGGGGCTCATTATAGATCAGGTAATTCGTCGCCAGTTCCCATAAGTGCGCCCACTCCTTCTGAATCCATGTGCTCGACAAGATCCTGTAGATCGCCGCGCTCTTGAATATTAAAGTTTTCCATGTGAAGATTGATGTAGTTTTTTCGCTTGCTGCCGTCGGGCATTTCTACTGGTTGTAGTGCGCGATGCACATCTTTGCCCAGCCATCTATATTTTAAACATATAAATTTGTGTGTTCCAAAACCTTCTGGTTCGGATTGTATTTCGTCCATTGTCTTTTGTCGAAGCAAAAACAAGTGAGAACAGAACTGTGTGATTTGGTCACTCAGAGAAACGATACTTTCATCGTCCACAACATTCTCAGAGTTTCTATTGTTGGTGATACCAAGACGATTACTTTGCACACTTGTTAACATTGCCACTGCAGGCTTGCCGTTGAAACACAATTCTTTTTGTATGAGTTGTTTGAATTTGTCTACCATTCGCCCAACTGTTTCCCAACTGCTTGCACCATTTTGTCGTTCGTATGTGGTTTTAATGTAGTCAAAACTAAACAACATTGGGTTGCCGCGGCCAACTTCTGAATAATAAAATCTACGAATGATATTGATCATACTATCAATACTGTGACCTGCAACATTGTAATAATAAAATTTAAAATTTTTGACACGATTCCAAGTGTCGCGAACTTTGTTTACAATTTCTTCTCCTGCTTGACGCCAACGACCAGTTTCGAGAAGATGCATTGGCACTCCAGACAGCGCAGAACATTGACGAATGATAAGTTCTTCTTTGCTCATCTCGCCATTATCAAAATGAAGAATTGGAACATTATTATTTATTGCAGAAACTTTTGTGCAAAAGTCCATACAGAATTGCGTCTTACCAACACCTGCGCGAGCAACAACCACAGTAATGTTTCCTGGCCGAAAGAGCGACCCATAAAGCTCGTTTACTCGTTCATGAGGGCCCATCAGTCCAAATTGATCAATCGGATTGTTTCCGCGATCCTCGATGAAGTCTTCCATTTCATCAAAAAGATTTTCTGGTTTGTTGGAACCAATTTCATAAAGATTTACTTTGTCGTTGTATGCTTTGTCGGCTTTTCCCACGATATCATCGTAAGTTGCACTGCTGTTGATCGACTTCATTTCTTTTGCGACCTCTACAGATGCATCGTATATTTCGCGACGAACAGTATATTTTTTTAATTCTTTTGCTGCTTTGACTACTCCTTCTTTGGATATTTGACGCATTGATAATGCTTTGATATAGTCAGCGATGTTGATATTATCTTCGAATGAAATGTTTAATGATTGAACTCGTTGCGCTAACAACACTTCATCTAGTGCGTCTCCTTCTTCAAGCGTCTGTCGAAGGACGCAGAAAATTGTTCGATTAACAATCGAGTTTTTATCAAAGAAATCGTTTTGATCGATAAATGCTGCAATGAGCGGATACGAGTCTGGGTATTTTATCAGTCCCGCGATTAGATGTTGTTCAAGTTCGTAAGAATAAATCATTCTTACATCTTAGCACAAACAGTCTAGAAAGTCAAGGTGTTTCTTCGTCTCCGAAATCTTTCGGAAAATTAAGCTCTATTTCTTGTGCTGATACTTGTTCGAGGTACTGCTCGAGAGCTTTTCTTAAACCCATCTCAATGATGGGAGAATTTGCTTTAGTAATTACAGAGGGAAGTCCATCTTGATTCACAAAGCTCAAAATGAAACCGCTATCTCCGCCCGTAGATCCTGTAAATTCGAAAAGTTGATTAACAATACTTTCTGGCAAACAAAATCTTCCTAAATTATCTGGATCAATATTTTCATCGTTCATGATATATATTACACGAACTATAAATTAACACCAAAATTTTCGAAAAGTTTTTCATTCAATTCATCGCCATCATATATTTCGACAAGTTGTATATCATTCATTTCACAAAACTTTAATTTGTCTTGATCGCGCTTCAATTGATTGAGATAGTTTATTTTATTTTTGCCGTGAAAAAATGGAACGTATTTTGTGTGTTGTTTGCCTTGAACTTCTATTGCTATTTTTTTGTTTGCGTTGTAGAAGTCGAGCGACAACTTTGTGCCTGCCACAGGAAATTCTTCGAATACAATATGTTTGCTCCAGTATTTTTTAAGAAACTGTTTTGCGTTGAATTGTATTTTGCTGCGGCTTGGACCGTCCCAATCGATCAGATGGTTTTTTGCTTTCTTAACAGTGCGAACCGCGCCTGTTAAGGTTTTAAAGCGCATTGGTTAACTTCTGAAAGTCTTCGTAAAGAAAGTCGGATAGTTCTTCGTTTTCTTCGAGAAAGTCGATGAGTCTCTGTTCACCTTGAAACTTTTCATTGATCTCGAATTTTTTTGCGGCAAGTTCTGAGATAAGATCTTCACTCACAGAAATCCACGCGCCTTTCTTGTCGATCAATTTAAAGAGATAAAGCATGTCTAATATTTCTCTTGCTCGCCAAATTGACTTGCCGTGCTTCTTGCCGTATTGAATTGGATAGCGAGCAGTTGATCCTGTTTTTTCGTTTACACTTTTACGAAAACGAATCTTGCAGTAATGACCAATTGGTTCACCTTTGTCTTCAAGCTTGCTTGCTGTTGGATTTTTAAAGATCAGGTCTGAAGTGTATCGCTCTTCAAATTCAAGAATGAAATTTGCATAGTGTTTGATTGCGTTTCCACCTGCTTGTTTTACTTTTGGTCCGCCGCGAGCAGCATATGGATTGGTTGCGACTTCAACACGAACTTGACTTGTGAGAATCATTGTGTGACCCATTTTGGTGATTGGCAACACCATCTTTTTCAAGAATACAGATGTAATTAATGCGCCGCCTGCTACTTGCTCACTTTCTGCAAACGGTTTATCAATATCTCCAATTCTGCATAGCGCATCCACACTATCAATAATAAACATGTATCTTTTATCATCTTCATTTTGAAACACAAGTTCTCTAATCAATTCAAATACTTTTTCAAAGATATTACAATCAAAACAAAAGAATTTATTTGGATCTGTGTCGATTCCAACTCGCTCAATCATTTCGGGGCTGAGTCGACCTTCGCTTTTGATATAGATTACCATTCCTTTGTCGCCAAAGTGTTTTTGAAAGTTGCGTGCGAATGTCATGGCGCAACTTGTTTTTCCGCCTTCATTGATTCCTGTGAATCGATGTGCGCCATTTGGTAATCCACCGCCAAGTGCGATATCTAGGTTCAAGCTGCCGCTTGGAATTTTATAATCTTCTGCTTCGTAAAAGTTGTAGTGATACTTTTGATTGTCTTTGTCGGACAGAAACTTTGCGATTTGATCGGTTGTTTGAATTTCTTTTGTTTTACTCATCTATAAATTGTCGTATTGTTTTTGGTTTTTTCGAGATTATTTTATCATCTCCAGATTTTTCTCCAAGTGGTATTTCTATCTTGGGCGGAATCTTGTAATTAAATTCGCGATATTTTTTTTGAATCTGCTTGAGTCCTTGACCTGATCTCAACACAGCAAGCGATGGAACGAGATTGATTGATACTCTCTCCCAGAACTCTTGATTTGGAAACATTTCCATCAAGTCGTTGAGTAGTTTCATTTCGCGCGCCCAGAACATGCGTTTTTGTTTGTCGGGTTCGACAACAAGTTTTTTGATAAGATCCCGCTTGTTTAATTTTTTCACAAAACCAGCTTAACTGATTTTGCTATAAAAGTCAAGCAGAAAAGAAATAGTTTGGTCGATTTTTGCGGTAATCCGCGTTGCTCATTCTTGGATCAATTAAAGATACAATCTTTTTGTTGTAGCAAGCTTCAAGTTGTTGTTGATCGCGATCTGGGCATTCTCTATCAATTTGCTCGCACAAGTCTGTGAATTTGTGTATTTGATCTTGCGTATAATCCGCTTCTTTTTGAAAGATATGTTTTCCACTAACACTAGATGGAACAATCAATTCAAAGTGTTTTTTGTCAAGCGAATGTATTTGTATAGCAAAAAGTTTTTGAGATTTGAGTTTCAAGTTTTGATCAAGCAATTCATTTTTTTGTTCGATTAACTGTGCAATTTTATTTTTCAGCTCGGGATTTGGATCGGGCATTTCGCGCGCCGCAAGTTCTTGATTTTCTTTTTGAAGATTTTCGTTTTGTGTTTGCAGCTCAGAGAACTTTATGCTCAATTCTTGAACCTCGGATTCTAAATCTTGAACGATAGCTTGAAGATCTGCGTTTTCTGATTGAATTGTATCATTGACTGAATCGAGTTGATTGTTTGTTGATTCAAGTGCTTGTATTTGTGTTTTAAGTTTTTCAAACTGCGCGGCGTTAATGCAAATGTCAGATTTTAATTCTTCAATTTGTTGCTTGTGTTTGTTGTGATCTCCAAGAACCGCTTTGATTTCTCGCGCGCTTTGAATTGTTTCTTCGGCGCGACTAAGTATTTTATTTTTTTGTAATTTTATTTCTTGTATTTCTTTTTCTACATTTTCTTTTTGAACACTGAGTTGTTCTATCTCTGCAAGAATAGATGATGTATCTTCTTTTTCGAGCAGTTCTTTTTGTGTTTCGAGTTTGAGTTGGCGTAATGTTTCTTTGTGTTCGGAAATTTCGTTTTGATATTTTTTTACTTGGTTTTCGTTGAGCTCAAGTATCTTGCGATCTTGTTCGAGATCTTTTTTGCGCTCCTCGATATCCAGCTGTTGCTGCTCAAGCACTTTATTTTCTGCTTCAATTTCGGCAATCTTTTCAAACATAATAGTTTCATCTTGCATCATCTTGGGAAACTTTCTGCTCAAGCTGATGTGCGCCGCGAGAACAAGCAATACTGCGAGCGGATCGAATACAAAAATTAATATTATTATTACTATTCTTACTGCTTTACCAATATCAAAATTCATGCCTGTAAAGTCGGCAATCAATTCGGCCACATATTTGATCGGACCAACTTCCGCTTCAAGCTGACGAGATCCATCATTTAAATCAAATTTTTCTACTTCAAGTGAATCAATTCGTTCTTGTGCGGATGCAATATTTGAATTGTATTGTTCTATTTTTTCTTCCACATCTTCTGGTTTATCAAATCCTATGTTTTGATATTCTTGTATGCGTTTGCGAATGTCAGATATGAGTTCAGATGTTTCGTTTCTGTATTTTGATATGCGATCTTCAATATCTTTTTTCTTTGCGGCAAGCTGTTCACGTTCTGCGGCTTGCTCGGCGACTTTGTCCTCAACCTCTTTCTTTTTGTTTGAGAATAATCCACCTGGTTTGTTTTGTACGGCGTTTAGTTCTTCATTTAATTGATTGATGCGCGCCTGAATTGGCGCAAGCATTTTGTTGTCAAGCTCGATATCCTTTTCGAGTTGAGCTGTAAGTTGATCTATTTTCTTTTGTTCAAGATCAATGTTCTCTGCGCTTTTGTCGCTGCGGTTTTGGTTTTTATCTTCACTTTGTTGTATCAGTTCTTTTTGTCGAGCTATGTATTGTTCCTCGCGGTCAATTTTAGTTTCCACTTGGGTCACAAGAGCTGCAGCTTTTTCAGCATGTTGCTCGTGTTCAATATGAGACTTCGAAAGAAACCCAAAGATACCCATACTGGTTATACCCATCAACACAACAATTGCTCCAAAAAGATATACCTTCAGCATTCTTGGGGCGCTATGCCAATTTTTATGAAGCCAGATCGCGGCAACAATTTTACCAATCTCGAGCGCAGCCCCCATTGCAATAACAGCTTCAATCGAGCCAGGAAATATAGTCGCAAGACCAATGATACTAAAATACGCAGCAATAACAGAAATGCTTAGCGCGGACACTAAGGTGAGTAAAGCAAAAATCATGATGGTTTATAGTTTGAGTTTGGCGGCTGTTTTTTGTTTGCGGGGTCTACTGTTGAGATGTCATCTCGATTTGAGTTTGCGTAATATCCTCGATTGTCGTTTGGATAGTAGTTTCTGTCTCCTTTTTGTGCGGAGGGATCTGCTTCTTGTTGAGATGGATAGTCGAAGTTTCCAGGTGTGGAATCTCGATTATCGTTACTATATCTAAAATTGGGATCTGTGGTATGCTCGCTCATAAACTATTATATATACACTATTAAAGATCAGATATTTCAGACATTTTAACTGTTATCATTTGTCCGTTATCTAGATCAATTACTGCAAAAATAGCTCCATCATCTGGGCCGCCTATTTCTTCGTATTCGTTAACAATTGTTCCCATTATATCTCCACTTTCTGTAGATACAATGCATCGTCTGTGTGGTTCTTTTGACATGAATATGTATACACAATTTTAAAAAATATAAAAGTCGAAAGTTAACTTTTAACTTTTAATAGACTTTACTTTGACTTTTGTGTACCATAAGAGATGAGCAAAAGAAAATACAGAAAACGCTCTGATTATTGGGATAAATTTAAGAAAGAAGAATCACAAGATTTGAACAACTTTCTTGAAGTTCCAATGGTTGGACCGTCTTCGGCAGGCGAACCTTATTATCTTGAGTCCAAGGCCGCCTACAGTCGAACAAAATCGGGTTCCGAAGAGTTCGTGTCGAGACGCAATTCAACGCATAAATCTGATAAAAAGTTCAGATTCTCTAACATTTCTGGTGGAATGTTGCCGTATGTATATGGCGCTGACGGAGTAAACGTTAGAGATACAATCGAGCTTTGCCAAAAGGCTTATGCGAATATCGCGGTATTTCGAAATGCTATTGATGTGATGTCCGAGTTTGCAAACTCTGACATATATCTTGAGGGCGGGACTCAGAACTCAAGAGACTTTATTTATAAATGGTTTGAAAGAATCAATCTGTGGAACCTAAAAGATCAATATTTCAGAGAATATTATCGAAGTGGAAACATATTTATGTATCGAGTAGATGGCAAGTTTACTCAATCTGATTTTGATAACATTACCAAAGTGTATGGATCAACTTTATCTTTAAAACCAGGAAAACTTCCTGTAAAGTATATTCTGCTCAATCCATACGATATTGTTGCAACAAAGGGATCCTCGTTTGATACAGGATTGTACGAGAAGATTTTGAGTGAATACGATATTGAAAGACTAAAAAATCCAAAAACAAGCTACGATCAACAAGTATATGATGCGCTTGATGATGATACAAAAGAAAAGATTCGCACGGGAAAATACAATAGCGACGGCATAAGAATCAAGCTTGATCCAGGGCATCTTGTATATTCATTTTATAAAAAACAAGACTACGAACCATTTGCTGTACCATTTGGATATCCTGTTCTTGATGATATCAACTTTAAGCTAGAGCTCAAGAAAATAGACCAAGCAATTTGCAGAACAATTGAAAATGTTATTCTGCTTATCACAATGGGCGCCGAGCCAGACAAAGGCGGCATCAATCCGCGCAACATGGAAGCAATGCAAACATTGTTTAAGAATGAAAGTGTTGGTCGCGTTCTTGTTAGTGATTATACAACAAAAGCACAATTCGTTATTCCTGACATTGGAAAAGTTGTTGGACCTTCAAAATATGAAGTTATCAATAATGATATTAAAGAAGGATTGCAAAATGTTATTGTTGGGGACGAAAGATACAGCAACACTCAAGTAAAAGCAAAAATCTTTCTTGAACGACTAGAGGAATCTAGAAACGCATTCATATATGATTTCTTGCAGCCGCAGGTAAAAATGATCTGCCAAAACTTTGGTTTCAGAAAGTTTCCAGTGGTCAAGTTCGAGCAAACAGACATCAAGGACGAGGTGCAACTTCAACGTGTTGCCACTCGACTCATGGAGCTTGGTATTATTACTCCTGAACAGGGCATGGATGTGCTTGAAAAAGGATCTTATCCTAAACCAGAAGACATGCAGCCAGCTCAACAAAGATACATTGAGCAGCGCAAAGAAGGAATGTATAATCCTATTGTTGGCGGCGTTCCCATGATCGCGCCAGAAACAGGAGACGAGCAAGAAACTACACAAGTGAAACGAGAAGTTGGAAGACCTGTGGGCACATCTGGTATACCACAGCAATCGCAGCAATCTTCTGCGAATTTATTTTCTCGAGCAAATATTCAACAAATCATATATGCAACCGAATCATTAAGAAATGAAGGGTACAAGCAGATGCGCAAAAAACTTGGCAAAACCAAGCTAAAAAATGCAGAAAAAAATATGATCAATGAATTGTGCGAATCTATAGTTGTTTCTTGTGATGAGTCGGATTGGAGTGAAAGTTTAAACAATTGCATAGGAGATCCAAACAATATAGAATCGTTAAACGCATTGAATGAAATTCAAAAAATATCTTCGGATCATGATTTGGATTTGTATTCTGCGTCGCTTCTTTATCACAGCAACAGGAGGGGATAAGATATGGGCGCGTTCGAAACTTTCGTTAATGCCAACTTGGGCATAAGAAAGCCCCTTATCTCAGATGCGGGGCCACCTTCTGGCAGTGCCAAAGCTGCTGGTATTGTTGGTTCGCATTATATTGACACTGATACAAATTATATTTACGAAAAAACTGGAGAAAATAATACCACCGATTGGGTTCGCATAAGAAAGCTTGGAGAAAGTTTAAATGATGCAATCGAGGCTCAGAGAACATTTTCTACATCTTTGAATATTCCTACTGGGGTGGACACATTGTCTTTTAATTATTCAGCTCTTGGCGATACAACAAATTATACAACTGCTCCGCAAGTTCTTGTGTCATTGAGGCTTGATGAACAGTCAGAATTCTTCTATGCATACAATACATACAATGTCTCTGCTACAGGATTTAGTGTGTCATTTTCTGATAAAATGCTAGAAGCTGGAAATTTCCTTGATATTTCTGTGCATCGCGATTGATCGTGGTGTAATTTTTTGAAGTATGAACATATTGTTAACCGCGAGCTTTGATAAAGGATTGTTTTGTAACGGACTTCAGCAGAATATTGTGTTTCTGGCTGAATTGATAAAAGATTTGGGACATACCCCGATCATTGCATTAAACCATGAAATAGATAAAAGCGTTGATCCTCCGAGCGATATTTTATTGATCGAGCGTCATGAAATTAAAGATCTTGGTCATGTCGATTATTTATTGCAAACAGGGTGGGTGGTTGCAAAGTCAGATATTGATCTTTTGAAAGATAAAAATTCTAATTGTAAGAATATTCATATACATTATGGAAATAGACTGCTTGCTGATGTAGAACAATGCAAGTGGGATAACTTGTGCGTTGATGCATATCGAGTTGATGAAGTTTGGGTTTCTCCGCATTATGAATTTTCATTTGCATATTTTCGAACATACTATAAAACACAACGAGTATTTGAACTGCCATATATATGGGATGATATGTATATAAAAATACATGCTGATATATTTGCGCGAGCTGGTCAAAGCTGTGAATATGATCCGAATGCAAAAAAGCGTATTGGTGTGTTGGAGCCGAATTTGAATATGACCAAAAATTGTATTCCTTCTATTTTTATAGTGGATGAATTGATGAATACACATGAGGATTTGTTTGACACGCTGACAGTATATTGTTCGTCCACAATTCGCGACAAAAAATACTTTCGTTCATTGATGTGGAATTTAGACATCACTAAAAAAGGAAAAATAACTTTCGCAGATCGCAAAAAAGTAAGCTTGATTTTCGCGCAAGAATCGAATGTGATTGTGTCACATCAATTGCTTAATGCACTTAATTATACATATCTTGAAGCGCTGTATTTTAATATTCCACTTGTTCACAACTCGGAATACATCAAGGATGCTGGATATTACTATCCGGATTATGAAATTCAACTTGGCGCAAAAGCATTGCATCAAGCATTAACATATCATGACAAAAATTTAGAACAATACAAAGAATCTGCACAAAAGGTTCTTTATAGATATTCACCCCACAATCCACTTGTAAAAGAAAAATATAACAAATTATTTGTATGAAAATTGGAATAACCCTAGATATGTCGGTTGCCTTTTGGGCAAATGGAATGCAACAAAATATTGTCTTTTTGAATGAACTGCTGAGTCGCGCGGGAAATGATTGTTGTTATATAACCTTCAAGAAACCTGTATACGGCTTGCATAAAGATCATAAAGGTATGATGCTTGATGATTTATTGAGTGACGAAAGTGAGGTTTTTGATGTGATTATAGTTGCTGGATTTGATTTGTTTCCAGAAATGTATAGAAAATTAAAGCGAAGAAATAAAAATTTAAAAATAATTCTTGTTCATTTTGGAAACAAGTTGATGGACGATGTTCATTATGGAGTTTGTGACACAAAAACAACCAAGGAACCTCTTCAAAAGCCAGAAATCTTAGATCAAGTATGGATCTCTCCGCATCATGAATTTGGCGCAGAATATATCAAAACTTATTATGATACAGAAAATGTTCATACCGTTCCGTATGTGTGGAGTGGGTTTTTTGTTGATGAAAAAATTCAAGAATTAAAGGGGAAATCTCTGAGTCCATTTTTTAGGCCCGGTTCAGCGGCAGACGTTTGCATATTTGAGCCCAATATTTCTCATCTTAAAACATGCATAATTCCATTGGCCATATGTGAGCGATTCAATAAATTATTTCCTGGCGAGCTTGGCGATGTGAATACATTTGGCTGCGCAAAAATAAGAACCAATAAGTTTTTCGAAAAATTGATGCATAAATTTTCTATTGTACATGATACAAAAAAGTGTTATTTTAATAATCGATGGGGTGCGCTTGATGCATTGAGTAAATTTGGAAGCACCGTTGTGAGCCATCAAGTTCACAACGAATTAAATTATTCTCACTTTGAGGCGCTGTACTTGGGTTTACCGCTGATTCATAATTCTCCGCGATTAGAAAATGTTGGTTATTATTATCCAGAATTTGATGTTAATATGGGCGCGAAGCAATTAAAAAATGCAATACAAAATCACGCCTCAACAATTGATGCATACAAAAAAGACGCGGACAATTTCTTGAAAGGTTTTAGTCCAATTGCAGAACACAATATTAAAGGCTATATTGATCTGTTAAGGAATGAGTAGAATTGCGTATATATTTTTCGGACAAGTTAAAAATTTTGATGAAAAACAATACGAAGCATTTCAGCAAAATGTTGGCGACAAATTAAATGGTCACGATGTTGATTATTTTTTAACAACTAGTAGGTCTAAAGAGTATACAAGCCCTCGGCAGCAAGAAGCGGAGGGTCAACAAATTCCAATCGACCCAGAAAGTATACAAAAATATTTCGATTTTAAGGATGTTTTTTATGACGATCAAGCGCGCGAATCAGAGGATATATCTGGACTTGCTCAAAAACTAGTTACATTTGGAGATGCATGGGATTCGCATTCCTTAACGTCAACCAAAAACTCGCTAAAACAATTATATGGATTAGAATATTTTTGGCACAATTTTAAAAGCATTTCATCCGATTATGATTTTTTCATTTTGTCGAGATGTGATTTGTTTCATACACATGCATTTGATGTTGATTGTTTAAATGTAGATGCGGATTTGTTGACTCCATATTATGATCCATTTCCGCAAATAGATTACGGTCAATTTGGGGGATTGAATGATCGATTCGCTGTGGCAAAAAATATATTGAGCCTTGCTGTTTATTGCTCAAGATATTCGAGCCTCAAAAATCATCCACAATATTATCACGCCGAAACATATTTAAAACAACACGTTGAACATAATAAATTAAAAGCAGATAAGATGCATAATTTTTTATTTTTAATGAATCGCGCGAACAATCAATTGTCTGACTTTGTGGGAATAAACAATGATGAAGATATGAATACAAATTTGAATGGTGTTGATAAAGTTTATTTTATTAATCTTGATAGACGATTAGATAGGTTGCACCACATATACAAAAATACAGGTTTTTTTGCTCAGCGATTTTCTGCGGCCGACGGACAAAAAATAGAGCTCAATGAAGAGGTTAAAACTCTTTTTCCAAAAACATGGAAGTCAAGAAGTAAGTCGGAGATATGTTGCGCGCTTAGTCATTATCGATTATGGAAGAAACTAACACAAGATAAAAATGCTAGTAATTATCTGATTCTTGAAGATGACGTTGTGTTTAAAGATGGCTTTGTAAAATTTTGGAACGAAGTATTTAGCAATCAAATTCCACAAGAATACAATCTAATATATCTTGGGGGATGTCAACCATGGAACAAGCCTGATTATAATAAAGTATTAAAGCGATACAATGATTATTTTTATAACATAAAAAAGAACGACTTCTTTTCTGAAGATGATCATTTTTGGCACATGACGACATGCAGTTATATTGTTAGCAAAACCGCCGCAAGTCTTATGTGTCAATATGTCGAGCAACTTGGGATGGACAGGGCATTAGACTTTTTTATGCTTCACTTTTTTGATAAAAATAAATTTTTTAGCGCGCCAAAATCTGTGTTTCATTTGAATCCATTAATGACATATCAATTGCATGAAGAAGGCGGGAGTATAGAAATTGATGAAAAGTCAGATATACGAAATGATTCTTCAAAATTTAGTCAAGTGGGATTAACTAAAATAATTCATCAAAGCTGGAAAGATAAAAATATTCCATATCATATTTACAAAAAACACTGGGTAGATTCATGGCAACAAAAAAACCCAGATTGGGAGTATAGGCTTTGGACTGATGAGGATAATTTAAATCTTGTAAAAAATGATTATCCTCAATATCTCGATTTGTATAATTCATATGAAAAGGGAGTTGATAAAGCGGATATTGCTAGATTTTTTTATATGCACAAGTATGGGGGAATATATGTTGATTTAGATTTTAGATGTCTAAAGCCGCTGGATAAATTGTTTGATGGCGAGATAATGGTATTGGGTAAACAAAAAATGAAACAGACTGGCGAGGAGATTGATGAAAATGTAATACCTAATGCATTTAAATATTCTGCGCCGGGGCAGCAATTTTGGTTGGATTGTATAGATTTACTTCCGGAATATAAATACGACAAACATGGTGTCCATACATCTCCCGAAATTGCCACAGGGCCTATCTTTTTATTGAGATGCTTGCAAAGACTGAAGCCTGATAATATAAAACTTCTTGATCCAGAAATATTTTATCCAATCAGTTGGGACACAGATGGATCTGCGGCAAAAAATTCAATTAAAGACGAGTGGGATTCAAGTCCAGAAAAATGTTTTCCTGAGGCATATGCTGTTACATATTGGACTTGCGCTTGGCGAGGCAGTTCTGCTGTATATAATACTAAAAGCGGTACAAAAAAAATGGTTATACTTTCTGATAATTTATTTGAAGAAGATTTTATTAATGAGTTGTTTGATGGAGTTGAATATGAAAAAGTGTTTGATCCTAAAATGCAAACCGTACAAGATGGTAGCATCGTTGTGTATAGTGATATGTTTGCGAAAAATGTGGATGTATATCCTGAAGAACATAGAGAATTTTTGCGCGATCGTTGCGGGCAGTTTCAAGAGTATTTCGCTAAATGCAAAGATTCTGTATTGATTCATCTTAGTGACGAACATTGCCATGCCAATATAGATCACTACAAAAACTTTGCACATGTATTTCGACAATACTATAGAAGCGATGCAGTTGCAGATAATGTAACATTTATTCCATTAGGATACAAGAAAGG
>ERZ807291.6554-NODE-6554-length-13946-cov-4.041754_pt1 | contig 13946 bp, 5 predicted proteins | sample MGYA00521257_ERZ807291 | MGnify/ENA primary metagenome ERZ807291 (study PRJEB31413, sample SAMN03169783) | marine metagenome | biome: Marine; feature: Water; material: Subsurface seawater | place: North Sea | collected 2011-04-28 | depth 1 m m ...
GATAATCTTGAAGTGTCATCAAGCGCACTGTTTAGATACTCCATCCACACCGTGTCTATTGGACCATCAAATACAAGCCATGTCTGGGTGCCCATTTCCTGGTACCCCTGACTCGCTCTCGTCAGTACTTTTTCAACGGAACCCTCTACCCAAGAATTATCGAAAGAGTGAAATCGGCCATATAGGTTCTCATACGAATATGCTTTGGAGTTTATGACATAGCTATCTACCTTCGCATTTACAAACTCCAGAAAATGCGTTGGTAAGGGTACAGGTAAGTCACTCAAAATGGGCAACGAATCATGCACAAGGCGCACACTAGTAGTTTTACCCACGGCAGCACGCCCAATCAAAAGCAGACCTCGTCTAGCGTATAGCGACTCAAAAAGTGATACAACTTTGTGAATATAGTTTCTTGTAGGGTTAACCAAAAAGTGTTTTGATCTACACAGTTCTTCAATCGTTTTATAGACATCAAATTGCTGAAATATGAACTTAGAGTCACCTTCATCGCAGAACACATGGTCGGCTATGCTACGAAAAATAGTTTCTTCGAACTTGTTGAACTGTGGTCCATGTATCCGAAGCAATGACTGATAAATAATTTTCTTCTCCAAATGTTTGCGTGAAATAGTTTCACTGGGAGTCAAGTCTTTAGAAACTACTCGAGCATGGCGTATTTCGTCGGCTGCAGTTTTAAAAATAGCACGCATAGGGCGAAGACTCCAATCGTGAGAGCTTTCCGAACAAAATGCGTCTGCACAGATGTCATACGTAGTCGTAATTAATCTCGCCATATCGTGACTATAATAGAACCCAGAAGCGACAAGAGCTGCTTCACAAATAGTTGTGTAATTTGGTTGAGTAAGGGTAATATCTCTAAACAATGTCTTAAAACTTACAGGCACGACATGCTTTTCAAAAGTCATTGTATTCATCGTCAAAAACATGTACGAAGAACCGTTTTTGCGAATTTTCTCCCCCTCGAAATCAAAGACATGGGAACTACCAGGTGCTTCCAGCTCTTTGTTAGCACGCCTAATAATGCCGAGCTGTTGCGCCACGACACTTACGACTCTCATATCCATGCGGTTGAAATCATCAAAACAAACTGCAACCGGCGTGGCAGCAAGCCCTTTAATGATTCGACCAGTTAGGCGAGCTGTAACAGCATTAGAACAGTTAATGACCAAGCACATTCTCCCCATAAGTCTATTAAAGTCTTTTACCGTTTCAGTTTTTCCTACCCCACCTGGGCCATGAAGAGCACCAAAATAATTCATTGTTGCAGCGATGCTCAGGCTACGGAAACACTTCAACGTTAGAGGCGTCAATACTAATCTGGACGTAGACTTTAAGTATTCGTTTCCATACGCAGTCGTTACCCCCAAAAGGGCTATATTTAAGGATGATTTTAAATTCTCAATTGATGACGGAGGCGTGTAATAATGTCGAATGTGCGAAATCCAATTGAAGTTCGTTACAGATTCTACGTTACAAGATATGACCTTTTCAAAGACATCGCGATGAGAGACTTGTAGCGTTATGACACAATTCAATATATTCCATTGCATCAGGTTACGTTCACTTCGCAGAAGTTTGATAGTCTCATTCATATCTTGACTGAGGTCTTTTTGGTATGGGCAAGACGGCAAACGGACTTTAGATTTTACTAACTTCTCAACGGAAGAAGTAAACATAGTCTGCTTGACTACTAAAACCACTTGCACTGGCCATCGTGTAAACCAAGAAGCTGCTGGCATTCGTGAATATGCTCTGAAAGAGAAGTCAATTGTTTCTCGAATGGTTGTGAACATTTCTTGTTCCACTTGAGCCAGCCATATGTCAATACCAAGATTTTGTGCTTTGGGATTGATGTAGCAAGATTGTTCACCCGCATATTCTGATTTCATCTTAACGTCGAGACCAACACGACTTCTAAATTTTCGTTTTTTAAAGCCAATATTTTGTCCATTGTCCCCGAGCATAGCAATTATGTCATATGGATCTATAAATCGGGCGGCTTCACCATCAAGCTCGCTTGCACCAAACTGGAGTCCTATGAGGCCGTCAAAGACCTTTTGGAAATGCCTTTGGATATCATTACGGTCCATTGAATCTGCCAGAGCTTGCATGATTTCTTCATCGCTTAAAAAATAAAATCGTGGAAACCCACTCCTTTTGTGTTGAAGGTAACCGAGAAGAGAATTTTCTACTAAACTCACGCTTTTCAAATTTTTTTCAAGAATACGACGAAAATCGTCATCGACTAAATGATTGAATACACTTCCGTCGATGACAACTTCCATAAGATCATCCCACTCTGTCTTCACCATATCTAACAAATCAGAATCATGACTTAATTGTAACTTCACTTCCTTATGGACGAAAATGGAGGCTAAGTGGAAATATTTTTCTTCAAGCTTTCGCCATAACTGCATGCTTGAAATACCTTTATCAATGGTCAACATCCACGCTTTCACTCGATCAATGTGAGGTAGTGCTGCTTCGATGAGAGAGAGTGATTTAGTACGCAGTGCTTGCTCGTCTAGCTGAAGTTCTATATCTTCGTCGCAACGTGGGTCTAAAATTCGTTGTGGTAAGAATTCGTGTTCTTTCGTTTCGCATTGGAACTCGTCCCATTCTGCCTGCATGGATTCAAGGGCTAAGTGTACATCCCATTCTTGATGTGCTCGAAGGCAGACTTTTTCGATTATGCTAGTCTTTTTGTGAAGGTGATAATGTGATATCAGTTTGTCGAGGGTCATATTCTCAGAGTACTCAATGTCTAAGTTCAGTGCCAATGATATTTCGTTCCAGTGATACTTCGTTAAACCTGGAGTTGCCACGAGGGTTAGAAGTTGGTAATGTTCCTGTAAAAAAATTTCAATCTCTTTTACAGCACCCTTTGCTGCGATTAAAGATGGAGATGCCATCTCCACCGCCTCCGTTATAATTAATTGTTGAAATTCACGGATCATTGTATCGGCCTCTTCCCTCGATGCGGTGCTGTTGACACTAGCAATAGGTGTATGATACCAAAGAAGGCTAGAGCCTTGATACCTCGCCAATATCGACCAAAGACTCTCTAGCGGGACAAGAAAACTATCTAAAGCGTCAAGTTGACTTGAAAAGTCACTATCGGGTTGGCCTAAGTTTCTCTCTTCGTGCTTAATGGCGATTGCCAACTCCTGTGCTGCTTTCATTCCTTTCCTTAAACCACTGATTCTCGTATTCATTTCAATGATGGCTCCTTGGGATAGCCCTCCCCGAGTTTGAATGGACTTGATACCAGAATTGATAGTCTTTATGTCACTATCCATTTCATCTCTTTGCACCTTCAAGAAACCGAAATATTTTTCTGATTCATTCATAACTACCGCTCGGGCAACATTTAGTAGACTTTGCAGTTCTTGGGACCAGTTAAATGCAGTTCTCAAAATAACACGGTCATTTTCTTCAAATCGATATGCAAATTCAATCAGGAGTTTGACGTAATTAATGAGTCCGTTTTCTTTTCCATTAAACTTGTCCATTAGAAACGGGACTTTGATCTTTGAAGTTTGAGCGATGTATACACGCATGTCATATATTTCGTCCGATGAATTCATTTTTTCGGCAAGTCTTTCTTTCACTTTAATATATTCTTCATCAAGTTTTAGACATAATGTTAAAGACTTTTGCTTCACAGATTCTAGTATGATTCGTGCAAGTTCTAAAGCTCGTTGGGAAATGCTGCTTGTAAATTTTTCCGTTTGAATTTCTACTAGCCCCCGCGGCAAATATTCAGTGGATCGACAATGTTTAAGAACAGCTTCTCTCATTTCCATGTATTTGTGTACGACGTAATAGCACTCAGGCAACGTTTCCATTGTGATACTAGCAGCGAAATCGGCGACTCTTTTATCCACTCCAGGTTCAAATAGTTCTGCATATGATGCAAAACTCATCAACAAGGAATTAACAGCCGGCTCCGTCATTTTGAAGACACGCGAGATTTTACTGCGAATATCTTTCACTGTAGAATTTGTCAGAAACAAACCAGGAATTACTGGTTGTCGAAGATTCCCGACCTCTTCCTCTTCATCTTCATTGTCATCATCACTCTCGTCCTCAATAAGGTAGTCTTCAGGATCCACTTCTTCACCATTTTCAGCGGCTTCTTCCATTGCTTGTTCTGCAATTTGCATCTGCTGGGCCTTTAATATGATTGCCTTTTCAGCTCTTGCAGCTTCCATCGCCGCATCTGGAATCCCGCAAACAATCTCTTCGTTCTTTTCGCTAAACCTTATTGCAGGATACATTTGTGAGCAGTCTACAATACCAGTGACAACATTTTGAAGCAATTTTTCAAGCTGAGCAAATGGAGGGTGAAGAGAAAATGGAAGTTGCTGTCCATTCTGTGTGTACAAACGATATGATTCGTCCAGAACGCTGACTACAGTGACTTCACAAGTGAATGCTGGAATAAAGATCGGCATTTCATAGCCGGTGCAGTATGGTTCGAAGAAGCTGACGATGTTTGGAAGATTTTCATTTGACTTGTCTGTTGACTCAGCATATTCTGCATTCGACTTTGCAGTGTCTTCAACCACTAGCGTCTTATCAAACATTTTGAACTCTGTAGAGTGGGGACTTGGGTATCTAGCCCAGTGCCACTTTTGTCTTTTTCTCATAATATGGAAGAAGGCTCTTTCAGCCTTAGACTGCTTTACATGCCATTCCTTTGGTATTCCTGCAGCAGTCGTGTACCGTTCAAAAAATACTGCGAAAGATTTTAAAGAGGCTGCAGTCTGCTCTTGTACTTGGACCATCATCAACGCTTCTACTTTCTCAACAAGCATTCTTATGCGCGTTATCGGCCAAAGACAAACCTTATTTCCGCCTTCTCTCCACCTCTTACACAGACGCGGCTTGATAGGGCGTTGGTGTAATTCTTCCTTTTCGGGAAAAAAATGTTTAATCTTTTTTAATATCAGTTTCGGAGCAACATATGTTGTTTCTGATTTTGTCAGGGTTTTGTAAAATTTGGAAAATGTTGCATTGGCGTCACAAGGCTGGATCCCCCGCCCGTCTATTTCTTCTTGAATTTCAGCGCGAACAGCATTAACAGCTTCTAAATCATTCAGAACACGATTTTCCAAAGCGTAGGCAATTTTTTTACGCCACGTTTGCCACATTTCAAACCGTACTCGCATTCTGCGCTTGGTTTCTTTTTCTTTATAGACTAAGGGGTGAATCGGTAAATATGCACTAAAATTAGCATCTTCGACAATTGTCAAACGAACTCTATCAAAAGAAACTTTCTGGGATTTCCCACGCTCTAATAGCATACCTGAGGGGTCAGACCACATTTCATGCATCCATAGAATGAATGGATCGTAATGTAAAAATGCTCGGCCTACCATCTTCGAGAACATTGCAGTTGTGTGAGAATTTTCGGCCGATTCCTTCGCTATTTGAAGCGCCTTAGTTGCCCGAACAGACACATCAGTTGAATTTTGTAACGCAATAGCCATTGGTCGAAGAGCTGAGGCTGACAAACCGAAACACATTGTTTCATTTGAAGTTAATAGCAGGTACCTGATTGTCGCGGATGCCATTGCTTTTCTATAACCATCGCTTGTTTCCCAGAGCAACGATTCGGCAACAGGAGTAAGTGAATCATTCAGGTCTAAACCTATGCGTTCCAAAACTCTGATAATCCATTCATAATCTCCCAAAGGTGGTCCAGGGTTCCCAAAAATTTCTTCTATTCCTATATTGATGATTAAATTGTGTAATTTTCTTGCCTGGTTTTGAAGTTCTGTGACGCTAAGGTCCGTCCCATATTTATCAGTTTTTTTCGAATGATACGTTTCAGGGCTTCCTTTTGGAATACGGAAGTTTCTTATGGCATTTCTAATGTTCAATGTTGGAGGCGGGACCATAACAGTCACTTGGTCAGTACCGTTTGGACCGACTTTACGTCTTGTTTCCGGGTCGAGGTGTTTGTATTTGAAGCGACTTGTCCTTATTTCCACTCTGTGTTCGTCAGAAATCAAAGCCGCAATGGCACCCGCATTCGACTTGGACCTAGTTCCAAAGGCAAGATTGTTCGGGCGTCGCCAATTCGGCACCGCAGAAGGCAGTTTAGGGACAGGGACAGTGGGTTTTTGTGGATTAATAATATGATCTAAAAATGGTAGAGCTGGGGGGGTATAAATTGAACGTTTTCCTCGTTGCTGAAGTCCTTCCACTGCAGGACTGTAGTTGCGTCCTATTCGATCGGAGGGGCCGATATAATATTTTTCGTCTGTCTTATTTAAATCAAATTTCGTACGACCTTTGGGCCAAGAGACTTCCCCTAACCCAATCCTCGGCTTACGAGGCAGAGAAGAAAGTGGTTTTAGTTGGAGTCTACCTACAGTTTTTTTCGGTTCGCCCCCCCTCAAACTGCCGCTTGCTTGCTCCATTACAAAAACCTCAGACTAATCTGTTAGTTTGAGCTATGCCTAATCCTGTGTCAAATGCGCTGAAAATCGCAGGAGGGTACACTGTGCCTTTAACCACTGCGCTTGTTTGGTTGATTTCCATAGAACTTCTTCTCTCAAGAGTTCTGTTTGGTCATTTGTGATATTATTTTTATTGCTCACGTGCCTGAGTCCCTCACCTCAGTACAAGTCGATTTTAAATTTTGTTCAGATTAGTAAGAATGTAAGAATCTCGAACCCTACTGCAACACTGCACCCCATTTCCGTAAACGCAACCAACCGTTAATTTATTTTCACAGGTTACAAGTATTCTTATTATTATACTGTATTATTATTAGACGCTTGAGTGTAATGTATGACTAACCCGCCTATAAACGTTCGTCCTCAGCAGCAGTTACTTATTTCGATCGCAGCTCTTCAGTTCTTCAAGTGCTATGCGGTTGGTCGTGTGGTACGTATCGATGATCGAAAAAGGCCCAGTGATCGCCAAAGTGTAAATCGTTGGCTCTCAAAAAGGCGACACATAGATAACCCACCCATTTCGGTGGATTTGAGCCAAGCGACCCCGTCCTTGCGAGCGCATGCAGTAGCTGGTTCGACATGGCGGCTCGCTCTGGCTCCGGTTCTGCATTCTACGACAGCTACAAAAGGCTATTTGAATTCGACAAGTATTCGACCCTCGGTGAGCATAGTAGCTTGAGTTCTCTGGTCGCCCAGGTTGATATGGACGCAAGCCCTTACAGTCCAATAAATATGGAGAAATCTTTCACTCCTCGGGTTGTTCCCAAAGTTTCGAGTGAGAGAGAGAATACGAGTTTAATGAAGTCTGGTCCAAAAGGTCTGCCGTTGGAGGACCAAGAGCGTGAACAGGAACATTTGCGTTATATCCAGAAAATTGAAAAAAAAGACCAGCGTTGGAAGTCATACGACAATTTAATAAGTAGAGGAGTTGACATTGCTCATAGTAATATAGGCAATGCAATGTACGGCAGCCCCAAAAGAGACCTTGGCAAGCGACTTTCGACAACGCCTCCTGCAGTTCCTGCAGGACGAACCGGTTTAGAGGACGTACAAGGCCAACATAGTGGTAGCAGGCCGCATGAAATTTTGCTTCAGAAGGCTCCCTTACCAAGAATAAACGTGCCTGTAGAATTTCAAACCAGTAAAGCTGAGGATAAAATCAAGTCCGAACCGTCAGTGATGGAGGGAGCAGTAATCATGGCGGAACGAAAACCAGTTCCTCCAGCCCTGCGAATTACGAGTAAACAGCATCATGCAGCGTCTTCCCCCATGATGCAGCGCAACATGCATAAAAACGCTCACCAACGGGCACAAGGAAGCAATATGAAGATGTCTTTAAAACAAGATGAAAAAAGCCATCATTTAAATCTCAAAATCCAAACGGGAAAACGTCAAGTTCAACCGAGAACATCACCGCGCGTACTATCCAATGTGTTGCCTCTTGATTTGGAGCCTGCTATTTCTAGGGTTGGAAAAGCTTATAGAAAGCCGATGTTGACATCTCGAAATGAAGTCAACCTGCACCTATGGAGTGATATACGTGGCAAATCTTCTACGAAGCCTACATCTGGTATGTTCAACCCTGACCTCCCGAGTCGCAAAATGCTAGCTCTTCCCACGACGGAAGATGAACGTTTAGATTATACTAAGAAGGCTCGTTTTCTTCTCGCCTACGCGGGCGGAAAAGCCTTCACTGGTTACGAAACCGACATGCCGCAAGCAGTAGTTAATCGACTCAAAGCATATCGCAATTTGGCGAACCGACGTAATCGTCTGAATTCTTTGTTTGCGAATGACGTAGCTACTCAAAAATCAGCTTTTGAGCGACGAACAATGAATTGGTAATCCATTACAAAAATTACCTAAAAGATCGATGGGACGTTTTACTGTGTACGAGTAGCACTTTACTGTGCTGTACTCGTACTAGGTGCCTTGATGCCTTGATGCTGACAATACATGGTATCCAATCCTGTAGGTCGCACGTACTGTACGGCGGCCGGCCGGGAGCCGGGAGAAACTTTCTTCTTCGATGGTAGGTACCATAGCTAACATGTTTTTTATAGGAAATCCACCTCTCGGCCTCTCGGGGTGAAAGGTGAAAGAGTGAAAGACCGTTGGTCACTCAATACGTAAGATGTGTTTCAAGTCGTCGTAATCCCACAGTAGTCTAATTCCCCAGTGTCTCCATGCATCGACAATCAATCAAATACGAGGACAAACGTCCGCCAAAGATTGTTCGGATTGAATGAGATAAAAATATTAAAAGAATACCAGTGAGATAGAGAGAGAGACCGTCAATAATGCTGTACAAATCATTAATGAAGACGAAATACGAAATACGAACCGCTGGTAGCTGGTAGTTCGTCACAAGAAGGAAAGCTTGAGTGATAAGTTTTCAAATCCGACATCAAAAGCTTTCGGCACCAACCGCGAAAGAAAATCTAGCATTCTGTTCCACGTAATGCCGAGTAGAAAAAACAAGGAGACAAAACGAGCTACTATGTCAAGCCAAAACCTCAGTGAACGTGCCACGAAAGATGCTTTTCACGGTATCATACAAATTTATGGAGACAAGCACGGCGATCAGTTGCTAGGGATTGCCGAGAAACTTGACAACTTGTGGATGAAAATGGAGGGTGAAAAAATGGAGAAATTAAACATCAACAAACCCCGACAGAAAGTCAATGTCTTGTTTGTCGGAAACCACTCTGCGGGGAAGTCCTCGTTCATTAACTGGTACGTCGGTGGAAAGCCCGTTTGCATCGAGTCACAAGCACAAGAAACGCGGTCTTATTGCTTTGTGACGTACGGAAAGAAAGAAATGGACGTAGTTGGAGAATCTACGTTAATGAAGTTCGATTATATTAAGAACATTACTGACAAATTTGACGAAACTATCTCCAACTACATGCGCACGAGCGTTGTTGATCGTGACAGCAACGCATTTAAATTTGTCGACCTGATCGACAGTCCCGGTTTAGTCGGGGCGGCACGAGAAGGCCAGTCTGGCGGTAACGTTCAGAAGTACGAGTTCGATATTGATAACTCCCTGATGTATATCGCTGAGCGCTGCGATCTCGTATACGTCTTTCTAGACAATCATGGTGGAGCCACTCAAATGCGAACAATTGAAGTTTATAAGAAGCTCATAAACTTAGCTCGTGAGAAGAAATGTTTTGAGTTGCATACGTTTTTGACAAAAATCGATCAGGTACAATCAACGAAGGATTTAATGAACTTGCATGGATCTATCCAGTCCGAGCTGAGCGAAAACGTGAAGCAAAACTCTCCCTCAGATGGACATCAAGATCTTGGCTTTGCATTCCGTTTAAAAAACTTGTTTGTCCCGAATGAGCAAAGGTTGAAAATGGTGGACCCCGAAATCAAGAAAATGAATGACATCGAAGAAGCGAACCGAATTATAGTTGAAGCGATTAAAGCCAAAGTTTCCAAAAATTTTGAAATTTTGAAACACGACTGTAAAAAACTTGGGGATCGTCGTGCAGCATTGGTGGAAATAAATAAAGCGCATGTTGCTAAGCGCGACTTTCGGGCAACGCTGTCTTCAGTAATTTATGTTGGTGCCTTTTCCATAGCTGTGTATATGTTTATCTGTGTTGCCATTGGAATTCGAAGCTATTTGCCCAAAAATATTGCAGAAAGTGCTGTTTATGAAATACTCGTGGAAGCGGCCAAACCTTTGGTGGCATCGTATGCTGACCACTCTTACTTCGAAAACACGAAAGTTGCACTGGTTTTATTTTTCACATTCTATGTGCTCTGTTTCCTGGCCAGAATGTTGAAAACTCGGGCAAGTCTATATCCAATCTTTTCCAGCGATGACAAGAACTTTGTTCAAGATGTTGACAACAGAGTGAATGCCTTTCTCGAAGAGAAGGAGCGGCTTCATCGCTCATATCTTGAGGACCCTGTTGATGATATTAAAAGATAGTTTGCACCATTAATAGAAGACCTGTTTCGCCCCGGCAGTCTGTGATCTTCTTAGTGGACTTCGGTCATCCTTGCTCTGATACGATACTGACACTATGATTTTCGTCAGTTAGTTTACGAACGAAATCAAAACTTTATATACACACTATTACTATACGATTACTCGTACTAGTTTTGTCTTTCGCCCGGTCAGTCTGTCATTATCTTGCTTGGCATCAGTTTTTATTAGGTGGTTGGTTGTGTGGTTGTGTGCTCCAACAGTCATGCCGTCATGCCTATTCTCATTTTCATTTGAATGATCGAGTCCCAGAACTCATGTGTACACAAACGGCCTAACCCCAAAAGCGCACTCGTAACCCGCCAAAAATTATTTCCAATTCATTGCTCGAAAGCGCGCCTCGAAAAGTCACATGGGGTCTGACAACGCGCGGGAAAAACGTGGGATGGTTTTACCCTCAAGGAAGAAGAAGGTTGGTGGGGTGGCCGGCAACTCCAACTTATTTGTTTTGCTCCTGTGCGTGGGTGCAGTATTTGCGGCGGGTCTATTTGTCAGTTTCTTGCACTTTGTAAACTACGCGTCTGATAATCATAACAATCACGCATTCGAGAAAATGACAAGGTCTCAACCTGTACAGACTACGCGCGGTGAAATACGGAGCAGCGCGTTTTTTGGTACCGACGAAACTCCCCGGTCACTTCGAAATGACGGTCCTGAAGAGGCTGCTCAGCGCGCGAAGGAACAAAAAAGAGACATTCTCGACAAAGACGAGGAATCGACGAAACACGAAATGAAAGAGAGGATGAAAAAAAAAATGGCGGGTTTCCAAAAGGGCGAAATGAACCCCCAAATACCGAAGGAGGCCAGCACACCAAAAAACATTCACCGCGAACTCCCAGGTACACCGCGAGATAATACGAAGGTTGATCGCTCGTTTTCGTTGCCTTTATATGGAGATAATTGGGGGGAAATAGGAATTCACGGTTTTGGCGACCCTGAAAGTGGATCGGGCACTATTTCTGGGTGGTTTTATTTGGATCCAAAAAATAAGGGAAACCGGATGAAAACATTATTTGCAAATCGTGATGCTGGTTGCGACATAAGCGCCGACCGATATGGATTTGCTGTCTATGTCAACCATTGGAACACCAATAATCTTGCTGTGGAGGTTGATATCGGTGCCAAGAATAAAGGCTGCCACCACATGAATACTGGTCCAGGCATATTTGAGTACGGTAAATGGATGCATGTCGCTTTGACCATGTACACCCCAAACCCCAACGATCAAACAACATTCACTCTCTACGTCAACTTTGCCAAGAAAGTGAGCATGCGAGTAAATCGCGAAGGTACGAGGTCAACTTACCCTTTGCGGATTGGGGCACACCTGGATGGTGAAGCTGGCTTCATTGGAAATGTAAGCGAAGTCTTGGTGTTTGACAAAACAATGATAAGTGTACCTGGTGATACTTTGAGCAAGGAAGTGAGAGGGGACGTCGTTTTGTCGGAAGAAAGTGCAGATTTGATCGGATATTACCCGTTGTATTACCCAAAACCGTACACCAAAAAAACTTTCTATTCGTTCGTAGACAAATCGAAAACGCAGGGCAAAGGGGTCGTGACTCGAACTACAAAAAGACTCCTTGGTCACCCCATCGCTGTTAAAGCAGACTCAAAAATGCAGTCTGAAGTTGCTGCCGACATGAACTTCAGCCCTGTTATTTTGGCAAGTGGAGTTTATTCCGATAATGTCAAGGACGCAGTGAGGGAATCATTGATGGCGAAAGCAACTTCTCGTGCGCTTGCCGTAAAAGCTGGAATGCAGCATTGCTGGAAAAACTATAAATCTCATGCTTGGGGGATGGATGAGCTGAAGCCTGTTAGTGGCCGTGGGGACAATAATTGGGGAGGCATGGGCATGACTTTGTTGGATTCGCTGGACACACTTTGGGTCATGGGCATGCGAGAGGAATTTTTCGAGGCGAAAGACTGGGTTCAAAAATCTTTGAGCTTCAATAAAAATCGCATGGTATCGACTTTTGAAACTACTATTAGAGCCCTAGGAGGCTTGCTATCGGCGTATGATTTGTCGGAGGAACCTATCTTTTTAGAGAAGGCAAAAGACTTAGGGGCGCGTTTGTTCAAGGCTTTCAGCACTCCATCTGGTATGCCAAATGGACAGATCAATTTAGCCACTGGATCAAGTGCGAACGCCGGATGGACGGGTAGCGCCGCTATTTTGGCGGAGGTTGGGACATTACAACTGGAATTCCGGTACTTGTCGAAAGTGATTAACAATCCAATGTATGGTGACGTTGCTACAAATGTGTTCAAAACATTGCGGAACAAAAACCAAATGCCAGATGGTTTAGCGCCTATCTACGTTAGTCCACAGTCAGGAACCTTCACAACCGGTCGAGTGACATTCGGTGCCTTGGGCGACTCGTACTATGAATATTTATTAAAAACTTGGTTACAAGGTGGCAAAAAAGAAACCTTTCTGCGTGAAATGTACGACAATGCCATGAATGGTGTGGCTTCGAAACTATTGCAGCGCTCGACTCCTTCTAATTTAGCGTACGTTGGAGACTGGAGTGGGCACGGGATTGAGCACAAAATGGACCATTTGGCTTGTTTCCTTCCCGGTCTTCTTGCTCTAGGGGCATATACAGACCCGGAGAATAAAAATGCGAAGCGTGACATGACGATTGCGAAGTCTATGATGTATACGTGCTACCAAATGTACCGTCGGACAGCGACTGGAATTGCGGCGGAGTTTGTTGAGTTCCCAGGCGGGCATGATTTACAACCTGCTAGCCGAGCCCCTTTTTACATTCTTCGCCCAGAAACAGCTGAGAGTATGTTCGTACTGTACCAAGTAACTGGTAACCCGATGTACCAAGAATGGGCATGGGATATTTTTGCCGCGATCAATAAGTATTCGAAGACCTCCTTCGGATATGGCTCATGGCCAGACGTGAGACAAACAAACCGACGACCTGACGATCGGATGGAAAGCTTTTGGCTAGGAGAGACCTTGAAATACTTGTATTTAGTCCAAGCCCCCATGTCGGAGCACAAGATTGACTTGACGAAATATGTTTTCAACACCGAATGCCATCCAACTAGAATTTTCCCATTGATTGATGCCAAAGTCCAGCCACAAATTATTGGGAAAAGGTAGCAGTAGTAGTCTGTAAAAACAAGTACTAGTACGTTGGGTAGTATGTTAGTATTCTGCCATTTAAGAATTCTTAAACAGACATTTACTGTCTGTAAACATTTGAAGATTTTTTTCATTTATCATATATCGAAAACTTGTTCACTGAGACCTGAGACCCCGTCAGACGACACAATATGATGATAATAAAAAGTAATTATTTCGTTTGGAGTTTGAAGATGCAACTACGTCACCTAAATTCGACTACATCAAATCCCTCATACAGAACCCGGCCCATTTCAACCAACTATAGCCATTATTTGAGGAGAATTCTAATGGAGAA
>ERZ807291.6558-NODE-6558-length-13939-cov-100.569865_pt1 | contig 13939 bp, 10 predicted proteins | sample MGYA00521257_ERZ807291 | MGnify/ENA primary metagenome ERZ807291 (study PRJEB31413, sample SAMN03169783) | marine metagenome | biome: Marine; feature: Water; material: Subsurface seawater | place: North Sea | collected 2011-04-28 | depth 1 m m ...
CACCGTTACTAAAGTCTACTGCGCGTGTAGTAATAGGTGTAGTACGTGCAATACGAACTATAACCCCATTAGCAGGTGCAGTAGATAAAGATACGGTGCTTGCAGAAGCAAAAGTAAAGGATGTGGATGTACCGCCAACAAAGACAGCAACATCCGCTTGTTGTGTGTAAGTAAACGGAATGGAAAAAGTAGTTGTACTACCATTCGCAGTATACTCTATGTAGCTATATGCCATAGGTATTGGCCCTATTTATTGAAATTAGATTGAGGATTAGTAGATGTAGGTTTACTGTTCTTTATTAAAAGGAAAGTATAGTGCTGCCGTTGCTTTACTAGCACCTGCACCAGATAATGCGTCAAGACCATTAACCCTAGAGTGTTCTACAATAAACGGATGATCTGCGCCTAAACGAACCCTAAGAGCGTCAAGTGCATACTTGCGTCTAAAAAGAGCTACCTCGTCTTTAACGGCTTTAGCTTTAAGACCTTGACTTCTTCGTCCGTAAGTTAGCAAATCGTCATTCATGTTGACTTGATAATCACTGGTCTTAAACAGGTTTTCCAGACTTCCGTAAAGGTCTAGCCCAGTTTCCTTATTAACCACTGTACCTACCAACTCCTGATACAAGTCATAGACATTTTGGTTAGAGTTTAAATCTACCTTATAGTCAGTCATAGCCACCCCATCTATTGCTTTAGGGGGTGCTTCTATACCAATATGAAGACGCTTTAACTCTAATAGAACGGGGTCTTTGGATGTTTTAGATACCTCAATGCCACTCATAGGAGTAAAGGCATAAGGATTACGAACTACAGGAGTTCCAAATATGGCATCTCGTTTAACATTGTCTGGCCTACCATTTATATTAAAAGCATGAGGCTGTTGCAGCACATCATACAAATCTAATACTTCGGGTATCAGCACATCGTTTCCTGACTCTACCAACAACTCTCTAATCATACGTGTGTAAGGCAAAAAGGATGTTGCATAATTATTACCAAACTTAGTAACTGCATCACCTGCTGATTGCTCATCTAAAAGAGCAACAATATCACCTGCACCTGTAAGTGTAGGCATCTCTGCCATAGACTTAATAGTAGCTACTACTAGAGAACCTATTAATTCACTCTGTTCCTTTTCATCCCCGTACTCAAATACATCTTTGATACGAGCCATAATTAATAAAGGTTTAGCGTATGGGTCGCCTTTTCTTATGTTATAACGAGTTCCGTCATCAAGAACGATAGCGTAGCCAGTACCATTGACTGCCTTTTCTACATTGCGTTGTCCCTTACTACCTGAACCAGAGTTTGAAGTCATATTCGTCATAGCCATTGTAGCTGCGGAAGCCCACAACACAGAGCCGAATAAGATTTTGTTCTCCATTTCTCTGGCCCGTGGGCCTCCTGCTTCCATTGTGTCTCTCATGGTTTTACTAAACATCTGCAACACTGGAGTCATCTCACCTAAGTGACTATAAATGTTAGATGGTGTACGCACAAAAGGAGTTATGGCGTTACCGACAAGCTTGGTAAGAAATGTAGGCAAAGCCTGTTTACCAGCTATTTGTCCTGTATGGATAAAGTCATTAGCTGCTTTACCTATAGCACCTGCGGGGTCACTTCTAAAGCCATTCTGAAAGGCAACTTCACGGGCACTAACGAGTGCTTTGGCAATTAAAGGGTTGCGGGACATAGTGCCATTCATAGAATTGTCTATTTGCTGCTTTGTAAGCTTATTAACCACACCTTCTGATTTAATATATGCCTGTCCAAAGCTTAGTCCTTCGTCCTTTTGTAACTGAGCAACTACTAGGTTTTGCAGTTCAGTCCTAAACTGTGCGTGTTTAATCCACTCATCAGTTCCAGCAATTCCTCGCTTACCTAATGCTCTCCATATGTTGCCAAGGATGTTAGCTCCATACATGGCAGCAGACTCACCCTCTTGCTTTGCTATTCCATCCTTACCGCCTCCGAATATCTGGAAGTCTCGGTTGCCTACTGCTATGTCGTTACCTCTATCCCCAAGCTCTGCTGAAGACCTTTGACGGTCAATGTAGCCTTTAGATGAGTTAACAGCCCTTGCCATATAAGAAAGTGTTTGAAGTAAGTTACGGTGCATGTTTACACCTTGAAGTAGACCTTCAGATAACTCACGCCCATTTAGGCTAGTGACACCGCCTAACGACTTTTGAAGCCATAGCTGGTTCATATGTAAATAGCCTGAAAAGGTGTTTACAGTCATAGTTGAAGCAGCAGAAAGTAGGTTGTAAGTACGCAACTCACTAATAACATCTACTGCTGACTCTGCTACGCCTAAAGCTCTTTGTGCCCCAGTTCTTTGAGTGCCCCACCTAGCATTACTTAGTGCTTCAAAGGCATCTCTAGCTTCGGCAGCAGTATGCGTACTAGACATACTTTCTAACACTTCAGCTAATTCATTAGGTTTAAGACGTGCCCTAGCTTTCTGATAGTTGAGTGCCCTAGCTGCTTCGCCTGAATACCTTGAAGCTACACCTACAGCATCGTTGTACATAGAAAAAGCATCCATAGCTGGTGTTCCTTCTTTGTATGCCTTTGCCCAACTGTTATACAGGCTTGTTTCAATATCTACAGCCAAAGCCGCAAAGCTTGAAAAGTTACCGTGGGATTCAGGAAGTTTTTTAAGCTTTTCTAATATCTCTAATGGAGTAAAGTCCTTTACACCTAATTCTGTAAGACGGTCTAAAGCGTTTTGTCTAGCCTGTTCTTGCGTAATACGTTGCCCTGACTTAGAGCTTTTTTGTATGTTCTCTAACGTAGCTTCAGCCACAGAATCAAGAAAAGCATTTCTGCTATCAACACGTTCTTGATTTTTTACTGAAGGGTCAGCCATGTCGTCCATAAACTTGCTGGCTGCTGCAAAGGTCTGTGCTTCACCTTCAGGTGTCAGAGGGGTGCCTTTTGGGTCTTTAGGTGTTTTTGTCTTAGGTGTTTTAGGGTCTACTCCTTTGTCGCCCATTTTACTTAAGGCTATTTTACCGCCTCCGAAGGTTGTCGAAAGTGAACCGTTTACAAAGCTACCAATGGTAACATCCATAGCGGTCTGCTCTAACGAAGTACCATCAATTACGCCTAAGTCAGTCTTTACATTTTGTAGGGCTAAACTATTACCTAATGCCCAAGGAGCAGCTTGCTTTACGCCTTGTAAGAAGTGATTTCCTAAGTATTTAGTTAACTGCCATTTTACGGCAGCTTTAGCTGCTTCTTGACCTGCTTTACTGGTTGCTACAGCAGCAGGTGCCCCAAAACCTAAAGTTGCTACAGAAGCAGCTAGAGGTGCCCAAGTACCTAGAATATCAGTAGCTGAAGCTTCTGAATAATCTCCTATACCTTTCCAAAATTGATCTTTGTCGCTGTAGAAAGGTACTGTTTTTTCCCAGTTATGCCACATAGCTCCAAGGGCACCCTTCTCTTCCTCAGAATAGTAGTCACCGTTTAAGCGGAACAGGAGTCCACCTAATTCGTCAAAGCTACCTTCAAAGTGCCTCATTCTTTCGTAGTATGCGTCAGTCAGTTCGGCATCAGTACCTTCAAACGCCTTTTCGTTCTCCCTGTTATAAACCATGCGGTAAGCATCAAGAAGACCCTTGTTTTGGGTGTTCATTTGGTAAGACTGTTGTTCCTGCCTTTGAGCTTCAGGGTCTAAAATACCTGAGTTTTCGTACTGGAGTACAGCAGACTCAATCTCTTGTTCGGTTAATAGCTTGCTTGTGGTGTGTGTTACACCCCCAAGATCATATTCGTATGTCATCTGTCTGCCTCCTACTGTGATGCTGTTGTTTGTGTAACAGTTACGTTCCGACCAGCGATAACTACGGTAGCACCCACTTGAGGTACTGTAGTCTGAGCTTGGGAATTGTTTGTTTTACTATTTATATCAGTTGCGTTTGCTTCAACAGCGTCTTTTGCTGCTTGCTTGTAGAGCCTGTACTTCACCTCATAATCAAGTAGATGCAAGGACGTTCCACTTAAGTCCTCCTCGCCAATTACTTTTAAGGCTTTATCAAGGGTGCGTTGGTCTACAACATATGATGTTACTCTTTGCTTAAAGTCAGCTTTTGACATGTTAAACTCATCTTGAGCCGCAAGACTAATACTAGAGATACTTATATTCTTTTGAGGGTCAATACCGTATTTTTTATCTATAATAGATGAAGCAGCTTTGTACGAGTCACCTGTAAACACTGAACCACGCTTATTAATAACGTCACCCATTGCTGCCTTGGCTAAACGATATTCTGCCATGCTCCCTATAGTCATTTTTTCGAGCATTTCCTGTGCCCTGTCGGGAGTTAGCTCAGTTACACTACTAAACTGATTGTAGAAGTTTTCGTAATCATTTTGAGTGAGCGTTGGGCTTTCTTTAAAATCAGCAATTCTTTTTTGAATTACACTAATATCGTAAGCACCCATACCTTGACTAGACTCTGGGCCGTCAAAATCTTCAAAGTCACCGTGTATGTTGTAATACTGAAAAGCAGCTTCTTGGTAATCATCTTTAGCGATTGCCATTTTGCGGTTCTTCTGTGCGTAAGCAACTGCATCTTCGCTACTCAACTGGCTTGCTAGGGTTCTTTGGGCAGCAAGTAGTTTCTTCTTTTCACTTTGAATACCGTACAAGAACCCACCATTACCAGTGCTAATAGTCTTTGCAATATCTAGTAGGTCTAAGTTTTTGTTTTCATTTGCCAGTGTGATTAGGAAGTCAGTTGTAGCTCCATTAAGTGCTTTTGGCGGTATTGTATTAGTTCCGAATGTTGCTTGTAGTGTTTGAGACACAGCTTCACCAATAGCAGATGTACGTTCCGCATTAGTAAGTCCTGCTGACCCTAAGTGGGCAACATTTACATTTGCACCTAATTGAGTAAAGAAGTTTTCTAAAGGAAGTTGAGCTTGTACAACTTTATACTCAGAGACTTGTTGGCTCTTAAGTTGGTTCTGGGCAGCGTTCACTTGAGTACGTATAGCAGATTGGTAGCCAACTGCGTCTATGGAATCTGGCCCTAAGTGTTGTGTCAGTAATTGCTTTGTAATGGCATCTAACTGCTCACTGTAGGCTACTGGGTCACTTTGTCTTAAATTAGGGTTTTCACTGTCCCATTTAAACAATTCAGACTGTACATTAATACCTGCCTCAGTTCCTACTTTTTGGTTGTATGCTACCTGCAATGCAGGGCCATACTGAGGGTCGTTAGCTAGTGAAAAACCTTTACTGACTGTCGCCCAATCGCCCAAGCTTCCATCATTGTAAGCAGCTTCCACCGCCATTAACTTTTGTATTTGAAATTCAGCAGACTTTGATTGCTCTTTAGCCCTGTCTGTTTTAGCGGCTGCACGACTAACATTACCCGTTACTGCATCTAATGCCTTACTAATCTGGTCGTTACGAGCAGGTTGTACGTAAGTATTTACTGGGGATGCTTGAGGGGTCAGGCGCACCTGATTAGCTGCATATTTGGTCTGTACACGTTGTCTCGCCACAGCGAAAACTCCTTATGTTATAGTTTAGCTATACGGGCTTTGTAAGGGTCTGTTCCCTTAAAGTAGCCACCTTCATAGGCACTACCACCAATTTGTAAGGCAGTAGCTGCAAAGCTTGGGTATGGTACTGAGTTGATGCGGGATTGCCGCCCCGATTCTGCTCCTTTCTTCTGCTGCGCTATTTGTGCTTCAGTAGATGAAAGGTTGGAGTCGGCCTTGGTATCGTCAAATAAGTTTTGACGCATTATGTCGGTCATAAGCGCATCTACGGATAGACCAGATACACCCGACTCACCTGAAGCGGTTCTAGCTGTAGAAACATCTTTCATGCTTTGAATGTCTGCTTCCATTCCACGTTGGGACTCAGCTTCTTGTTCTTCACGTTGTCTTAAGTTAAGTTGCCTTACGTCATTTAGGTAGGCAGCGTTTGCCGAAGCCTCATTACGTTGGGCTTGTTGTTGTTGTTCATCTGCTGCAACAATGGAAGTCATAGCAGACAGTATTGTTCCTGCATCACACATCAGCATCAATCCTTACAAATTCATAAAAAGGTACACGCCCTGTCCCGTGGTAAGGTATTTTTCTAACGAAGTTAAAACCTAAATACTTTAACCATCTGATTGCTACTTTATTACGAGCATCAACATAGTTAACGAGGAGGGGGTACTGCTTGTTGGTTTCCACTACCCAATCTAGGGCTTGTGTTAAAAGGTCTTTTTTTATCTCTGGTATTTTGTCTGAGCCAAGCATCCAAGGAGAACCAATGTCCTCCCCGACCTTTGCAACTCCAAACATACCTATGAGTTCATCTTTATGGATGATTGCAAGACTTTCAGATAACTCAAAGCCTTGTGTTAAAGCTTCTAAAGGCGTTAAGCCATTGGAGGCCATTACTTCAATAGCATCTGCCTCACGCATCTTTTCTGAAAGTTCTTGAACATCCTGTTCTGTAGCCTCTCGGTAGTGGGCCATAAGCGTTAAATCCTTGACGTTCTTTGAGTTAAGAAACCTTCGTACTCAGCACTTTGGAACACACACGGTAAATAACTGTCTGAAGTAATTGTCACATTGACGTACTTAGAGTTTGTATTTATAGGAACGCGATATGTACCTTCATCAAGGTTAGCTTGACCCAATAGGTTGTTTAAGCCACCGATAATTCTTCCGTTAAACTCCCTAATATACACTGGACGTGCTGTAGGTTCGCTTTCAACCTTAAAGTAGGCTGTGTCGTTATAAGTTATATGGAAGGTTCTGATCTGAAGATTGTTAGTAGTTACTGCCTTGTTGTCTTGCTTTAAGATTTGCTCACTGAACTTATACTTAAAGGTGTACGGTATACCTGCGTAAATCACAGCACCACCTGCATAATCTGCTAGGGCTTCTGACTGTGAGCGTATGGAGCCAGTGTTGTTAACAAATATAGTGTTGCTGTCTGTATAAGGTAGGGTGCTGCTTGCTATCTTATAACGCCTGTCTAATAAAACTGCACCACCTGCATAGTTACCTAATGTAGAAGTATAGACCATATCAGTGCTTGCACTATCGTTAGCTAGACTGAGGTTTTCTAAGTACAGACCATCACTGTATTCAACCACCAGCTTAATCACTGAGCCGTTAAATGCTGTGGAGCGTACTACTCCTGAGAACTTCCATTCAGACCAAGCTGATTGTAGTTTCTCTTCACCCCGCCAGTAGTAGCGGTAAACGAACACTGAGTTGGGTTTGTCATCTGTCAGTACCAAAAGCATATCTTCGTTAGAGGAAGCTGCAAGACTTCGGATGTTACCTTCGATGTAGTTAGGTACGTGAGCCGATACGTCAGCCGCATCATTAGTTTCAGAAGACTGCTCTACGTAGTATTCTCGGATACCTGCCCACTTACCCTTAGAAAATCCAAAGAATACATAACGACCTGCGCCTACTGGTTTAGCATTTAGGTTAGCTTCAAAGTTAGTAGATACATCTATATGCACTGTGTCGGGTGTTAATAGCTCTGAAGCTGTCAACATGAACTGCGTCAAGTCAGAGAAGATCAACAAGGATTCGTTAAATGGAATCGCGTGTTTCAGGATAGAGATTTGGTTGTTAGATACAGCCACGTCTATCGGGTTAGAATCAAGAATAGTTAATACAGTCTTAGGGAAGAAGTTGTAGAACTCTCCTGCTTCACTAAAGATTACGTTCTCATCTGCAAGAAAACCTAAACGGTTACGGTGAAAGAATATATCGTTAATCTTGTAGCCGATAAAAGAAGGTACAGGGTTAGTATCCTCATCTCCTGCTTCTCGGTCATCCCACGTTAAAGGTGCAAAGGTAAAAGTACCGTTAACTTCTTTACGAAGACTGTGGGGCATAGTTAGTGCGTTTATGCGGTTCTTTAGTGCTGACCCATCTACTGCAAAACCACCTACAGTCTCTTTCCATATTAACTCGTTGTTAGTGTTGTCACCTTGAGTTAGGTGTACATAATGGTCATCCTGCTTCTTTTCGTTACTACCTGCCACCTTAATTCTAAAGCCTACCTTACCCTTACGAGGAAGGTTCTTAAAGTCAATCGTCTGGCCTTTAAAGGAGTATAGGAATCTGTCACCTGCACCGTCACTAGATGTGATTGTGAAGTCAGCAGAAGGGTTTTTAACGTAGATCACTGAGCCAATTCTTTCTTTAACAAAAGGGGAAGAAATAGATAAGTTGTTAAATAACTGAGTAGCTATATAGTCCGTACCAATCTGAGCAGAATGTGCGGATGATGAACCATCAGGAGTTGTGTAAGTAGCTGTAGCACTGCCCACTGTAATTTTATATGTAAGGCCGTAGTCAGCCTGTCGTACATAGAACATAGCTTCGTTAGGTCGTGCTGTAGGAGTATACGAATCAAGAGCTACAACCTTAGATTTGTTAACTACAAAAGTAGTGTCTCCTACCGACACAGCGTTAACATTGGCATTAAAGTCTGTAACTCCAGTAAGGTATGTTGGAAGACTTGTAAGTGTATTACCTGCGCTATCCTTAACTGTTCGCTCTGTACCTGCTTGGTCAAATACCTTAATCCCTGAACTGCTAAACACGGCTGTGTAATCTTCCGTACTTGAGTATTTAATAGGGTGTAGAAAGGCGGTAGTACCTGCAAGGCTGCTAGTAAGTTTAGCTACGTGTTCAGTACAAGGCCGCTTTTCCAATCCTCTTGTAACTGAAGATAATCCGTTCTCTTGTACTTCGGCTTGGCTTGGGTGTCGTAGGCTCGGAGGCTGCTGCGAGACACCGTTGAGGAGATTGGGGATTGAACCCGATACTAAAGACATAGTTAAACCACCTACCTGTAATAATGAGCTATATAATTAGTCTCATAGTTGTCGAATATATTTAAGTCCTGTACGTCAGATTCATTCTGTAATAGATTATTCCAAGCAACCTGTTCGTCACGGGCGTTGAAAGAATGTAGTGACTCTGAACCAAGTACACGGTCTTGTAGAACACGCGCTGCTCTGATAGCTACGTAGCGTCTGGCTGTTTCTGGCATCTCTTCAAAATCTAACAGCACTACTATGTCAACTTCTACAGCCACGCCAATGGCGTAAGTGTTTTTAATACGGTCATACATCTTCATACCTCGCTGAACAAGGTCAGTATCTGAGGACATGCGTGTATGAATGGTGTCAACATGCAAACAGTTAGCAGGAAGTGCTAGTTCATTTGATGCGTCTGGTGAAAGCTGAAAGGTAAGGTCAGTGTTAAAAGACCACCCTTGTGATTGGAAATCTCGACTTACATTATCTAGCGTCTGTTCAGCAGCACTAGCTTCAATTAAACCTGAAGTTAGAGAGTTCACAGGGGATTCACCAATCGTTGCCAGTAAAGTATTAATAGCTTCCAGTTTTGTTGTGGGAGTCATTGGTAGCCCTTTTTAAAATGAAAAAAAAGGCAGGGAGAAGTTAATCTCCCCACCTTTGGGTTAGAACTAGACTGCTTACACAGCGTTCAAAGAAATGGCACAAGCAGGGCGTAGGATGTTATGACCCATAGCGTACTTAGCAACCATCAATGTACCTTGACGATCAATCTGATACTCAGACTCAACGCCTAAGTCCAGCAACTTAACAGTTGCGGCAGCGTCTTGTGAGAAGATCAAACCACGTAAAGCAGCGTAGTTACCACGATATGCGGCAGTACGTGTACTTGTGATTGGCTCAACGTCACCAGAAGCAGAAGATTGGTTAGTGCTAGGTAGATGATTACTCATCATAATCTTAACACCACCGACCTGAGGCACTACGCCTGAAGCTACGGAACCTTCACCGCCAACATCACGGTTCAACCATGCAGCGTTAGCAACACTAGGCACGTTCAATAGCGCGTAGTATTGGGCAGGTGGTAGTACACAAACCTTATCACCGCCAACGTCTTTCTTATCGAACTCTTCAAGAGCCGCATAGATAGCAGCGACAATCTTAGCACCGTCTAAAGCATGTGCAGTAGTAGTACCAATGTTGAAGTTAGCAGTGTAAACCTCATCTGCAAAAGAAGCGCCAAACGCTGTAGCTGCTAAAGAAGAAGTAGTGATTGTGGCTGCTTTAGCAATGATACGAGCAATGTTGCGATCAGACACATTAGCTAATGCGTTACCTGACTCTTTCGAGTAGATAGAACGCACGTCATAGTGGTTCATTGCTTCGTCAATCTTGGCAATAAATTGTGTGCTGATTAACAAATCATCAACGGTAACAATACGCTCACCGTGTTTGATTGCATCAGCTTGAATTAATGTGCCAGCCGTGTGGTACTTTGCAGAACCAGTGCCAGTTAATGGGAATGATGCAGACTTACCATTGGAAATAGTACGAGTGCGGTGTAGCGGCATGAAGACGTTCTTTTCCTCGTATGCGGTAAGAACTTCACCAGCATATAGTTTGAGAAAGAGGGAACGATCATCACCTGTCGCGTTCATTTGACCTAATCGTGATGTTGTTTGGTCTGTTGGAAATGCCATTGTATATGTACCTATTTAAAAAAAGTATTAAGTTGTTGAGAGTTGTTCTACTCAGCAGACTCTTACTTCCTTTCCCTTAAAGATTGTCTTCCGCAGAAGGTCGATAGATACTTAGAATAAAGTTGTTGCTTCGTTAAACGAAAAAAACCCACCAGAGGCTGCAATAGCTTGGTGGGAATATTACTGCGGAGACAGAGAATCTAAAGGACGTTGCTTCGTGATAATTTCAAAGCTACTTCCTGTCGATATGCAGAGTCAGAACTGTACCTTGGGTCGCGCATTGCTTGCGTCAACTGGGCGGCAGAGTTAAAGACCCCACCTGTTACGGATTTAGTCTCGCCCATGACCAATGATGGTTCATTGCCGTTAACAGAACGGTACTGTGCTTGCAGACCCTGTATTGCTAGATTTGCTGTCTCTATGTTGCCGCTATTCATTGCATTGTTAAACGCATCTATAGAAGCTTCATTTAAACTTTCAGAAGCCCACGAAACCATATCTTCATATGCTTGTTGACCTCCAACCTGTTCAAAGGCTTGTTGTTGAAGCTGACCTGCCACTGCATTTTGACCTTCGATAAATTGGTCAACCATAGTGCGTGGAATACCTGCTTTTAGTAACGCTTCATATGATTCTTCAGTTAGACCACCTTGTTCTGCAAACTCGTTGGATAGTGCGTCAAAATCAACACCCCTTTCCTCTAGTTCATCGGCAATCTCATCTAAACCGCTTTCTTCAGTTACTTCCTCGTTAGAACCTAACTTTTGTTCAAGACTTTGATAGGCAGTAGCCATGTCTTCAACAGTGTTAAATTTCTCAGGGAGCCATTCAGGACGGTCTGATACGTCAGGGTTATCAATACCTTCAGCTTTTTTAAGCATATTTTCTGTATGCTGACCATCCTCAACGGGTTCTTCAAATGTGTTTACTGCATCTACCATTATTATCTGTCTCCAATTAAAGGTAGTTATTATTTATTGCTGTGGCTGCTGTTCCTGCTGTTGCTTCATTAACCCTTGTGCTACTGGGCCTGTAGCTTTCTCAGCCATTTGCATCATCTGTTGTTGCTGCATCATCTGTTGTTCAGCCTGTGCTTCTTGCTCCTTCTGCTCTGCTGACCTAATTAAGCCACTTGTATCAATACCTAAAGATGCACCAAGCCTGTCGATATAATCGTCAATGTTTAGTTCTCTCTGTAGTATCTCTGGGCCTAATGGCTGTAGCATTTGAAGTAATTGTGATAGCTTGTTTAAGTCTTGACCACGCCCTAATGCTTCCATGCCAGTTACGATCTGAGGCTTCAAAGTGTCTTTAGGGAACTTAGGCATCTTTCCACTCTTTTCCATTCTGGCAAGTAACAACTTGACCATTGGGTATTGGAACTCTTGGGAAAGAATGGAGTAAACCCCACCTAAAGCTGACTCAAGCTCTTGAGCCATGTATCTAACTTCTTCAGCAGTTACACGTTCAGCTTTACGCTGGACTGCGGAGTTCATAAGAAACGAATATGCTAATCGTTCTGTAATCTCTCTTGCTGTGTCTTGAGCAACACGGAAGTCACTGTACTTTTCTAGCTGTAAGACAGACACATCATTAGCGTCACCTGTAGCGATACCACCGTTGGGTGTTTGAGCTAATACTTTCTGCTTCGTGGAACCGTTGGGCTTCACTAGGAATAAGACTTTAGCTGCGGCTGCTGCACCCTGAACAATAGCTTTGGTCAGAGTTTCAAGTGAACTTAAATCACCTATAAACTCTTCGACATAACCACGACCATAAGACTCCCCATCAATGCGAACCATGCGTAATGCCATAAAGGGTGACTGATCTAAGGGAAAGGAACCCCGTGAGTCAGGGATTATCTGTCCCTCGACTTCTTGATACACTTCCCATTTTTTGTTTACACGGCAAACTTTGGTATATAGGTCAATAGATTTAAGCTGTGACTCTTCTGAAGGTTTTGTTAGTAGTTCTTGGACTGCTTCAGGGAGCATCAAGGGGCTTACTGTTTCTTTAGTAATAACCTCTAATACATTACCCATAGCGTCACGCTGACATACGTATCTATCTAAACGGAATACACGAACTCCACCATCCTTGGGCATGTGAATTAACACATTACCTGAAGTTATAAGCTGCTTAAGTGCCTCAAAAACAGGGACACGAACAGCCGTAGCTTCTACTTCTTGCATAGCTGCTCGTTCAATACGAGCTAATGCCTCCTCTACCTTACCCCTAGCATCATCCCCTGCAAGACTCTGCAAATCAAAGTCGTCCATTGTTAAACGGAAGAAGGGGGAGTTAGGGGGAAGAAGTGTCATTAACAGCTTAGATGCTAGATTATTAACACCTCTAGCACCAATAGATTGATATGGCGTAGCGTATACAGAAGAACCCGAATGACCCTCTGGGGGCATTAAGGTTGGTATGGTAAGTTTAGCAACTTCTCTTGCTCTATCTAAGAACGAGGTTCGGTCACTTTCAAGATGTGTATAGCGTTTAGCTACTGCTCCTGTTGTTGGTAGCATAGCTAATTTTTCTCTTTTGTTATGAAATGATATTTAAGCCGTTGTAGCCACTGCCACTGCCACCACCGACACCAACACTCTTATTCTTAAGTCGGCCTTTGCCTAAACGCTTTTGTTTAGTTTTACTGGCAAGCATGTTTTTTAGGTTTGCAGCTTGTCCTGTTGCACCTGCTGAACCACCTGAAGAAGCAGTTGATTGGTTTGCACCACCAGAGCTACCACCTTCTGAAGCTTCAGTAGTCAAGGCGATTCTATTAGGTGCTTTTGCTTTAGGGGAGTTAACAGATGTTGTACCTTCCCTAAAATTCTGGGACGGTGGGCCTGTGTTCGGAAGTGAAGTTGGGACACGATCACCGCTATAAGCTTTCTTCATGCCTATGCGGTCTTGCTCTGCTTTCATGTCAGCCTGACTTACGTTAGATGCACGTTGGCTTGCCCAATAAGCTTGGTTATAACTTACGTCATCGTTTCGATATTTGTCTTTTATTGAGAGTGATAAAAGAGAAGGAATCTTTGTGTTTTTATTAGCATTAGCTCTAGCCTGATAATCTACTTTGTTAACGGGCTTAACTACTTTCTTTGGCCCTGCTGGTTTGTTGTTATTACCATTACCGCCACTGCTTTTGTTGTTACCGCCACCTGCTCCACACATTATTTATTACCTCCATTACTGGGAATATTTAAACTGGGTGCGCTTGAGCCGCCAACACTGAGTCCTGTACTAGATGTTTTGTTACGGACACTACGTTTTCCTTTGGCTCTGCGTTTCCGCATTGCTGAAGGTGTTTGTTCCATGTCTGATAAATCTAAACTAGCAGGTGCTTTTGCGGGGGCAGGTGCAACTGGTGCAGGTTTAGGTTCTGAACTACCGAATAAACACATTCGTTGGTTTACTCCT
>ERZ807291.6569-NODE-6569-length-13928-cov-5.219491_pt1 | contig 13928 bp, 14 predicted proteins | sample MGYA00521257_ERZ807291 | MGnify/ENA primary metagenome ERZ807291 (study PRJEB31413, sample SAMN03169783) | marine metagenome | biome: Marine; feature: Water; material: Subsurface seawater | place: North Sea | collected 2011-04-28 | depth 1 m m ...
TGGCTTCCATAGTTTTTCACGTCTAGCATCCGCTGTTTGCTTGTAAAATGTTGTTGCCCAATACTCAGTTGAAGGTGCATTAGAATAGTAACGCATAAATGCATCATTTATGGGCCTTGGGGATACAAAGAGAGTATCGCAACTTGCACACAACTCATAATCGAATCCATGTTTATTAAATGTATGTTCAGCTTTTATTCCGCACGCCGGGCAAAGAATTGAGTCTCGGAGTGCATCATCAAAGAAAGCCTTGCTGTCAATTTCCGTTAATTTTAAATATTCATCAAAAATCGACTTGGGTCTTATTTCTTCTTCTTTCACAGACTACCTCTTTGTTATGTCGGGTCTAGCAACAACATGGTTCAAAAAAACACTATCAATAGAATATGCAATGAAACGATAGCCATCATCAACCTTTTGCTGAAGTACTTCAGCAGAAGGTTGGACCACATGAACTCCACATGGAATATTAGCAAGTTCTGACTTCTTCTTGATATCACTTATTGCTTTAATGAATTTTGAATGTTCAAACTGTGCCGTTAAATTCATTGATGCAGATAAATCATAAGGACCTATTAGAATTGCGTCTAGACCATCAACTGCTAAAATACCATCCAGCTCATTGATTGCTTCAACATGTTCAATCATGGCTATTAGTAATGGCTGCTTTGCCTCTTCAATATATGCGTCGAAATTCTTTCCAAATAAATTAGCCCTAGAGAATGCGACCCCCCGTCGACCTGAAGGAGGCCATCTAATCGAATCCCTGACTTTTTTTAGCTGGTCAGCACTTCCAATCATTGGGACAATTACACCGCCAGCTCCAGCATCTAGCGCCTGTTTGCAGTCTTTAGAGTGGCCATGTGCCAATCTAACCAGCGGTAAGGTATTTCCTAACTCCAATGCTCGAAATAGATCTGGCAACTGATGCACAGATATAGCCCCATGTTCCATATCAACAGCTACCCAATCATAATTAGATTGCCCCATTATTTCTGCGATAGATGAGTGTGGGATTTGCATCCAGCTACCAATGCTAACGCCATTAGTATTAAGTTTTTTTCGGATATTTTTAATTGCTTTTAATCTATCCATTTACATAATCCTTAAAAACACGACCCTTGCATAAGCCCTGTAATTTTTTGTTTAAATCGGTACCCCTGAGTAAAAATAACACATTATTTTCTTCAGCAGCCCTATAATCGCTCTTCGAGTCACCCAGCATTAAAGCGTCCTTGCATCCAATATCTAAAGTTCTAAGTGTCTCTTCAATCGCATGACTTTTTGTTTGTGGAGCACCATGAATATTACTAAAAAAATGCTTTATATTTAGCGCTTTAAGGATTTCGTTTATTTCTTCTGTTGGTGTTGCTGTTACAAGGATGTGTGTTTTTTCTTCAATATGACAAGCAAAGAATTCCAAAAAACCATCAACCCAATCTGAATCAATTACAGATTGTTGAACCAATAAAGAAAATATATTACACAAGTCTTCTATTTTTTTATCGGTAACAGTTTGATTAGCCCACGATAAGTAAAGGGGCAATTTCTCATATCTTGACATACCACCGTTTCGTTCATGATGGCATCGCACCCTATTAACAACATCGAAACCATATTCAGAAAATATTTGCTGAAATGCCAACGATTTGACCTGTACTGAATCTTTTATAACTCCATCAAAATCCCAAAAGACGACTTGGGCTTGCTTCACTAATTGTTGTAAGGGTTTTCTCATAACAATAACTCTAAAACCGATCTAGTTCGCTAAGATTGAACGTTATCTATATGAGACATGGTTTGGAGTAATCCTTGACCAAGGTCGATATGCGCAGAAGGAATATATTTTTGGGCAGTTTTTTGTTCGTATGCATATGGAGTTCTGACATAATGACCAGAATAATCACCTTCAATAAACTCAACTGAATCATGTGATAAATTCAAAATCTCAGCTATCATTTTAACTAAATCAATAACACGCAATGACTCTTGACCAGTCAGAATGATCGTTTCATTTTTAAATGTATCTTCTAAAATAGCCACGCTGGCACGTGATGCATCATCAACATGAATATATTCTCGGATTGCCTCTGGATTTCCTTTATATCGCACCGTTCCAGTCCTTAATGCAGAGCTAATGATTCTATACATTCCATTAGTTTCATCAGCTCTTGGACCGTATAGAGATCCATATCTCAGAATAGTGTAATCTAGACCATAAAGCTTTTGATATTCTTCAACATAAGATTCGGAAGATTTTTTACTACACTTATAGAAACCACCCTCCCTACTCTGCACATATACAGTGCTAGCGTATATGAAACGCTCAACATTATGAATTCTGCAAGCCTCAAGTACATTAAGATTTCCCAGTATATTGATTTTAACGGTTTTGATAGGATTGTTTAGAGCTTGATTAAGATCAGCCAACGCAGCAAAGTTATAAACAATTTTTGCACCCTTGATTGTTTTTTCCAGCACATCCGTGTCTAAAATATCACCAATCACTATGTCTTGATCATCTCTGAGCCAGCGTGAGTCGCTATAATCAAAAATTGTCACTCTGAATCCATTATCACTGAGACAGTCGGCCACATGTGAACCTAAAAAACCACTGCCACCAACTACAACCGCTTTTTTGCTCACTTTATAACCCCTGTCTTTGAACGAAATACTCTTCCTCTGGGACTAGACCCTCAAGCGGTTTACCCGTTAGAAAACGCACGGCTTCTTCCGTTGCTTCTATCTCCATTTTAGACCTGCAGTCGACAGACATGGACCCCATGTGCGCAGTTAACAGGCAGCGCTCTATTTTATTCAAATCTCCACTATAGGGCTCAAGATCGAAAACATCTATCGCCGCACCACCTAAATGGCCAGATTGTAAGACCTGATACAAATCACTTTCATTAATAATTCCACCGCGCGCAGAATTAATAATAATTGCATCTGACTTCATTGACAGTAAGTGATGCTTTCTAATCATATTTTTTGTTTCGGCAGTAAGTGGTAGGTGAACCGTAACGATATCACAGCTCCTGTAGATTTCTTCTTTCTCAGCCCATTCAACATTAAGGGCGGAGCCAGCTTCTAATTTACCCCGTCTATCATTAACCATTATTTTGGGGTTACCAAACCCATTCAAGTGTTGCAAAACCCTACTTCCAATCCTTCCACAGCCAATTATTCCAATTGTAACTTCGGATAGCCTGCGACCGAAATAGCGGGTCCACTCGCCTAAATGCATTTCAGAATTTGAAACGTAGATCGATCTTAGTAAAGCTAACATAAGCCCTATAGTCAGCTCTGCAACTGCAGGCGCCGGGGCATCTGGTGTATAAGACACAACAACGCCTCTTTTTTCTGCTGACATTAAGTCAACACTATCTAGGCCAATACCAACCCGGGATATCATCTTTAATCTTTTGGCTTTTGACATAACCTTGTCAGTTATTTTTTCAGTCCCCGCGATAATAACATCGACATCAGAAACCAATTCTAATAATTCATCTTCAGTAAGTTTTTTGTTCAGCGGATTGATAGTATATTCAATGCCATTTGATTCTAACAAATCTAACGGAGCCCTATCATTTTGCCCAAATGGGACTGTTGTAATTAATATTTTATTCATGGAGTAATTTTTGTCCAATGCTATCTAAAGGTAATGACGTTGTTCCGTTATGGGATAAACTTTCACGTGGGTGAGATGTAGATTCAAACCACTCTGATTGGTTTATTGACAAAATTTCAATTAGTTTTTGTTTAACTGACTCATAATCATATTTTGACAGAGTCCAGACTCCTGTAACCAAAAAGCCAAGTTCAGGTAAGGAAGATGGATTTGCCGCTATTATCTTACCACCTCTTCCAAAAGACTCTAAAAGAGCTGTAGTAAAGTCACCAATTGTAACCGAACTACTATCACTTAATGCGTAGGTGGAACGGCCCCTTCTTGGGAAAAAAGATATACTATCTCCAAAACAGCTTTCGGCATATCTTCGCTCGTCCCCTGACTCAATAGCGTCTTCACTTGGGTACCTGCCAGCGAAACAGACTGTATAACCAAGCTCTAAACAAATATTGTACAGGACCGAATAAAATTTCGCATTTGCTAAGCTATTGCCGTATGTATCTTTAAAGTTACTAATTATGCAAATATCATATTGCTTCTCAATATTGTGTTCTTCAGATAAATATAAAGCATTACCTAACCCACCAACAACCGTGATTTTTCCAGTATTTCCACATTTTTTATTAACCGCATCCTTTTGCCAACTCCCCTGCAATAGCAGCTCCAACCCTTGGAGATTAAAATCTTCCCATTTCCTTCCAAATACTTTTTCCTCATTCACAAAATGTCCATAGCCAACACTTAGCGCCACAAATCTTTTATTTTTTTTAGATATCGACAAACTGTGAAATGCCCAGCTATAAAAAGTTGCTGTTACAATGAGAGAGCAGTTATATCTTTCGATTTTATAGGAGTAGATTAGAAGTTTTAAAAAATCTTTCAAATTATTAACAGTTTTACCTAGTGCTCCTGCATCTTTAATTGACTTTAACACAGCAATGAAAACCGAATTTTTTCTTACCTTTCCATTTTCAAACTTGTTCGATTTCTGTTTGAACAGAGCAGTCAAAGACTCAATATCTTTCTTTCCAAAGACGAGCACATCTACAGAATCAACAGAAAAATCATATACTTTTATCATGGTAATCCTCTATTTTTTGCTCGATATATCCATTAGGAACCTGTGCCAATTTTTATCAATACTGACATCTTCAGACGGAGCACCACAGACTTGATCAAACATTAACCGCGCTTCCTTGGTCTCATCATTATTCCACCACTTTTGCGGGTCTGCATATATATTTTTTATGTGCATTGCTGCTGATTTGAAGCTAGTGTGTGCGATTTTCGCTTTAACCAACCGACGAGCGAGCGGTGTAAAACACTCTTCCAATTCCCAATATTTATCAACGTAAAGCAAAACTGTTGGAATCCCAGAATGCATTGATTGAAAAAATGTTGTTTCAGGATAGGTACAAATAATCACGTTAGAACTTAAAAAATCTTCCAGTAACGTTTTGTTCATCGATATAATGTGAGCTCCAAATAGGTCAATATACCGATCTTTGAGAGACCACCCCCTATCGGGATAAGGTCTAATTTTCAAATTAAACTTGGGAAGCTTAAATGAATTCAGTAACTTAATAAATTCTACTTTTTGATCAAAATCTTCTAAGATCAAAGAGCTCATGGGTGCCGATTGAACACGATAAACATATCTAGAAAATTCGCACCCAATGAGCGTGATGTTATTCCCCTTACCTGAAAAATTATTTTTCCTCGTCACTTTATTTGGAGACAACTGAACGTGTTTATCATGAAATGGCATACACCACGTGGCCTTGTGATCACTAATCTTTTCTTCATGGCGAAATACTTCAAATTTCGCCCGCATTGAACCACCGTGAGAACTTACAACAAGCTTCGATCCTTTTTTTACCATTTCTGCAGCCCAGATTTTGAATAGTTCATTATTATAATGAGCACTCGCTGTCATAATTATTTCTGGATTGAGAGGAAAGTTACCACGCTTCAATATTTTTTTTATAGTCAGATAGTTTTCCACATAGGCCTTTGGAATATCATTTAAAACTTGTTGATAAACAAAACTTTCAAAGTCGTTATCTGAATCAGACCATTCCTTTTGGCGCAGGCTGGGCGACACCTCGGTTGAGTAATTTACACTTACTTCAAATTGAGAAAACATCCGTGGTGGTTGAAATAGCCGGAGGGCGATCTGAACCATAACTGATAATGGGATACCACATTTAAATAAAACAAACTTATAGTTACGTTTAAACCACATTTTATTTATAAACGTATCTATTTTACATGCAAACAAAAAAAATAGATTTCGGATACTTACCGAACTAGTCTTTAAGTTCGTATGGGGAGACGGAATAAACTGTTCTTCAAAAAATGTAATATTTTGATTCTGCATAAAGAGTAAGATTTCACAATATAGCAAAAAATTCCAATCATCTGAGTACCCCATTAGCTTCAAAGAATGTTGGTAATCATTAGCTACGGCTTTGTCTACTTTTTTGTCCGGAATAGCAGTCATGTAGTGTTCTTTCGATGCATAAGCTTTTCTTATATTCTCCCATCTATCAAATAATACAGGGACGTAGATTAACAGCCATGGACCTATTATTATTCTCCAATATCTTTTTGTATATTCTACATCATGTATTTTATTTAACTTTACACATAGCTTAGATAGTAGTTCCTCATAAAATTCACATAAATAATCGTGATCTAATTTAAATTTCTGTCTATCTTCCCAGTGGTAAGAAATGGTGGTGTGCTTTTTATCAACCCAGCTATTTTTTTGATTATATTTTTTACACCATTCACCTAGAAAAACAATTTCTTCTCCTGATGTTTTAATATAGGATGTTGTAACAAGCGATTTCACTCTATCTTATCAACCTTTCTATGCAAAATGCTTCAGCATTTTCTATACCAACAGTGTTACCCCTAAATTTTGATAAATTTGCTATCGAATTATAAGAACGTACATGTGGATAATCTCGCATTTCTTCATCATAAAAACGTAAAGCTCCAATTTTTATTCCAATGTAATCAGAAATATCCACAAAATAATTGGGTTCAAAGGCGACTCCCATCGATTGAGATTGCCAGTGTGTAGCGGATAAAACTTCAAAAGAATAAAGCTCTTTAACGCTAAAGCCAGGCTGTGGGCGACAAGCAGTCATTACTGCTCGATGAGTGATTTGATGATCTATGTTTAGATCGCTAAAGTTATGGGTATAGACTATATCTGGTTTAAAACGACTAATTATTGTTTCTATTTTTTTAACAATATCAAGCAAAGGTAATGTATCTAATTGGTTATCAGGTAAGTTTAGAAAAATGGGTGGGTTACAGCCTAAAAATTTAGCAGCACCACTTGCGGGATTAGATCGATCGTTACCACCATCACGCGAGCCAAAACCGTCCGCTAGGAATACAACTTGAACTGTATCACCGTTTTTTACATGTCTGGCAATAGTGCCACCACACCCTATAACCTCATCATCTGGGTGGGCTACTAAAACTTGCACCTTATTCATATTTTTTGAGCTACTAAATTCAAAGCTGCAAATTTCCAATTGCTGTGAGGGACTTCTGCAGAAAGAGTCTTATGAGTCATACTTAATACTTGAAATTGTTCAAACAATTCTAATAAATGATTCTTATCAGTGAAGTGAACATTTCCAGTTCCTTTAAAACTTCCATCAATAAAGTTTTTCCTAGTCCAAACATCTTCACCCTGTTCACCTTTTTTATAATCACTATAATCTATCGAATACCAATCAGAGCCGATAAACTTTCCCCCAGCGACAAGCTGCGTATGGCACTTATTAAGACATTGAATAATTGAAGCAGTACTGTTGCAAGTTAAAGATGCCCTGTCAACAATAAGGTCAAAACTCTCGTTTGGAATATCTTTTGTAAAATCACCCACATATATATGTTTTGAAAACTGTGGATATTTTTTATGTAATTTTTTTACGGCAGTCTCGCTGCCATCAACCGCATAGTAGCTGGCACCAAGTGATGCAAAAAGGGGGATGTTGGCGCCTGCCCCACAGCCAAGTTCTAAAACCTTAAAGTTACTCTTTTTGGGTTTATGTTGCATTACTAAACTGACTAAGTCACTCCAAGGCCAAAGACTCATGTGACCATTCTGTTGATATATATCTTCCCATTCGTTAGAAAAACTCATTCCCTATTCTCCAGTGATTAACTCAACATCGTGCGTATTCATCCAAAAATCCACAATCCCCATATTTGGTAAAAAATCACCATTCAGTTGATGATAAACTGGGTGACTATAGTTCTGATATTCTATCTGGATGTCACGTTGGACAAAGTCGCCCTCATTCAGATAATCCTTCCCCAATGCGCCTGATAAATATTTACTCGCACTGAATTTAGAGCAAAGATCTAAGACTAAATCTGATTTTTTTGTTTCGATATCTAACGTACTACTCTTAACGATTTTAGTCTGAATATTAAGCTCATTTAACCAAAACACCAAATGTTGGTAAGCTAGATCAGAAAATAGATCAAAATCTTCTTCAAACAACAACTCGATTTTTGGATAAAGCTCTTCAAAGAATTTCGCTTTTTTATAGTTGAAAAAAATATTTTTTAAATGCTTTTTTTTCCAAATCTGTGAATTATCAATTCTAATATCGCCAATCGAATTGCTAATATGACCTTTTGTTATTAATGGAATAGTTAACCATGTGCTACCTTGGGGTGTCTTTATTTTGTTTCTATAAGTATAACTATTTTTTTCTAATTGAACGGTATCCAAGTAAATAAAAATATTGCTTCGATTTATTTTTTCAAAATAACCTAACCAAGGTAGATATGCAGGTTGGTGAATTGAAATAATCATAAAAAAGTGATCTCTAGATCGTCAGGCATCGATGGGGGAATACTGGGCATTATTGAAATAGTAAATTTATCTCCTTCATAATAGAAAAAAGATGGGTGGCTTTTTTCACAACCTTTTAAAGTAGGAACTAAACTTGCTAATGTTGAATTAATATTTAATTCATTATCTTCTGGGAATCGCCTTGCGTAATAGCTTTCTTGACTCTTATCCTGTTTTGCACCGACTAAGGTTTTATTACTCATCTTTTTTAGAATTTCAGAAATCATCAATATTGTTACTTCATCATCTATTTTCCTAATAAAATCAGCTGTGTGGGTATTCCTCATCTTAAACTTACCCTGTGCAATAATGTTCCCAGCATCTACTTCTTCATCAATCAAAATAGCTGATATCACATATTCTTTCAATTCTTTATAAAAGACGTTAAATATAGGTGCCCATCCTTTTCCTTTAGGTAAATCTGATGAATGAAAAATTACAATATTTTTTAGCTTATAGTCTTTTATAATTTTCTTATAATTCCAGGGAATAATCAGATGAAAACACTCTGGTTTTTCAGGGAAGACGACTCCAAAGCTGATTTCATGATTACTAATATATTTCTTACAAAAATTTTGAGCAGTGAACTCAGAGGTATGATTCAATAAAAAGAAAATTTTCATATGGTTATGGCTTCATTCTCAGAATATGCCTTATTACTTTTTGAGCCAAGTATTCTTTTTAAAAATGATGGAGGGAACCCTTTTCCTCCACTAACTCGACTCACTGTTAGATTATCTAACTCGAAAACATCTCCTAAGTTAATATCTTTTTTTGCTACCACTACCCTTTGGAATTCCTTTTTGTTCTCTGACTCAACCTTAGAGGGCCTGATAACTCTACTACCCATCATCTTAAAGGAATCGTGGATAGCAGTTGTCCAGTTGCCAAGGCCTATGGGATTTTCAGAAAACCAATGATCTGGTCCATCTAAATCATTGTCCAGAGTGAAATGCTTCTCGAAAAATACCGCACCAAAACCAACGGCCAACGAAGATGCAAGTGTTCCTTGTGTATGATCAGAGAACCCAAGAACGAGATCAGGAAACGAATTTTTTAATGATTCTAGTTTCAACAAGTTGACATTTTCCGGTTGCGTTGGATACTCCGAAGTGCAAAGTAAAAGTATAGTTGGGTAGCCCTCGAAGGTCCCAATAGCTTCTAACGCCTGATAAACTTCTGCCATATCCGACATGCCGCAAGAGACTATGATTGGTAGCTTGGTTGTAACATAATCTTCCAATAACGGTAAGTTAGTGAAATCATCTGAGCCAACTTTTATAGCAGAGATTCCCAAATCCAAAAGTAAATCTAAGTCAGAACGATTCTGTGGTGTTGATAAAAACAATATCTCTTCGGTATCACATTTGGTTTTTATTTGGAACCACTCTTCAGCACTAAATTCATACCGCTTAAACATTTCAAACATAAGCTCAGTAACTTCTTTTCCTTTGGATTTATATGTGAACGTTTGTTTTTTATCGAGACAAAACTCATCAGCCCTAAATGTTTGGAATTTAATTGCGTCGACACCCGATATTTTAGCAACTTCGATCATTTTAAAAGCTTGGGTTAAATCTCCATTATGATTCACACCGGCTTCAGCAACAATAAACGGTTTACCATAATTTTTTAATAATTTATTATTAATAGTAATCATTAAATTAAATTCCACCTATAAAAAATAGTCATAGTATTCCTACAGAATAATCTTAAAATAATAGAATTACTTATTAAAATTAAAAAATTACATAATTCTCTTATCAATACATTTTTAAACATCTTTGTTTTTTAATTTCCTAAAGGTATCAACTAAAACATCTTTCATAAAGAAAACGTCTGTCGTTGCTCGTCCAACACAAATAATATTTTGGAAATAATTCTGACAATATCTATTTATTTCATTTTGTTCTTTTAGAAATTTTTCTGTCAATATTGGGAATCCATTTTTTACAGGCCGGAATTGTTTAAAGATACACTTATTTTCTTTGCTAACAATACCCATTTCTATTAACTCGAATAAAATCTTTCCCATTAAACCTTTCAAATCAGTGCTATCATCAGTTAACACTTCCACTGTGCAGCTATAATTTTTAATGTCAGATAAATTTTGATACAAAGTGACTCTTCCTGAATACATACCCAAGTCGTATACATTGATATAAGTCGCCAAAGAGTTCAATGGTTTTTCAAAACTAAAGTCAAACAAACCTGTTTTTCTAAATATTGGCGGTGATGTTTTTTTACCAAGTTTTGATAAAAATGATAAAAAACTACTAGGCAATGTCCAAACAAGCTTATCAATAAATATCTCTTCATCAGCGCTGATCAAAGAGAAGATTTTTCCATGGTTATGTTTAATTTCTTTAATTTTGAAATCTAATTTAACATCAACACCTTCATCATTTAATTTTTCCATCAGTGAATCTATTATATGACCCACGCCACCTTCTTTTGGATAATATTTTAAAAAGCCCTCTACCCTAGTGTGATGTGCCAATTTCGAATTATATATACCCAACTTGTCAAGATTTTTAGTGATATTATCATCAAATGCCAACAATCTAGACATATCGAAAAACCAACCTGCTTGAACTGCTAATTTCTTTGGATGAGTCCCAATGTACTTCATTACTATTGGCATAAAAATTTCGTCATAAAATGTTTTACCAAATTTATTTAATAAAAATTCTTCTAAGTTATCTCCCTTCGGAAACTCTTCCGTTCTTAATAATTCGATGCAACCCTTGTTATATAAATCTTCCTCTATTGTGGCTGCATTAACGTAGCAGCTTTTATTATTCATTTTTTTATTGAAATAATTTGCAACATTTATTTTATTATTAATGAAACAATTTTGGGGGTTAAATTCTGAAAAAAGCAATTCATCTAATTCTTCTTCACCTGTTTCTGACAAAATATGTGTACCATAATCAAAATAATTTCCATTTGAAAAATCGCTTTTTAATAAACCCCCTGCTCTCACATCTGATTCAATTAACGTAACATTATGGCCTTTTTTTACTTCAAAATAAGCGGCTATGATTCCAGCTATCCCTGCACCCACAACAGCGACATTTTTATTTGACATAATTTCTGACTCGATTTGCACCAAGTCCATCACAGATATTTTTTGATTTTCTCATCATTAATGTCCATAAACGTATATTATTTTCAATATCTTCTAAATTATTTTTTATGCTTTTTATATTTTCTATAAGTTTAACAGAACCACATTTTACTAATTGCTTTACTATCATTCCTTGGTTTTTATCAATTAAAAAAATTAATGTTGGCAGGGATAAGCAACACCGTTCCCAGGAGGTCGATCCTCCTGCACCTATCGCCAAGTCTGCGTCAAACATTAGCTCTGCCATATTATTTGAATCAATCAATATTTTAATATTTTTATCCTTGACATAGTTTTTTAACATTTTATTATGTGGTGAATTTTTACCTAACACCACAACAACGCTATAGCTATTTGGTATGTTTTCTAAAATACTATGGGTTATATTATCAATGTCACTGCCACCCATACTAATAATAATATTATTGACTGAGTTAGTATTTGTTCGTTTAACAATCGCTTTATATCTCAATCTTGAAAACTCAGGCCTTAATAACGCATATTTAGTACCTAATAACAGGATACAATCTAATGGTACTTTATTACTATAATGTTTTTTTTCAATGCCGAGGTTTTGATTTAATAAAAGATGACAATCAAATTTTCTATCAGCCAAGTCATCAATTACCATTAACTTTTCACAGTAAGGCTTTATATCTTTATGCCACTGATCATCTATTCCATAGTGATCAACAATAACCCAATTAACTTTTTCTTCCTTAATTAATTCAATACAATCATCTGCATCTTGTTTTTGCTTAACACCCAACCATTGTGAATATTGAGAGCTTACTTCCAACTCAATATTTTTTGGTGCCGCTAGCTCATAAACATTAAAGCCATTTGAAATAATCTTATCAATAGAATTTCCTTTGTGAGACCGACAAACAAATTCAACTTTAGTACCGTTTTTTTTGAACAAGTCAGCTAATACTAAACAACGCATAACGTGACCTGTTCCCATTTGATGGGAGGAATCGACCCGAAATAGAACTTTCACACTAACTCACCACTGTGATTTAACACTTGGAACATTAGCTCTGCACGCTTCCAGTCTTCTTTTGTATCTATGTCTTGAACTAAATGACGCGGCAAAATATATGGACTGGCGGCAGATGAAAATAATGGTCGTTGGAGTTTAAATGCTTCCGCTTTTCCCCAATAAAATTGACCTGCGTCATGGTAAGCCTTATCTAAATCTTGTGATCTTTTTTCATAAAGATCTGGGTAAAACATATTAATACGTTTTCCCATAGTTAATTTAAACGCCCTTTGAATAGGGAATGCAAAACTTGTTAATGAAAAACAATAATCAGCATTTTCATGCCTCATTTGCTTGTAAGCATTTCTAATAGCATCTACCTGCAGGAATGGAGCTGTTGCATAAATACAGCACACCTCGCTAGGAGGCTTATCCTGATTGTCAAACCACTCAATTGCATGCTTAATCACAGGTATGGTACCTGCGTAATCATCAGATAATTCCTTCGGGCGAAGAAAAGGCACCTCTGCACCAAAAGATTTAGCAACTTCAGATATTTCAGAGTCATCAGTTGACACAATAACCTTGTCAAAGCATTTTGATGCAATGGCGACCTTGATAGAGTATGCAATTATTGGTTGCCCATTGAACTCTTTTATATTTTTCCGTGGTATGCGCTTGCTGCCACCGCGAGCAGGAATAACACATAGTCTCATGATAAAATCCTTTGCAAATTAGACACAACATTATCCTGTATCCCCCTTGTTAAAGATGAAAACAAAGGAATACTAATTGCCCGTTTATAGTAGCCTTCAGACATAGGGAAATCGCCTTCTTTAAAACCTATACCTTTATAATAAGGCTGGATGTGGACCGGGATGTAATGCACATTAACACCGATTCCACTCTCTCTCAGTTCTTTAAATACCTGCTTGCGTGATTTGTTGATTTGAACTTGGCCTAATTGAATTGGATATAGGTGCAAGGCGGAATAACAATCTGGGCTTTGAAATGGGGTAACTATGGACACACTATGTAACAAATCATCGTAGTACTCCTGGCATTCGTGACGCCTAGCTACAAATTCGTCTAGACGTTTCATCTGCGATAGTCCGAGAGCTGCCTGCAGTTCAGTCATCCTATAATTAAACCCCAAGTCTATCTGTTGATAGTACCAATCTCCGTCTGAAACTGACTCCATTAGATTGACATCACGGGTTATTCCATGACTTCGAAGTGATTTCATTTTGTCAGCTATTGAGGCATCATTAGTTGTTGCTAAACCACCTTCTGC
>ERZ807291.6572-NODE-6572-length-13917-cov-5.178474_pt1 | contig 13917 bp, 16 predicted proteins | sample MGYA00521257_ERZ807291 | MGnify/ENA primary metagenome ERZ807291 (study PRJEB31413, sample SAMN03169783) | marine metagenome | biome: Marine; feature: Water; material: Subsurface seawater | place: North Sea | collected 2011-04-28 | depth 1 m m ...
GCTTTGGTCAACAATCGATCTTCCTCAAATATCGTATTACGCATCAGTCAAATTCCTATCCTAAACAATTTTTTATTTCTAAAATGGCCTAAACTCTGACCAAACTTATAATTCGTCGTCCGACACCTCAGAAAGTGCCGAAGACTTTTGATATTCCGTCACCCGGCCTTCAAAGAAATTTTGCTCTTTTTTGACATCCATCATTTCAGCAAGCCAAGGAAAAGGATTTTCTAATCCAGGGTGAAGAACCTCAAGCCCTACCCCATTAAGACGACGATCAGCAATGTAATCAATGTAGGTGCAAAATTCATCTGAACTCAGACCGACAGAATTAACTGGCAGGCAATCCCTAATGAATTCTTTTTCTAAAACGACAGCTTCCTTCATTACATCAACTAGTTCTTGGCGGAATTCGGCTGTCCATATGTCCGGATTCTCATCAATAAGAACTCGGAAAAGATTACGGAACAATTCAATGTGGTTGGACTCGTCGCGTAGAGTGTAGCGGAACATTTGTCCGATTCCAGGAAACTTGTTTTGACGGGCTAAACTTAGCACCATGCCAAACAAGCCATAGAACTGCGTACCTTCCATACATTGACCGAACATGAAGATGTTCTTGGCAAATTCCTGCTTGTTCTCTGTTATGGTAAGGTCTAAATCGCGACGCATATTCTTGGATATGCGTGTGACAAATTCATTTTTTTGACGAATGGTTTCAATTTGTTCAAACATTGCCTCGCATTCATGAGGATTGATCCCCAAAGAGCTTATCATGTAGAGAAGACTGTCTGCATGAATATTTTCTTCCTGTGCATGACGGCCTAGTACAAGTTTGAGCTCTGGAGCAGTTACCAGTTCCCGTACGACATGCTGGATATTATCACCTACAATACCTTCCGCAGCTGAGAAATATCCAATGCCCATCATGATAATCCAGCGTTCCCCATCAGATAACTCCGCCGGATTCTTCCATTGTTCCAAGTCCTTTTGCATAGGAATATCTTCGGGCTCCCAATGGTTAGACTTCATCTTGCGATATAAATCGTATGCCCACTGATATTTGAGGGGCAATAAATTGAATGTCATGGTCTCACGACCATTAATTACCATTTTCTCTTGGTAAGCTTGAACTGCTTTGGTCTCGTCCAAAACGAATTTTTTTCCGCCGATATCGTATGTCTTATTCATAATGTGGTTTCTCCTTCTTTTTCCCTGTTAAATTTTGTGCTTCGACGACCGAAATGAAGCCAAAATTGAGTTCCTGGGGCTTGGAAAACGTTGTCTTCTCGACGAAAGATTTGATTGTGGGGGCTCGAGGAAAAAAAGAAAAGAAAAAAATCGAAAATCGTGATTTTTTTTTAAATTCATACCCTCTATGTAGTGTTTCACTTGCATTTAAGCCCCTATATGTAGCGTTGTTAATAAGTTTTAGTTTGATTTTTCGTTTTTTCAACACTTTCTTGCAAATTGTTGAAAAAGAGAAAATAAAGCCATCAAATCGAGCATTTTCCAAGCACAAGTTGTTGTTACTTATTCCCTATTGTTTGAGATTTTGTTCACAATTGGAAAAAAAACAAATTGAGACAATCGATTAGCCGATAATTTGGGCTAAAATTTCTTTGCTTAATAATTAGGGACTCTCAAATAATTTGAAGATCTTTAAAAGATCAGGGAGAGGCCTTTACCAATGATCTTGCCAGTTTCGAAGACTTTTAAATTCCTTACCCAATTGAAAGTTTTTCAGAACTGATGAAACCAAATAAATTGATCCAGTAACCAGCAAGACAGACTTTGAATTCAATTCTTCGTAAAGTTCGGAGATATCCTGCTCTTGGGCAAATTTCCTTTGACCTGTAAAACCTTGGCTTATTGATCGGAAATCTTTGTGTGTGCAAGAACGTAATTGATCGAGTTGAAAAAAAGTGACCTGATTAAAACGCTGAAGTAAAAGAGGTAGAATATCGATCGCCCGTTCCTTTTCACTAGCGGCAAACCAAACTTGGGTATGATCGGGTAGACTATTCCATAGTTCGGTGCTTGCCTTCGCCCCCTGCCCATTATGACAAGCATCAAGGATGATGGTAGGTTCGATTGATATCGTTTGCCACCTCCCTGGGAATTCCGTTTTTTTAAGTGCATCAAGAACCTTCTCATTATCCACAGGGAAAGAAGCATTGAGCAGATTCACAGTTTTTTTAGCTTGGGCAGCATTTCGCCTTTGGAATAATCCAGCAAGGTTGGTTTCAGGAAGTTTTACTTTTTTCTCCTGATCCATTAGATAAACGGGTGATTTCTTTTCCCGGGCGACCTTAAGAATTTCTTCCTTTGCCTCCGCCTCCAACCATCCTACGACCACAGGTTTACTGGTTTTTATGATACCTGCTTTTTCGTAGGCAATTTGCTTTAACTCAGATCCAAGAATATCACAATGGTCGAAACCCACAGTTGTAATAACCGAAACCATAGGTTCTAAAATGTTAGTCGAGTCCAGGCGCCCGCCCAGTCCAGTTTCAAAGATGGCTAGGTCAACCATCTGCTTTTGAAATTCCAACATGCCAATCGCCGTAATAAGTTCAAAAAAAGTTGGATGTAAACCCTGATGCTCATGTTCCATCTTCTTGGAAATGGGTAACAATCGATCGACCCATTTCTCAATTTCAGAAAAAGAAAGACTTTTTCCATTCACACTGACCCGCTCCCCTAAATGTAAAAGATGGGGAGATGTGAATAGACCCACTTTATAGCCATGGTTCCGATAAATTTTGCTCAACATTGTACAAACCGACCCCTTGCCATTGGTTCCGGCAACATGAATTGAGGGGTAGGAGAGTTGTGGGTTCTTTAACCTTTCGCACAACATCCGCATCCGTTCGATTCCAAATTTGGAACCTTCATTACGCAAAGAATAAAGAAACTCCAAGGTCTCTTTCATCTTATTATGTGGAAAAACCCTTTGGTTCTTACCGGATGAATTGGGGAAAAAAGATCAAGAAATTCAAGATTTCCTGGGGGTTTTCGAAGCCGTTTTTTTCTTCGCTGGTGCTTTTCGTGGAACAGTCTTTTTTCGGGAACTGGATGCCTGGGGTTTTAGTCCTTGTGCCAGGTGATTCATTAAAGTAATCAATCGATCGCGCAGATCATGACGATCCACAATCTGGTCGACCAGTCCATGCTCAAGCAAGAACTCGGAAGTCTGAAAACCCTCTGGTAAATCAGCACGAGTGGTTTCTTTAATGACCCTACGACCAGCAAATCCAATCAGGGCTTTTGGTTCTGCGATAATAACATCTCCCAAAGATGCATAACTTGCCATAACTCCGGCCATCGTCGGGTTAGTTAGGATGGAAAAGAAAGGAATACCCGCTTCGGACAAGCGAGCAAGGGCGGCACTGGTTTTGGCCATTTGCATAAGACTAAGAATTCCCTCGTACATACGAGCACCACCGGATGCCGAAACCACAATCACTGGAACCTTCATCTCCAAACCGCGCTCGATTGCCCGGGTAATCTTTTCCCCCACAACCGAACCCATACTTCCACCTAAAAAACGAAAATCCATAACTGCAAGGCTGACGGAACGTCCGTCCATCTCGCCAATGCCAGTAATAACCGCGTCTTCCAACTTAGTCTTTTCGCGATTTTGATTCAGTTTATCAGCATAGGATGCAACTCCCTTGAATTTCAATGGGTCTCCCGAGCGCAATTTTGCATCATATTCCTTGAATGTTCCTGGGTCGATTAGTGAGTCGATCCTTTCAGGGGCAGGCAATGAAAAATGGTAACCGCTCGAAGGAACCACCATGAGGTTTTTCTTTAACTCGTTGGCAAATACCATATCACCGGTTTCCGGACACTTTGTCCAAACCCCTTTGGCGACCCCCTCACGGGATTTAATATTTACATTTGAGTACTTTGGTTTGCTGAAAAATGCCATGATAAAGAAAGTTGATTTAACCGTGCCCCATTGTTGCCGCCCTTACCTTTGGGTAACCTGACTTGAGCAGTACCTCTGCACAAGCATCAAGCGTGGAACCCGTGGTGTAAACATCGTCAATAAGGACAAATTCATTGAACCCATCCAAACAAGTACCTGCACGAAGGGCAAAAGCATTTTTAACATTATTTCGCCGCTCGTTGCGGCTAAGTTTTGTCTGACTCGGAGTAGAACGTACTCGTTCCAAACAATCGTATACCACGGTTCTTCCGCCAGCAACTTTGGCGAACTCCTCGGCAATCCAGAGACTTTGATTAAATCCCCGGCTTCTCATTTTTCTGCGGTGCAATGGAACAGGAATTAAAACGGCGTCTTTGATAAAGTTGATAAAACCACGATTTCTATGAAACCAATGAGGGGCGTCACCCATTACCCTTTTCACCCCTCCATATTTTATGGAATGTATCAGAGCTCTGCCCTGCTCGTTTAGCTTAAACATCGACCGAACCGATAATATGGAAAGTGGAAACTCCCTACAATTCGAACAGATTAATTCAATCGAAACTGGAACCGGCATGGACTCCCCGCACTTTTTGCACCTCGCCCCATTAATCCACAATAATTCATCCAGGCAGGAAAGACAGGCAAATGCCCCATCGTTTCTGTAAGCCCCCTGTTCACATATCGGACATTCTCCGGGAAAAACTACATCGATTAAGGCATCCTTCCATCCCTTCCAATCCATTTTCATCTACCTCAATTTCTAGCTAGCTTGGGTAAACGATAAAAAACCTTTTCCATACGCAACCCCTTGGCTGGGGCACTCACTACACGAGGTGTACGTTTGCGAGTCATTAGGATTTCGGAGATTTCACTAGAATCCATTCTTCCAAGCCCTACATCGATCATTGCACCGACCATACTGCGGACCATTTTATAGAGGTAACCTTCTCCTTCGGTAGTCAAGTGAAGTTCATCCCCTACTTCCTTCCATTCCATGCGCCATAATTTCCTAATCGTTGGTTCATTGTCTCCCTTTCCTCGGTTTGCAGAAAAAGCGGCAAAGTCATGGGTGCCTAGAAATCGCTGGGCAGCATCCCTCATTGCATCAATATTTAAGGATCTGTCCTTCATGGAGTGTACAAAACGATCTTGCTCAGGCATCGCCCATCCCCTGCATATTCGATAACGATATCGTTTCCCCCGTGCGGAGATATGAGCATGAAAACGGTTGGAAACCAAATCTACCTTGCGAACACTTATCCCTGCGGGCAGATAAGTCCTCAATGCTTGCAGAAGGGCATGGGAAGTATGATTCCAGATGGCATCAAAATGAAAAACCTGTCCGGCTGCGTGGACTCCAGCATCCGTTCTCCCCGCCCCAATTGTGCGTATTGGCCGGTCAAATATTTCTGCAAGTACTTCTTCTATTTTATCTTGTACCGCTTTTCGGTTTGGCTGCTTTTGCCAACCCTTAAACTCAGTACCATCGTAAGCACATAAGCAACGCCAACGACTTGTATAGGCTGCTTTACTCATTTATTTAAGAAATCCTGCAAAATCAAGCAAGCGGCAGCACAATCAACCCTTCCACTCTTATCCGCTCCTTTGGCTGCATACTTTCCACCAATGGTTTCACGAGCAGTTACACTGGTCAATCGCTCGTCAACTCGATGAACTGGCAAGCCAAAGCGTTGGTCTAATTCCTCAATAAAACAATCGACCTCCTGAACCCGTTTGCCCTCGGTTCCGTCCATATGTAACGGATAACCAACCACCAAATCGGTGATAGAACGTTGTGCCACCTCATTGGCTAATTCTTCCCAGCAACCTTTGCACCCCAAACCAGGTACGGCTCGTGCGGGCAAACAGATCAATAATTCATCCGCCCATGCGAGGCCGATTCGTTTGGTTCCGTAGTCAATCCCCAGGTAGTTGGGCATAATAGAAAAAATTCAACTCAAGCAAGGTCAGGGTTTTGACGACAAGCCTCCTGAGCCATAGCCTTGACCTCCTGGGCACAATCCTTGTGGCAAACCAAGGTGGCATCTCCTGACTGTACCACGATCAAATCTTTTACCCCGAGTAAAGAGATGGTATGCCCTTGTTCCGCGTAGCTTAAATTCCCACTTGCATCCAGGGCGACACCGTTTCCTTTGAAAACATTACCCTGTTCATCCGCCGGGTAGTGTCTGGCAATCGCTGGCCACTCCCCAACATCATCCCAATCAAAATCAGACTCCAGCATCACCACCCCAGCCGCTTTTTCCATGACGGCAAAATCAATGGATATTTTCTTAAGCTTTGGATAGATTGCGTCCATTGCTTGGTCAACAGAACCTGTATCCATCCAGCTAGCAGACAACTCATCCAGCCCGGCACTTAGTTCTGGTGCGTGTTCTCGAATTGCGGAAAGAATGACCTGAGGGCGCCAGACAAACATACCCGCATTCCAGAAATAACCGCCCTCTTGCAAGTATTCTTCTGCCTTTTCAAGGTTTGGTTTTTCAACAAATTTTTCGACCCGATGAACCGGACGAACACCAGTGGATTCAACAGCCTGTCCTTTCTTTAAATACCCGTATCCGGTGGAAGGAAAATCGGGACCAATCCCAATTGTAACGAGAAAATCATTTTTCTCAGCGGCATCAAAGGCTCCCTCCAGAACTTTGCGAAATCCATCTCCATCAGCAATAACATGATCAGCGGGGAGCAAAGCAAAACCAGCCCCTGGTTCTGTCTTATCGACCAACAAAGCGGCTAACCCCACTGCTGCAGCGGTATCTCTACCTTGGGGCTCCCCGATCACTCGTTCAGGGAGCAGACCAGGACAACTTTCAAGCACCGCATCACGCTGCTCAGCATTGGTAATAACAAAGACCTGCTCTGGTGGGACCAATCCACTCAATCGGTCAACCGTTTGAGCAAGCATAGGCGATTCCCCGACAATCGGTAACAGATGCTTGGGCTTTTTTAAACGGCTTTGTGGCCAAAACCTTTCACCCCGACCACCAGCCATAATGACAACATATCGTTTTTTCATTTTATATTCTACCCATGCGATTGGATGATTGGAAGGCGAGAAAATTCCTTACTCTCACAGATTACACTCAAGAAAGATTGATTTAATTACTCGCCCGACTGCAGGAGTAATCCACGGTTTCTAGCGGAGCGAAAGGCGAAACAAAACACACCAAGTCCAAGAATAAAATAAAGAAGATTTAAAACAAAGGCCTTCCAAAGAAGATCAGGCATCCATTCTCCTCGTAAAATTAGGGCCCGCATTCCTTCGAACACATAGGTAGTGGAGAGATACTGAGCGATAGCTTGCATCCATCCGGGAAGAGTTTCCAACGGGTAATAAATACAGGAAAAAGGGGCGAGGAGAAAGGGAAGCATCCAAGTTAGGCTTTCTGCACCCAATCCATAGCGCAAAAGAATGCCGGTAACCGCTTGTGATATCGCCCACCCCGTGAAGACAAGATTGAGAAAAAAACCAAGCAGGGGAAGACCGAGTTCAAAGACCGATACCCCAAAAAAGGGAATAGCTAACAGTGCGGCTGGTACCATCCCTATCAAAGTACGAATCATACTGACCATCGCAAGGGAGAGAATAAGTTCCCAAGGTCGTAAAGGACTGACGAATAAATTGGCCAAGTTCCGGGACCACATTTCTTCAAGAAAGGAAAGAGTGTAACTAATGTGTGAACGGAAGAGCGAATCCCAAACCAAGACCGCGGAGATAAGAATCCCACCGGCGGTTAGTTCCGGACTGGAATGAGAAAAGTGAACAGAAGTGAACCCCCAAATGATCATCTGTACCGTAGGCCAATAAGCAATCTCTAGAACGCGTGGCCAGGATGAACGAAGTAAGAAAAAATACCTCAATAAAAGTGCGGAAATTCGGCCAATAGTTGAAGTGTTCATACCCCGCCCCCTTTTTCGTTCAAGGCAAGAAAAACTTCTTCCAGAGAATCTCGTTGGTGGCGTTCCTGTAACGCTTGAGGACTCCCCTGCTCAATCAAACGACCGTGGCTCATCATAACCACCTCATCGCAGAGCAATTCAACTTCGCGCATGTCATGGCTGGCAAAAAGAATAGTCGCACCAGTCCGATCTCGATAATCCATTAATCTTTGACGGATCCATTGGGATACATCCGGGGACAAACTGGCAGTTGGTTCGTCCAACAGTAAAAACTCGGGTTGGTTGATCATTGCCTTAGCCAAAGAGACCCGGGTCTTTTGGCCAGATGACAGGCGGCGAATTGGCTGATCCATTAAGTCAAGCAAGCGAAAATCCTCGGATAGTTCATCAATTCGGTTGGCCGAATTGTTCACTCCGTATAGACGTGCAAAGACTCGCAGATTTTCGTGGACAGTAAGCCTCTGCGGAAGGTCAACATAAGGAGAGCAAAAATTCATCCGATGTAAAACTGCATGCCTATCCTTAATAAAATCATGCCCAAATAAACGGATTTCGCCTGAAGTGGGCTTGAGCAAACCCAGGAGCATCGACAAGGTTGTCGTCTTGCCTGCCCCATTTCCGCCAAGTAGGCCTACGATCGATCCAGTGGATAAGGAAAAGGTGAGTTCGCTAACCGCCAGTTTGGAGCGGAAAAGCTTGGACAATCCATCAACTTTTAAAACTTGTTCAGATGGTATCATCTGTCATTTCCATCAGGCACTTCTCCATTCTTTTTCTCGCTTGCTCCAAATCACGATCCTTAAAAAGATCAGCATACCGGAGGACCTTAGTACTTGCCCGGATCTGAGAAAAGGGCAATGGGATGACAAACTCATCCCAAGACTTAAGCCGAATTGCCCGGGAATAAGTAAAGTCAAGCAGTACAACTGGTGAACGACTTGCCCGTGCTACCAGTAACGCACCCGATTTCGCTTGGTATTTGGGTCCCCGTGATCCATCTGGAGTAATCCCAGCATCATGACCTTCTTTGACCAAGCGAATTAGGTCGCGTGTCGCTTGGAAGCCCCGTTTATTTCTTGACCCACGAATTGCCCTTATTCCAGCCCAACCATAAAAGGTTTCCAACCAAGCCCCATCTTTACTTCCACTAATTAAGCCATAACATCTGCGCCGCTTTCGAAACCTGAGGAGCCATTCTCCAGCATAAAACAAACGGTTATGCCACAGCACCAAAGTCATAGGTTCCTGCAATTTTTCAAGCTCTAAACTACCATCACAAGGCTCGTATCGAATACGTATAGATCTTGTCCATAAACGGTAGACCAAACAGAGTGGTAAAAGGCAAAACTTAAGCAATGGGGACTGGACGATAGGAGCAACCCTTTTTACATCGGGAGAAATAGTCCCTTTTTTCGGAACAGTCATCACGGAAGAATCAAATCTTTCCAGAAAGCCCTAATTCAAATGCATGAGCAGGCACCTCGTCTTCCCGAACATATCGATAGCCAAACTCAAATGCATAATTAGTTGAAAAATTCCACCTTCCACCCACTCCGGGCGTAAGCAAAAAAGTTGGATCATAGCGAGCATTTCCTGAAAGGGAATCTTCAATCACAGTCACACCATATCCTAAGCCAAGGCTTACTAGAAAGTCGAAAGAATCAGAAATAGGATAATCAAATCCAAGATCAAGGTAAGCTGCGAAAGTGCTGGCACCCTTTCCTGACTCAAAGCCTTGAACCGGATTGCCTTCGTAACTGGAAGAATGAAAACTGTTTCTTCGGTAGTAGGCTCCCAAACCAATACGAACTTGATTAATAACATATCCGCCAGCAGCATTGATTAGAAATCCCGTTTTATATTTTCTATACTTTTCCGCTCCACCAAAAGATCCTCTCTGGGGTTCATGGGGATAAGCAAATCCCGAACGGATGACCCAGTATCCTTTACCAGATCCGAGAAACCGTTCTTTAGTTTCGTTCTGCTTCACGGAGTTTTTGCCTTGGGAAACATCAACCTCAAAAGCAAGTTTGCCTGATTGTATCCCTTCAATTTCCGTTTCCTTTGGAGGCACATAAATCCCTTTCTCTGCAGGCTTACTCGTAGATGGAAGAGGTGGAACGGAAGTCTGTTGAAAAGGGGCAGCAAATGGATCGCCCTCTCCCTGACCGTAAAAAATTTGGTAAAATCTTTGCTGGAGATCATGAAGTCTTTCCGAATAGGAGTTCACCTCCTTCTTCATCGTGGTGATTACCTTTTGGCGATGATAACTCTGTGCATGAGGAGTATCGAAATAATCCTGTACCTCGGTAGGGGCAAGTTCCTGAGCGCTTAAGGATACACTAATAATGTAAGACAAGCCCGCTGTTAAAATGATCCACGCAAATGAGAAAGGGATATCGGTCGATTTAGGCTTATTGTAAAGAGGCATGTTACATTCGCTTTGTAAAAATCAGCATTGAGTAATGGCAAACCAATTAAGTTGACGCATGTTTGTTCACCGTAGCTCGGGCAAGTGTTTTCCTGATTTGATAATATACCAGGTGAAAACCAAACATGTATATGGCATTGACCAACAGTCCGCCATAAAAAGACATCCTTAATCCACTTTCCCGGCGATGCGCCCGACGATGACCAACAAGATTTGCCGACCTTATTTCATCAAGGGAAAGGGGCAAACGGGCATCCCATAGTTTGGGAGGCAATTGTTTTTCCCTGATAAATTCAGGAATAGGAGGTGGTCGGTCGGAAATAATTTCCCAGTATGGTCTTTTAGTTGTGCCAAGCAATGGTCCTAGTTTAATCTCCCGGTAAAAAGTAAGTTGGATCAAAACAGCAGTGATTACCAAAAGTCCTTGGGACACAAGCCATGCCTTGGTTTTAAGTTTCATCTTTCTCGAAAACTATCCCTTTCTAATAAAAGTGCAAAGCCGAACGCATACATTGGACATAGTATACAGAATTCAGGGTTGCCATAGTCAAAAGAATTTCGACTCTTAGGAATGGTGGTAAGATGAGGAAGATAATTCTTAACTATGGATATTTTTGTATGTCCTTGATTTGTCTGTTGGCAAACTCGATTCATGTGGTGCAGAAAAATGAAACGCTCGGGGGGATTGCCCAACGCTATGGTGTTTCAGTTTCAACCATTCAGGCTTACAATGGAATTGCCAACCCCAATGTCCTTTATGTGGGCAAGAAGTTAAAAATTCCCTCAGGAAAGGTAAAGGAAGTCTCATATACAGTACGCAAAGGGGAAAGCTTAGGGTTGATTGCCAAACGCTTTGGGGTATCGGCAGGCGACCTCGCCTTAATCAACCAGATTAACCGACCCGATCTTATCCGCGTGGGTCAAAAAATAACCATCCCCCTGTCAGGATCGAGGCGGTCAAACCCACCAAAACTACTCGATTCCTCCACCTTATCAAAACTTAATTCCATCCGACCAACCCCAGGGAAATGGCAACGCATCATCATTCATCATTCCGCCACTCCGATTGACGATGCGGTCAATATGCACAAGGTCCACCTTGCTCGAGGAATGAAGAACGGATTGGCATATCACTTTGTCGTTTCCAATGGTTCACGTAAAGCCAGGGATGGGGAAATTTATTTGAGTAATCGCTGGAAGGGACAACTAGACGGGGGACATGTAAAGAAACAGGCATGGAACCGAACAAGCATTGGTATCTGCTTAATTGGAAACTTCGAACTTCGACCGCCTACCTCCAAACAATTATCCGCACTTGAAGGTCTTTGCGAATACCTAATGAAAGGGTGCAAACTTCAAGCAAACGATGTTACCACGCACACAATTTTTCACCCCAAACACACCGTCTGTCCGGGCAAATACTTTTCCCTTACCGGACTGCGAAGAAGGTTGGTCGACTGAACTACTTTAGGGATTCTAAAAAATTCTTATCTCTGGCGAGTAAGACCTTGCCAAGACGAGGTTTGGTGTTGCGGAAAAAAGCTTCCTTAAATTCAGCAAGATCAAAGGTTTTATCGATAGAATGTTTCAAATCGGTCATAGCGAGAGGTTGAAGAACTTGTTCGCAAGCTTTGAGCAATGCCGAATGGCTTTGCTTACGACGCCAGCGGTCGAGCCAAAAACCAACCATTCGAACATCATCAAAAATCAAATTGCGGGTAGGAAAACGCACCGGTGATCCGTCCATCGCTCCAAAAGTGACATGCACGCCTCCCGAGCCCGTACTCTTTGCCAGACGCAGAGCACTTGGACCACCCACTGAATTGAGAGCCAATTTACAACCCTCGCCCTCGGTGTACTCTTTCGCCCGCAGAGGTGCTTCATCATCATCGAGCCATACCTCTGTTGCCCCCAGTGCTTTTAAATGCTCAACGCTAGCCAGATTGCGAACCAGGCTAAGGCAGCGCAGATCCATTTTGCGGGCAAATTGAATCACCGCCTGTCCAACGGCAGAATTTCCGGCGTTCTGAATGATAACATCGCCAGGATTCAAGTATTCAAAATCATTTAACAAACGCCATGCCGTCAGTGGATTAACCAGGGAGACCGCTAACTGCTTAAAAGGAACAAGGGCAGGAAAGAGAATCAAATCATCTGCCTTAGCCAATTGATACTCCTGCCAGACTCCGGCATTTTCAGACAGTGAAACTGGGCGGCCGATTACTTTTTCGTCCACCCCTTGTCCAACCTGAACCACTGTACCCACTCCTTCGCGACCAGCAATTGCAGGCAGGGAGTTCAACCGGCCATACGAACCCTGAATCAAGCCGATATCGGATGGATGAATTGGACTAGCCTGCATTTCAATCAATGCCTCGCCCGGCCCGGGCTTGGGCACAGAAATTTCCACCTGGGACAAGACCTCTTCAGGCTTTCCGTGTTCCAGGTATTGCAGAGCGCGTTGGGAGGAAGGGATTTCCTTTTTCATCTAAAATTCATCAGTAACCATGCGTGGCCATTGAGGCGAATCGAAAAAGTAGATAAATTACTTAATAACTTCCAGATTCGGACGCCCTTTGGCCAAACGAACAAGCTCAGGGGTGATCGCTTTAGACTCCCAAATATTTAAGCGGACAAGAGCGGGCAATTTAATCAACCCAACCAACCCCTGTGGAGTAATTTGGGTCTGACCAACATTCAGGTTTTGCAGGTTTTTTAAGGTGGTAAGTTGTTGGATGCCAGAATCCTCAACACCAGAGCCACGCAGGTTAAGATGAACCAGGCTGGTTAGTTTGGAAATAGTTGTGCAACCGGAGGAAGTAATTGCGCTGTTGCGCAAGTCCAAGCGCACAAGATTGCTAGCGAGGGGAAGAAGGGCGGCCACTTTTTCGTCGGTCACTTTTTCAAACTGAGTAACTGCTCGGGCCTCAAGCAAGGAACTCCCCTGTCCGATGGTACGGATGTGCAGACCACTTTGCTTTCGAACCCTTTCCAACACATCTGGATTAACCGGTTTTATCCCTTTTCCTAAGTTTAAATAGAAAGTTACAAATTCAGGAACTTTTTCCGGAGCAAACGCGTCCTCCCTTACCAATTTATCGATCTCATCGGTGGCTCCCTGCCAACTCCCAAAATCTGCCCCCTGCCCGATCCAACGGCGAAGCAAATCCTTCTGGTCGAAAGTTAACGGATCTCCTTTCGGTGGCATACGGTCATCGTCATCCGATGGCAAATTCACCCGATTATAAAGGGCGCTTTTACTTGGATAATTAGGCACAAGTACAGGGCCATCATCTGAACCGAACATCAAGTGGGGCACCCCATCCATTCGCAAACCTGCCTTCGGTTTGATTAATCGACCATTTTTTTCTTGGGGTGCCTGATGGCACTCGATACACCTTTCTTCAAAAAGAGGAAACACCTCCTTTTCAAAATTAACAGTTGTATTATTTGCCCACATCCAAACAACGGGAAAAAAAAGGAGTAGGCAAATTCGGAATTTCATAATTAGATTTACAAATTGAGATCAACAAAAAGAGCAGTGTATTACCATGCCAATAACATAAAAGGATGAAAATATCTTTTTTAAGGTGCTCAAAAATAGACAAAAATTCATAGGTGG
>ERZ807291.6575-NODE-6575-length-13915-cov-16.941631_pt1 | contig 13915 bp, 13 predicted proteins | sample MGYA00521257_ERZ807291 | MGnify/ENA primary metagenome ERZ807291 (study PRJEB31413, sample SAMN03169783) | marine metagenome | biome: Marine; feature: Water; material: Subsurface seawater | place: North Sea | collected 2011-04-28 | depth 1 m m ...
AACAATTTTTCAATGGACCCATGGGTGGAATTTTTGAAGAAATGGAATCGGATAACCAATCATCGGTACCAAATATGCCAAATATGCCCAATATACGCATTTTTCGTCAAGGACCCGATAAAGCACCTTTTGTACGGTCTCAATCGCCACCACCTCCAGTAGAAAAGACGATTCCCATTACATTGGAACAGGCCTATAGTGGATTTCAATTGAAAATGGAAGTAGAAGGGAGCAATGACCCCAATGAAAACTCTATGGATATACAAGTTCCTGCTGGGATTGAACACGATGAAATCATGATTATATCAAACAAAGGATCGAGCAATCAATTTGGCCGTGGGGATTTGCATTTGCACTTTACTATAGAAAAACACGAGTTTTTTGAACGGAAAAATATGGATTTGCACTGTAAGAAAACGATTTCTCTCAAAGAAGCCTTGTGTGGATTTACCATTTCCATTCAACATATAAGTGGTAAACTGATTCGATTATCCAATCAAAAACAGAATATTGTTATTCCGGGGTTTGTACGGGAAATCCCCAATTTTGGTATGCAACGGCCACAAGATGGTCGACCTACTGGAAAATTGGTGATTGAATTTGACGTTCAATTCCCGGATACATTGACAGTAGAGCAAAAAGAACAGTTGGAGAAAATACTATGATCTTGATCTTACCATGAATATTCATTGTGTACAGTAGAAAGCCTATGTTTTTTGTACTGTACAAAAAATATGCTATTTTAGGGACAAATTATGGTGGCAATGGAGGAACTAATGATTTGTCGGCCCAATAATCCAACACTTCTTGCCATTGATTTGGATACGTCAAATAATATTGGCATTCTCGCAAAGTACACGCGTACGATGAACCCGAATGGCAATCGCAAACCAAATTACTATATATTTGAAATATAATAGGGTCCAAACAAGTCATGAAATTCACGGAACCATCTGTAGGAAAGTTCTTGATAAAACCTTCGACCTCGAGTTTTTTAATAGTATTCATACAGTCTTTTACAGTAAAATAAGTTGATTCATCGGTGATTTTACAAGCCATTGTCTATCTACGGTTTTCTATCTACAGTTGTTTCTTATTTATTGTACATAATAAAGAAAAAACGTTTATATTGTTTTTGGGGGATATATCCCCCATACCCCCGTGCTCCGCGTATTACCTTGGGGATATATACATCTTATCCATATCCTTATCCTGGGCATTACCTGGAGTATTCACTTATATGGGCTCGCTTCGCTCGCCCAATACGTGTCCCCATATAAAGCCACTATATGGAGCCAATGGGGCTATGTGGATGTATCCCTCGGCACTACGCGGAGCCAGGGGGCTATGGGGGATGTATCCCCCAGGGGAACCTTTAGGTTTCCCCATGCTCAGTCCATGGTGACTTTACGGGTAGCAATTGCAGCCCATACCAAGTAGATGGAATTTTCAGTCATGATAATATAATCATTCTTAGTATTGTCCTGCGCATCTACAGTGATCTTGTAAACTTTGACAATATAACTAGTATATTCTTGTTCACTTTTGATCAACATTTTGTTCTCACCTTGGACACCAATGATTGCACTTTGGTCAAAGGAATTAGCCCAGTAGTCCATCATGATGGGTTTGTCCTCGGTCAAACTGATCTGACAAGCATTTTTCAATGTTTTAGCGTCAGGCAAACGGTAGTTAGGGTTTTCGGAAGCATTTTCGGTTAGTTCTGCCATTGTATGTGTTGTGTACGTATATTTTTTCGTATATAAGAGTTCAATGATTGTGAAACTTTAAATACTTTTTTCTATATTTAATAAATTATGATAATAAGATGTGCTAAATTGAACGACCTTTTTACGGGGCTTGTGTTTTTTGATTTTGCTTACAGGGATATCCTGATTCGCTTTGATTGTTTCGTATTCACTAGTCAGTATATTTTTCACATATTCATATACAAAATTCAATATTTTCTTTGTACAGTTTCCTACAATCAAACAGTTCCCCGTACGGAAAATCATAAAGGATATTTTCGTATATTTCTCTAAAGTTAATTCATCCAATTCCGTCATGGTGACATCGGCATCTTTTTCGGCTAAATGTCCCAATTGAACAGATGGATCTTCCGGTAATTCATTGTTGTAATAAAATTTACATTTGACCCCAGGATACATACTTGGATCATAAGTAGGATTCAATTTGTATTTGTCCCGTAGAAGTGCGCGGAGTTTTTCTTGTTGGATATAATAGCCGCAATTGAAATTGGAATTAATCAATACATTGCTCTTCGCCTTGACTTTTTCAAAATGACTCTTTTCCTTTTTATTGGTTTCCTTATTCTTTTTCCCTTTGACTAAACGGAATACTTCGGGTGATTCTTCTTCGGATATCAATTTGATAGGTGTGTCGAAATTCGGCTGCAATATACTCAATAATAATGACTTGGTGCTTTCCAATAGATTTTCATTGACTATACCCGGAATCGCCATTCGTCCGGTATTGAATACCTTTACATGGATCTCGTGGAAAATCGCTTCATTTTGAACCCGTAGAATCACAGCAAAGCAATTGATAAACGCATTCTTGTTTTTCCCATGACAATTCATTATATCCTTCTTGGATACCCCTACAGTTAATTTACGGACATCTTTGAATTTGATTTTACGCGCATTGGGATTGTCGATTTGTTTCATGATTTTTTCTGTATAGAATAATTCTTTGTTTCGTCTGGTTTCGTATTGTTGGAATTCTTCGCGCGTTTTCGATATGAATCGGATTTGCTTTTTAATGACACCATTTGTAGCAGTAGAATAAGGTATGACTTTGGTATTCCAAAATATTTTTTGTACGTCTAAATTGCTTTGATTTAAAAAGAAGATTTTGGTTTGAGTGGATATATACAATTCTTCACAAATACCTTTAGGATTATTTTCTACAGGGGGGGGATGCATTTCGACTGTAGAAATATGATTCGTATTGGTGCGCATGTCTGCATCGCTTTCGTTTTCTGTGATGGTGGCTGATGACAACGATGTACTCGTTTCATCATCGTCATCGTCTTCGCTACTGGTATTATCCTCATCACAATCATCATCACAATCATCATCATCATCATCAAATTTGTGCCTCTTTTTTGTATTGGACGAATTGATCGAAACGAAATTATGCGAAGTAAATGCTACATCTTGTGTACTTTGTTCCTGTAGAAAGAGTTGCCATTCACTATCAATACCCAAATGTGTCATTCTTATTATTGTGTATCTATCTATCTTTCTTTAGTTTATTATACTACAGTCGTTCTATATTACTTTTGTTAATATTACTATACGGAAAACCATAGCGATTCAATTTTTTGCGATTTATGGAAAAATTGAATGGATTTTGTTATATTGAGTTGAATTACTATTTAAATAGACCAGACCCATTATAATAAATTCGTTAATCCATTATATACGCACTTCTACTATAATTAAAAAAAACCATGAGTATAAATTTGTCAAATTCATCGTCATTGCCAATCGTATCACAAGATGATATCATTATTATTGGACGCATGCCACCACCACCAACTCCCGTTGCACCACGACGAAGATTGCCATCGTCACCACGCAATCCTCCACCCGATTTAAGACGCGATTCTTCTACAGTAAACCAGCGAGAAGAAGAAATACCGATTATAAGTACCAATACTCGCAAATGCGGTCACTGTAGAGAAATCGGGCATATTGTATCCCATTGTCCTGTTATTCGCAATGCGGCTAAATCGGCCATGGATTATTACTTGGTATGGCTGAGTATAATTGTCGTCGATTGTTTCGTGGTTAAATGGAACTATACGGAAGATACAATGAGCCGATTTAATGGTTTGCAAAAACAATACCGCGAATATATATTATGCCCTCGTATGAAGGCCATTTTAAATCAATATAAAAATGAACCGACAAACGTAGCCATGACATCAGTCCTTAATACTTTACCCCCATATTTAGAAAATATTAGCAATGATAATTTAGTGGCGTTAACCAAAGCCCATCGCAAAAATCTCTCAAAATTACCTGGTTTTAGTATAAGAAACATACCACAAGTCAAACAGAGATTGCATTCCTCTTTATTGATGCAAACCGATATAAATCTGGTCACATCTCGACTGTCGTGTTATCATAGTGCAGTACATGAAGAACATTGGCCAATTGAACGTCAGTTGTACATAGAAAATTCCCTTAAAATACACAATATATTGAGACAAGTAGTGGGTATTGAATACAATATAAGCCCTCGTGACCGGGTTCGCGCATTGGAATCCATGCAAAGACACGTGGCTACTGTATTGGGAGAAAACGAATGCCGACTACGCAGCAAACAAACCGATTTAGTCAACATTGAGCCTCGTATACGGAAAATCACCCAAAGGATCCAAAATTTGCAGCAAGAAATTGCCGATTTGGAAATCACCCGGACACGGGTTGAAAACAGTAGACCAGGTATTCAAAATGACATTGTGCGATTGCGAAGAACCGTTGCTGCCAATTCCATGGAAATGACCCGGTTCCGCAATATACCCATTATTCCCAAAATCGCCTTTGCCGATACTGATGCCGATACTCCAGTCGTATTAACTGACCTATGTCCTATTTGCTTTGAAGAGAAACCCGTAGAAGAACATTGCAATACACAATGCGGACATTTGTTTTGCAACGATTGTATCATTAAGCACTTGATTCTACAGTATAAACGCATGCCGTCCTATATGAAGTCCAATTTTAGTTGTTGTTGTCCTTACTGTAGAGCCGATATTACAACTTTGTCCGGGGATTACAAGAAGTTACGCGGTATTTTACGGCAGGCCTGTAGCGAAGCCCAGTTGCCGTACAATGAATTACTACGTGCTATTGGTGGACGTCGGTTTTCGGCAATGTTGGATACGGTGGATTTATCTATAGTAGTCCCATTACGTCAACCAGATACAAATGAGAAAAACGAGTCCAGTACAAATGAGCGCCCTAGTGCTCCTATTCATTTTCCAGTGAACTATAGAGATGTAGTGTATGTACCGCATTAATAAATTTTTACGAAAAACAATAAATATTTATTTTATAGAGGGTGGGGAACTTATACCACTTTCTTTTTTCTTAGTTTTTTAGACTTAGTTTCTTCTACAGGTCCCTTTTTTACAATGACCTTCTTTTTTTTCCCGGTAGGTGTGGGAGTGGGTTTGGGTGTGACTGATTGATGCAATGGATACAAGGAATAAACGAAGAAAGGCAACATGTATTCGTGGATTTCCATGGGATGCAATAATTCTTCTGCTATAGATAATACTGTAGAAGTGACCATGTGTGGTTGTTTAGTGATTAAATAATGGAAATAACGTTGAATACAGGTTTTTATATCCATAATACCGCCTTCGGCGGTAATCTTGTGTATCCATTTGATAATAGGTTCTACTGATTTTGATTCACTGACCTGTTTCGATGGTTTACGACAAAATAAATCGTATAGTTCTTCCCATATGGCATCATGGAAAATATAGTCTTCCCAATTTTGCTCGCTTTGATGTAACTGTAGAAAATTGACCATGGAACGGACATCCGACTGGTACATTTTTTGTATATTGTAAATCACGTCATTGCTAATATCGATGTTCTCTTGGTCGGCTATATTGCGGATAAATCCCACTGTTTCTTCTACAGGTAATTGATTAAAGCGAATACATATAAATTCGTTCTTCAATGACTCATCGATTTTACATATATAATTGCAAATGAGACAAAAACGGACATTATCATTACAAGATTGCAATAGGTTTTTCAGGGCCTGTTGGGCGTTTTTCGTCATATAATCGACTTCGTCCAATATGACGAATTTATACCCTTGTTCAAACATATTGCTACATTTGACAAATTGATGGATTTGATTGCGGATGACTTCAATTCCCCTTTCATCGGACGCATTTAAATGGATAATGGTTTCTTTATTGCGTTTATAGTTTCGGTCTTGATAGGCATTGATTAAATTTTCGGCCGATGTGGTTTTCCCTACACCGGGTGGACCGTAGAATAATAAATGCGGAAAGCGATTGCGGGATAAAATGTTTTCGAAAATGACCCGGTTTTTCTCTTCCAATACGATTTGGTCAAATTGTCTCGGTCTATATTTTTCACACCATGGTATAACTTCATTGCGATCTACTGATTTTTGTGATTGCGATTCTATGGATGGTGGTGAAAGTGGAATTGCCATATTGTTTTTTTGTTGTTCTATAAATCAAATTACGATAGATTTCCCTAAATTGTTTTGTAAATGAATTTAAATAAAATTACAGTGTAATGTTAATCGAACCCGTATTCCATTCAATAATACACCATCATGTCAGCAATAGGAGCCCAAGAGGAATTAACCGCTACCACCGCCACTACTACTGTAGAAGAACCGGCTAAAAAAAGAGGAAGAAGGAAAAAAATAGTCACTGAAAAAGAAGCCAAGAAAACAACAACTAGTCAGTCTAAGAAAGAAGGCAAAGAAAGTAAACTCGTCCAGATCAATCAATCATTACCACCCAAAACCAAAAATCTGATTTTGAATCTACAGTGCTCATTACAAGAAATTGACGATTATATACGCAATCAAGCATGGAAAAGTGACGAATTTGCATATGATCCGAAAGTACCGATTGATATATTACCATACAGTGGAAATAGTAGCCAGGATTATCATGTTTTAGGCGATTCAAATGACGTTTCTTCTACAGTAATTTCACCGGCAGGTGGTCCAGTTGCTACAGGGGCTTACAGTCCTACTATTGCTACCACGAAATCCAATACAATTTGTGCTAAATGCGAGAAAGAAATGAATTTAGCCGGAAACCAGAATTCATCTTCTATGATGATGGTCAAAAATCATGCATCCAAAGAAGAATTGACCGATAAAGATATTCAAAAAGTCAAGGAATTGAAAATCCAATTTTACAAACAAATTATACCGGAGAAAAAAGTCGATTGCTTTTGGTGTACCTGCCCTTATGATAATGATTCCTTTCATATTCTCCAACATGGTTCAGAAGGCAATATAATTGCTCATGGGTCTTATTGTAGTCCATCGTGCGCTGTTGCCTATTTATTCAAACATATGCATTGGGATGATTCAGCCATATTGGAATCGTATCAATTAATGAACCATTACTACAGTGATCCATCGAAACCCATGTCCAAACAAGAAAATATTAAACCGGCATGTTCACCTTTTTTTACACTCGATAAGTACTACGGTACACTTACTATACAAGAATACCGAAAATTATCGAATTCCAATTATATGTTGCTATGTTTGGAAAAACCAGTCAGTCGGGTTCTTCCGGAAATCCATGAAGACAACGACAAAATGATGACCTCCCAATCCATAAGGGGTAACTATAAAGTGAAAAAACAGAGTGAAAAAAGTGGTACTACCAACCGGAACGACATACTGAAAAGTAATTTCGGGGTTTAGGCCGGTGTACTATGAAAATCGATGTTTTTCAGGAAAAATTGAATGAATTAAATCTATTGTAGTAAAAAGTACATAATACCTTTTACTATATACCTATTAAATCGAATTCCTTGTTAAATAATTATATACAATCAATATGTCTGCAGCAGTTGAAGCACTATACAAACTATCTAGTCAGATCGAATCTGATATTGAATCACGTGAATTGAAATGGGCTGCTAAATATAAATCGCTAAAGCGTGATGTAAAACAATGGAAGAAAAAGGCGAAACATGAAAAAGAAATGACCCGGGTTTTACAGCGTGAAAATGAACGCCTATGGAAATTCATATTCAATCACTCTTTGCATGGGAAAACTGTAGAAATACCTGCTTTAGGAAAAAAAGAACTTGTGGATTTGACCGGAGGACAAAAGGACGATATTCCTTGTGTTACACCGCCTAAAGAAAGTGAATCTTCTACAGTAATCAAACAAGAGAAGTCTCCTGTTGCACCACCTAAAACGGAAATTGTGATTGAAGATACCGAATCTGAAGAAGAGGTAGTGGTTGAAGAGGAAGTAGTGGTTGAAGAGGAAGTAGTGGTTGAGGAACAAGAAGAAGAGGAAGTAGTGGTTGAGGAACAAGAAGAAGAGGAAGTAGTGGTTGAAGAGGAGGAAGAGGAAGAGGAAGTAGTGGTTGAAGAGGAGGAAGAAGAAGTAGTGGTTGAAGAACAAGAACAAGAACAAGAACAAGAAGAAGAAGAAGAAGAAGAGGAAGAAGTCGTTGAGGAAGAGGAAGTAGTCGTTGAGGAACAAGAAGAAGAGGAAGAGGAAGAGGAACTATTTGAAGTGGAAATTGATGGAGTAGATTACTATACATCAAATGAAGTAAGTGGACTCATATACGAAAAGAAAGCAGACGGTGAAGTAGGTGAAGAATTGGGTTATTTTGAAGATGGTGAACCTGGATTTTACGAATAAGAATAACGCCTAAATAATTTTAATCATTAATAGTTTTAATCATTAACAAAAAAATACAAAGTATATTTACTTTTTTTTATGGGTTCTGGTTCTGATTTTCCCACCTCTTTTCTTTTTTTTTCTAGTTGATTTAGGCGTTTTGGATTCCCATTTTTTCAATTCATCCGTTACATCAATGTAGAAAGGTGTATCAATGTTATTTTTATCGGGATTTTCACCTAATTCATGTATATGGAAACCGAGTTTATTATTGGAATATGTACAGTTGATTGCCTTGTAATTTTTACTGGTTACTTTACCTTTCATGACATCAACATATAAATAGGCTTCTAATATATTTGCATCACTTTTGCTGTTCTTTAGTCGGTCTAATCCTACAATCAAGTATTTATAGCCTTGTATATAGTCTCCCGATACTTTACATAGCGAATTGTTATCGTAACATTTTTTTAATTCTTTTTCAAATTGACCTTTCTTACTAGCATCGCCATTGGATTCATCTTCAGAGAAGTCCAATTTTCCAGTACTTTCGTTTATATAGGATTCAATTTCATTTTTCCAATAAGGGTTCGTAATATAATATTTATTGTACAGTGATTCCAATGATTGTGTTTTGGAGAGAAAATTCTTGAATTCTTCTTTCAAATAGGACTTGATGTGCTTTTCGTCCATATCACCCGTATAGGATGCATTGTCTCGTTTGTACTTAATAGCATTGATTTTCATCGAAAATGTAGATACATGTTCACCAAATAACATGATATCTTTATGGTTGCTAATGTCATTAGAAGTATACAATGTACTGCGTGCCTTGGTGAATTTACTGTAGGAATCGAAGTATGGATACAAATGTTTTTCAACACGGTCTTTTATGGTTTTATATTCGCCATTTTCTCCAAAAAAATGATAAAAAATGTTTACTTTATCTATTGTTTTATACTTACTATTATTTTTAATTTGCGTTTGATTTGTCAGTAAAGTAGAGGCCAGCCAAAAATCTTTATCGTCTTTTTTATTTTCGTAGTGGTTGTATAATTTTGTTTCTTTAAAAACAGTGTCAGTGATAATTGCTTTCAAAATTGCTTCAAGTCCATTTAAATCGCCATAATATTGGTAGTCACTAGAATTAGGTTTCTCTTTTTCCTTCGATCCTTCCTTCAATTCCTTTGTAATGGCAAACATTGCATTGTTAATTCTTTTACCAATTAAATAATCAGAGTCATTGACTTTAATATTTAAATAATTATCGTATTTGTTTGTCTTCAACAATATTTTCAGTATAAATAGTTTGTATTCCATTTCCATTTTGTTTTCCAATTCCTTCTTTTTTTTATTGAGTATCTCCAGTTGCTTTTCCTTTTCATTTCCACCAGAACTATACGACTGGACAATACTTTTGTATTCTGGATGATTCAATGCATCATTAATCCACGTCACTTTATCTACAGTATATATGGTATTGGAATCTTTTATATAAGAATAAGTTGCTTTAAATCTTCGTGGTATTAATTTTGATAATATAAAAGGACGAGAGCCTTTTGTACTATACAGTTTTGTTCGTGCTTCCGGATCGTAAAATTCAATGGATTGATAATGATTATCCGATATATATCCTGTAGGTAAAATCGACTGAATTGTAAATAAAAAATTGGTGGTACATAAAAGTGAATTGTATATTTCATCTGAGTCAGTATCTAATTGTGACATTTTATTTTGAATATCTTTATCTACAGTGTTGTTCTGTTGATTGTATTTATTTAATATTTTGATAAATGTATTTTTGTTAAAGAAAAATCGAATACGATCTTCATATGTCATATCTTGTATTTGAGTATGTGGATAATCCATGGTTGGTGAAAAATAAGGATAATTACTTGTAAATGTACCCGGTACGTTTAATATTGAGTTAGTCAATTCTATAGGTTCATTTTTACCAGGAATGCTTGTATTCAACAAGATTTTCAATTGATGTATATTCATATATTGGTTAATATTACTATTTAATGTATATGGAAAAATAAAAAATTTGCTTATATACTATAACTATAGAAAGAACTAATTGGTTTTTTTTGACGTAGGGGCGTTATTTAATATATCCTGTGCCTTTTTTAGTGTGTTAACGGCCGTACTAATTTCGTCATCAGTTAATTTATCTGGAATACCTTCAAATGCTTCTAAAGTACCAATGTGGTTGGCAACAAATCCTTCACTTAAACAGCAAAATGCACTTTTTTCATTGAATAAGAATTCCATACAAATACCGAATATCAATGTTACAGTAAGAGCCACTAATATTTCACGCGTACCCATCCAGGCAATGGCAAATACCAGTACATATTGACTAAAACTATGTTTCACAACGGATTCTACTGTACGACTCATTGGCAATGTAATCATTTTCGAAGATAAATTCAATGTCAAAATGACTAAACCGGCAAAGATTTTACTGTCATTCAATGGCTGGACTACATTTTGCAAATAACCTTTTATCTTTTTTAATGTACTGTCTACTTTCATAATGATTGGTTTTTACTTTGTTGTATTGTATTTATTTATAATACAACAAGATTATTTTTTCATGTTTTGGAGAGAGAAAATAGCAATGGATTCAATTTTTATTTGGGGTCATAATAGTGCTCTTCTCTCTATTGATCTACTGTAGAGGCTACAATGGAATTATTCAAGACGACCGGTTCTTCACTGGAAGAAAAAAAGGCCGATACCATATCCCATATAATGTTGTCTTTAGACGATTTGGGTAAGGTGAGTTCGTGCTCGGCCTTTTGTCTTTTTTGTACAGTGAAATGACACGTTTTGTCACATGGATTGCATACTCCATCGCGGAATTCTACATTCGGGTACACATGCTCTAAAGTATCTAATCGACGGATGGGACGGTCATCTTGAGTGATGTGCTGGGAGGCATTGCATTTTTGTTTCCGGAAGATCGCTTCATTGACCCGCTTAATGGGTGGCAATGTTTTTTGTACATAGGCTTCTCCTACTGAAGTGAAATCTTTAGCCAGATGTCCTTCAAACATACCACTCCCTTCTTTCGCTGCTTCTTTAGGCATAAAGTCGACGTAATTTTGGCCACTTGGTGAAATATCACTGGTCGTTGTCTCAAATGATTCGGTGAAAAAATTCTGGAAGGATGCAGTGGTTTGATGATAATACAGTACAATAATAAGACAGAGTATACAACCGTGAATAAAATTACGATGGGCAATAATGGCAATGAAAAGTACCACCAACAATTTGCCTAAAGGATGATGGCTGACTTTAGTGAATACATCGGGGTATAACAAATAGGACAATAGAATGGCCACCGGTAAAAATTGGTAAAGCAATACATATATATTCTTCATGTGTTCGTGCTTTTATTTATGGGTAAAACAATTCTCTATACAATGATTAAATATTTTTATAGAGAGAAGATGAGGAGGTTCTCTCATTTTAGGCGTTTTGAGAGAATAATATAATCTGCCTTTTTTGTAAAGAGAGAACAAGTATTTTTTTTTGGATTTATTTATTATTTAGCAAGAAATGGCATCTTTATTAACATCGGCAAGTCCATTTAATTCGGGTAAAAAAGGAAAAATGCCTGCCCGAATGTCCAAAACATTTCAACGACTGACATCTGTAGATGAACATGAACCTAAATTATTGGAAAACTTTAGCGATCCCAATGCTTCCAATGATATGTCTTCTATAGAAAAACAAATCGAATCCCAGAAAATACGCGAAGAAAAAGTACAACAGGCTTTAAACAAAGTAACTAGTGCTAACAATGATGAGAGTATTTTAGGCAATTTTACGGTCCAACCTGAAATGGCATCTCGTGTTCCTGAAACACACTTTCCACCGGTACCAGTTGCTCCACCGGCTAATACTTCCCAAAGTTCCAGTACTCCTCGAGACAAAATCGAAGGATTTTCATCGGGGGCATTATCGACTTTAGGAACTATGCAATCCCGTACAGGTAGTTCCTATCAGCAAAGTTATGGACCCACTGAGTATTTCCAACAATTGACATCGAAAAACAACCATACACCCGTCTACAGTAGAATGAGCGGTGGTAGTGGTTCACAACAGCAACTTATGGAGAAACTCAATTATATGATCCATTTATTGGAAGAACAACAAAAAGAACCGACTCAACATATTTTAGAAGAATTTCTCTTGTATGGTCTTTTAGGCATTTTTATGATCTTTTTAGTGGATTCATTTACGCGTGTTGGCAAATACACCCGGTAATTTAGGCATTGTATTTTATCTTGTCTTGTTTTTTCTTGTATAGTCAAAACCATAGTGTTTTCACTATAAAATTAGAGGTCCCACTGGGAATTGAACCCAGCCTGATGCGTTCAAAGCGCATAGTCATGCCACTAGACTATAGGACCATCTAGAAGTATTTTCTACTATTTCTTTATATTCGTTTTCATCTAAATAATATATATTATTGTATAGTTATGTTAAGTCGATTTACAAGAAAAAAAAGTAAAGGAAAAAGTCTATCGAAAAGTCCGTCGAAAAGTAAAGATGACATTATAGAAGATATTATTATAAATGCAAGACAAACATCCAAAGAGAAACATGGTACAGAAGATAAATATACTTATTATATCGATTCGGCAAAAAAATTAGCCATTGATTCCTACAAAAATAATAATAGTACACGTAAAGTAAAATTACTATTTAAATCCATAACGAATATATCGTCTATTTATAGTCTAGAATTGGAAAAATTACCATTGAAAATTTTGAAGAAAATAAATACATTTTTAGATCCTATAGGCAAACCAGTCAAAGGTAAGTATATATGGACTCCGATTTCGAAAAAAAAAGAACCTAGAAACCGTGATACAATTAAAGTTAGCGATGCTTTTCATGATATGAAAAACAAATTGGCTAATGAAGACCGTAGAACAAAAACAATTGAAGGCCTTCGATCAAATACAAATGAATTGAAAAATAAATTAACTAATGCTGAGATTGCTGACATTGATGAATTTGAAAAAATAAGCAAAGAATTACCAACACCACCTAAATTAACACCGGTTAAACCACCTAAACCACCTAAACCACCAAGAAAAAGTATCAAAAATAAGAGTAAGAGCAAGAGCAAGAGTAAGAGCAAGAGCAAATAATCCTACTATGCAAGTATCACAATCTTTTCATATTGTACAGGACTACTCGGGTAGACTAAATTGTACAAATAAAAAGCCGATGTATTTTCCATGTGTAATTCGTACTTTTCTCTCCATTTGTCTAAAATGAATCCATTATGAGAATACTTTGGGATCTCCAATATTCCTTTTGTATGGTCACTGTCTTTTTCCATTAATAAGAATTCCTGTAGACAATTTACAAATCCACGGAAAAACAAAATGCCTAAAGGATCGTGATCATGGTGGAACTGACCGGATTTGGGTTCAAAATTCATCGACGCCACTAATTTGATAATATGTGGTT
>ERZ807291.6580-NODE-6580-length-13903-cov-6.363735_pt1 | contig 13903 bp, 17 predicted proteins | sample MGYA00521257_ERZ807291 | MGnify/ENA primary metagenome ERZ807291 (study PRJEB31413, sample SAMN03169783) | marine metagenome | biome: Marine; feature: Water; material: Subsurface seawater | place: North Sea | collected 2011-04-28 | depth 1 m m ...
ATATAGAGGATCTACTTTGAATTTCTGTCCAGTCGGCCGGAATGCTAATGATGAAGAAAGAGAAGAGTTCAAGCAGTGGGATGCCAAAACTGGATATAGGGAAAAATTGGCAAAAGATTTATCAGAGTCTGACTTAGGAAACATATTTAAATTCAAGTTGGGTGGCCATACATCAATTGATGTGTATCCACTAGGGTGGGATAAGTCATATGCTTTTCGAAATTTTAAAGACTTTGAAGAAATCCATTTCGTCGGTGATAGGACCACACCGATGGGAAATGATTATGAAGGATTCATCACTGCTGGATCAAATGGTTACACAACGTCGGGACCATCTGAAACTATTCATCTCTTATCCACGCTATCACAAAGGTGACCTCGTAAGGGTCAGATATGCACCTAAGCTAAATAATCAAGTAGGGATCATAATAGAAGTGCATGAAGACAATGAGTATATCACTTCAGATCTTAAGTTCCACTATACTTATGACGTCCTTGTTAATGATGAAGTACATAAATTGTATGAGACACTTTTATACCCTTATGAAGAAGAATAATTTGTAACATTCTATTGTATGCCAGTATAATACTATTGTCACACTATAGTGGCAAACACAAAATAACACAGATCAACCTTTCGAAAGGTTGAATCATTAACACAGGAGACAGAAATGTCATCAACACCATACGAACTTCGAGCTGGCTTGCTTGGCCAAGCAGAAGGTATCTTAAATAATCGCTATCACCAATCATTGTATGAGGTAGAGCAAAAACTTAAGCTAGGAATTATTTCATCAGAAGAAGTAGAATTTCCAGTCTGTCCGACTTCAGAAGAAATAATTGTTGAAGCAGAAAAATTATATGCGTTTGTTCAAACAAAATAAGAGGTGTCCATGAGTAACGAAGCCAACGAAACTGAAGAAGTTGTAGACTCTAGTATTAATGAGTCAGAAGTTGCAGTCAAAATGGAATGTTTGAAATTCGCAAAATCCGTTTATAAAGAAAATCTAGAAAATCAGTGGGCTTCCCGTAAGCAGCTTCCTGAGAATATTGAGATTGATATTCTCATTGAAGAAGCAAACAAATTATGGAAGTTCTTGACAAACAATTAACATAGTTAGAGTTGGGTTGGTTGTGGGCTAACTGTCTTCCAGGTGGTTAGCCCTTTTCTTTTACGGAGGCATATATGGACTGGCGTATTAAGCTACTTAAAGAAGAGAAATACAGTGATATCTTCGTTGATACTTATCAATTTGAGCCACCACTTGGCTGGAAAGATATTGTTGAAAATCTTGTGCACTATATTCATTGGCATAATAAAGTGCACAATACAGAGATAAAAATATGGAGATGTGTCAAAGAATCTGGAGGCTTGAGATTTCATATTGATACTCAAGGATTCGGAAGAGAAGGCTTGGAAGAGATCTTTGGAGCTATTCAGTTTGCTGAGATGATGGCAAACTCTACATGTGAAATGTGTGGAAGCTCCGGTGAACTACATAAGTTCCACATGAATAGTAGTCTTGAACTAACAACTCTATGCTACAAACATTTTCAAGGGGTTGCAGGTGTGGAAACAATCGATTGAACCAGGTGATTTTGTAATTGGCGCTAGGTATGGACGAAATAACCGTTCATTCTTAGAGCCTTCTCAAGTATTAGAGGTTCGAGAAACAGAAGCGCTAGTGTTTATTGGTGAAGATACGAGGTGGATACAGTTGCACCTTTTAGAAAGAGTAGTGACAATTGCAGATTAAAAGTAAATCCAATGGTAAGCTTGTAATAGTACCACCATATACTACACTGTTTTATGAAAATGGTTCACATCCGGTACCAGAAGCTATATATTTTAGTGATGAGAAATTAGGTATCATCTTAGAGTATATTGACCACCATGAATGGGAAACTGTCTACATCTTGATTGAAGAAACCATTTACATATATGAAGACCAGAAAGAAAAATTTAGAATAAAAATATTGGAGGACTAATGTTGACAGCAATGGGTGATGTAATGCGAAGAGCATACGAAAAGGGTTGGATCACAACAAGAGACGGAAATGTATCCCTAAAAATGAAAGACAAAGAGTCAATGTTTATTACTCCATCTGGCTGGAGAAAGACAATCCTGCATCCGGAGCATATGATTAAGATAGAGATCACACCAGCTGGGTATCAATTACCGGTTGGCTCAAATCCATCGGGTGAACTCGAAATGCATATGAAGCTCCAGAGATACCATGGCAAAACGAGATCTATTGTTCACTTGCATCCAACCCATATTATTTCAGCTGTATATGCAGGTTGGAATATGCAGGCATTGGCAGAAGAGTTTCCAGAAGTATCTAGATATACTAGAGTAGGCCCATCAGTCCCAGTTCTTCCAGTCATTTCTTCAGAGTTAGCTAATGCTACTTTTGAAGCTATTACACAATGGAGTACTACAGGAAGCAACACACACAAATATGATATCGTAGCTCAAGCCGGCCATGGTGTGTGTTCTATTGGTAAGAACCCATGGGATGCTTATGAACATATCGAAAGATTAGACCACATATGTGAGATTGTTCTTAAATCAGGTATGAAACCAAGTGCAGAACATATTAGAAGGAATACTATGGTTTGATATAATTACGCTTAAGGAGAGCTACATGAAATTAGGCAATTGTTATGAAGTCCATGGGAGATTTATTCTAGAAAACCTTAGAGAAAGAGATCACTATTCCCTAGTCCATGCAGAGGTTATGGGTCAAGGTGAATTATCTGGAATTCCATATGGCCACTGTTTTTTAATTGATAAAAGGACAGATGAAGTTCTAGACATGTCAAACAAAAGAAATATTCGAATGCCTGTAGCTGTATATTATCTCCTAGGAAAGATCGACCAAAGCAGATATTGGGACGATGATTTAGGCATTGTGAATCGTACACCTAAGATTTACGAATATACACCCGGAGAAGCCATAGAATGGATGTCAGAGACAGGTACGTTCGGCCCATGGGAATTAGAGACTGAAAATGGATACTGATAACTACAAAAATCCTTTTGCTACAACAGAAGAAGAAATTGGTCAGATGGACGTCCAAATCGATGGTGAATCTATTTTAAGAGAATCGATACGGTCGATTATTCTAGAAGTTGATAACTTCCAATGCAACTCACATTCAAAGTTATCTTTGGATTAATAGGGTCTAATAGAAGAATGAGCAATCTTGAAGAGATGACAATTCCCAATTTCCTTGCGAGATACGGTGGAAGAAGTGCTATCGATAATTTCTATGGAATGTTGCTTGGAGAGTTGTAAAATCTACGACCCCTGTGTACTATACTAATAGCGTACTATACACAGGAGATTTCGTATGACACACAACTATATTCAATCATTTCCCTACAATACTGTAAGGGCAGAGCAAGACACAGCTATTCAATTTGCACTAGATGCTTTTATTGAGCAGGACAAAAAATATGTCATTATTGAAGCAGGAACCGGCGTTGGGAAATCTGCTATTGGGTGGACAATAGCTGACCACTACAATGAAACAATAGAAGGGACAGGCACATATTATCTTACTACACAAAAAGTTCTGCAGCAACAATACATGAAAGACTTTAGCTCTTTGGGAATGAAAACTCTCGAAGGCTCATCAAATTATAAGTGCAAGTACTATAAAACAAAATCATGCCAAGAATCTCGTAAACTACTTCAAGTATCAAAAGACTCAAAATTCAAAGCTGCCTGTGCAGGTAGCTGTAGGTATACCCAGAACAAGAAATCTTTCCTTGAAGGTGCGCATGGAGTTACTAACTTTTCATACTTCTTAGCTGAAACAACATATGCACAGCAACTTGAAAAACGTACAATGCTAGTGATTGATGAGTGCCATAATGCAGAGCTGCAACTTGGCTCTTTTGTAGAAGTTTCTATTTCCGAACAATTTGCTAAGAACGCGTTGAAGATCCCTATTCCTGAGCTTAAAACGCAGTACCAAGTATTTAAATGGATTACTGATGTATATCGTCCAAAATTACATGCGCTGAAGAAACACCAAGAGATGACAATTGAGAAACTCATGAAAGGAAAAGAGCTAACAGAGTTCCTCAAGCTTTCAAAACAATTTGATTTAATTGATAAACACCTTTGCAAGCTTGATCGTTTTATCGATCGATATGACAAAGACAACTGGGTCATGAACGAAGGCGAATCTGAAAATAGACATATGCGAAAATGGACTTTTAAACCCATTGATGTAGCCCCTTACTCTGAAGAATATCTCTTCAGACATGCTGACAAAGTCCTTATGATGTCAGCAACAATTATTGATAAAGATGCATTTTGTACGATTCTAGGAATTGATCAATCGGATTGTGTATTCCTTACGATACCATCACCGTTCCCTCATGAGAACCACCCAATCTTATTCTCTCCGGTTGGAAGCATGGCTATGTCCCAGATCCAAGGAACATTACCTGTAATGGCTGAGGCAGTCAAAGCTATCTTGAAAAACCACCCTAAAGAGAAAGGTATTATCCACTGCAACTCATATAAAGTTGCTAGATATTTACAGAATAATATCCGATCCAGACGGTTAATTTTCCATCAGAGCCATGATAGAGAAGCTGCTTTAAAGCGCCACATGAATTCGGATAAACCTACAGTTTTGGTGTCACCTTCTATGCAGGAAGGTGTTGACCTCAAGGGAGATCTTTCTCGATTCCAAGTCATATGCAAAGTCCCATATCCGTATCTAGGCGACAAACTTGTAAAGAAACGCATGCATAAATGGAAGTGGTGGTACCCTTTACAAACAGCAAAAGTCCTTATTCAATCTGTTGGTAGATCAGTGAGGTCAGCTGATGATACAGCAATCACCTACATACTAGATGGTGATTGGCATCGATTCTATTCTAGGAATAAAAAGCTATTTCCGGAAAATTTTAATAAATCAGTTCAAAATGTATAATATATGAGGAGAAATATAATGAAAACAATACCATATATGGGATCTAAACGAAAATTATTAGGTTTCCTTGAGTCTTCTCTTGATGATTACCTCGGAGAAGAGAAGCTTACATCGTTCTTTGACGCATTCTCTGGGTCTGGGCGTGTATCACATCATTTCCGACATAAATACCGAATTGTATCGAATGATAGACAATCTTATTCAAAAGTAATACTGGATGCATACCTTAGGAATAGTGTGCACCCTGATATCTTACAAGCCAATATTGACCACCTTAATAGCTTAGAGGATTCTTACTTTAGTAAAACAGATGGTTGGTACACTGACAAGTACAGTACTGGATATAACAATGGATCTTCTATTGGGTTAGATGGAAATCCAAAACCATGGATTGATTATAATGCAAAGAAAATTGATTCTATTCGACACGCAATTGATGAGTTATATACTGAAGAGTGTCCAGCAAAATCAGTCTTACTCTTGTCCTTAATGCTTGCTACTTCTAAAGTATCCAATTGGATGGGCCACCAAAGCGGATACTTTAAAGATTGGAAAAATGGAAAACTTAAGAACATACAGCTTGAATTACCACCTGTTGAAAATGTACATTCTTTTAGTCATACAGTCCACAACGAGGACATGTATAATATCATTGATAAGGTATATACTGATATATCATATATCGACCCACCATATGGTACAAATAACAGAAAAGTGTCTAGAACAGGAGGGTGTCGATATGATACTTTCTACCACCTTTGGAATAACCTCATAATAAATGACAGACCGTTACTTACGGGTAGGGCGAACCGAAGAGAATCACTTAAAGGATACTGTGGTGATTTAGAGTTTAATGACAAATCTATTGTAATTCCTTCTTTTATTAAAATATTGTCAATGGTGCAATCTCCCTATCTCATGTTTTCATATTCTAACAAAGGCCTTCTTACTCTTGGAGATCTTGAAGATGTTATCACGGCAGGTGGTTTCGACAGAAGCTCGATTAAAACGTATAAAAAATTACACACTAAAAACTCACATACAAAAGCTGGTCGCACGAAAGGTCACTGTATCGATAGAGACAATGAAAAAGAGCCCTTGACTGAATATGCAATCTTGGCAAGGAGATAAAATGAATCGTGCTATCTTAGGGGCTATGCTCCTCTTTTTGTTCGCACAAGTGTGCGCTTGGTTCCAGTCTAATTCCGGTATTATCGGTGGATGGATATCTAAGAATTATGTATATACAGCATTGGCCTTTGGGCCGGTTGTAGCACTGTCATTTGCATACGGGACAAAAGTGATGTATGGTGCAGGGATTTCTTTATGGTCAATCCGATTTATAACTTTTGGGTTAGGCTATATGATCTTTATTCCACTCACTTGGTATTTCCTAGGTGAAGAAATTATCACTTTGAAGAACATGGTATCTCTTATGCTATGTATTACCCTCATGATTGTCCAAGCATACATGGACTAAGGAGATTATATGGTTCACAGCAGTTTCGAAAGCTTCCTTCAGTGGAAAGATTCAATCATCACCTGAGCTGGTAGCCAAATCTAGGAAGCGACCATGATGTAATATTCGTGCTGGGTTGATATAATAAACCTACAATGTTTATCGACCTCTATAACATGAATAAAAATACAGTAAAATTCTTAGTAACTTATGATGTACATCGACCAGAATGGGTGAAAGACATCATAATTCAAGAAGTCCCAATGTCTATTATCGAAGAATATGCAATTCAAGGTAGACATTGGGACCCTTTTGGCACCCAAGGCATTGAAGATTATTTTGTCAAGCAGTCGATTATCGATTGGATAGTATCTCAAACAGGATATTTAGTACTATCAATCGAGGAGTATAAAAATGACAAAAAAGAAAACCTTCAAATCTCGCACAGGTGAAGCTGTAATTAAGCCATGGGGACGAGAAGACATTATAGAACATAATGAAAGATATACCATCAAGCTTCTTACTATCGATCCTGGCCAAAGAATGAGCCTGCAGTACCATGAGAGCAAAACTGAAACAATCTTTGTCAAAGAAGGTACCCTGATTAACTATCTAGATAGTACTGACAATGTATACCAACTATACATGTGTGGATCATGGTGCCACGTAGAGACAGGCCAAGTGCATAGGTTTGCAGCAGACTCTGAAAAAGTAGTACTTATTGAATGTTCTACCTCAGAGCTTGATGATGTTGTTAGATTAGCAGATGATTATAGTAGGAGTGAATGATGGGTCTCATATTAGCATTATTATTATCATGTGGTACTGAAGTTGGCATTGTGGGATATAGAGAAACAAAGGCAACAGACACAGGGTATTCTGTCGTCGACACATCGGAAACAGGGTTCGACTTAGATACTAATACGAATGAACCCTCGGGTGAACCCTCTTCGGAAATGACAGACCTTACTGTAGGATATGCAGAGTTTAATCTTACTCAGATTGCTTGTCCCGCATGTATGGGTGTATCATATGAATTTGATATCAATGCATCTCTTAAGCTCCATCAGCCTACATCAGCTAACTATAACGAATGGCTCACTCCTGTTGGCACATGTGTCACACAAGAATTAGGGTCTTATGTATCATCATCGCCCCTTAATATCCAGGGTAATGCATCATTCAATTCTTTGACACTATACCCAAGTGGCCAGTCCGAATGGTTCTTGAACAATATCCCTGAGTATCAAGTACCCAGAAACCAATCAGTGGCTATATCTACAGAGGCAGGCTCAATACCTAGTGCATTTACTACAATGCAAGGTTTCGATGATATCCAGCCATGGGAACTCAGGTACGTAGACCCATCTTATGCATTTGCAGCAGTTGTCAATCGGAGTGGCTCAACTTTCACTTGGCAGCCAGTCTTACAAAATGCACAATTTGAAGTACTTCTTGCGGTATATTCACCGGATGGTTCGCAATTAAGTGGTATAGTTTCATGTATGCAAAATGATACCGGGTATATTACAGTGCCTGGACAATATTTACAGCAATATCAACCATGGTCACTTGTTGCAATATATATGACAAGGCACCGTACGGAACGTAATCCTGCTACTGACTTCAATGGATGGATCGAAAGCCATCAGTCTTGGACAGTTTTAGGAACTGGGCACATCGAATAAAAGGAGATTCATGATGAGAAGAAGGTTAAATGAAAAGAAAGGGCCTTGCTGGGACGGATACGAAAAAGTCCCTGGTAAAAAAGACTATGAAAAAGGATCATGCCAGAAAAGAGAGGGGGCCCTCAAAGAAGCTGACGGCCTTTGGGCCAATATCCACAAGAAGCGTAAAGCTGGAAAACGGCCTGCTAAGCGTGGTGAAAAAGGTTATCCTTCTGACAAAGCATGGAAAGAATTAGCAGAGATGGATGAAGCTGATATGGAAGAGGGCAACGCATTTATTGACGCTGCTTCAAAAGCTGCTAGATCCGGAAGAGATACTTTTACTGTGGATGGTGAAACATACCCAACGCGTATGTCAAAATCTAAAGGTGAAGAAATTCAGTCAGAAGCTATTTTACGTAAGTTCATCCGTAGCTTCTTGTTAGAAGCAATCCATGATGGTAAGAAAGTCACACTAAATAAACCAACGTCGAATCCGGAAAATCCAAAGAAAAAATCTAAAGTCTATGTATCTACTGGCAAGAAATATAAGTCTGGCGAAAATAAAGGTAAGATGAAAGCCAAAAAAGTACAATTTGGTGATCCCAATATGAGGATTAGGAAAAGCAATCCAAAAGCGAGAGCATCTTTCAGAGCTCGACACAAGTGTAGTGAAGATAAACCAAAAGATTCAGCTGGCTATTGGTCTTGCAAAGCTTGGTAAAATTATTATAATGAGCAAAATATTAATCCGATTATTTGGATCCAAATTATGCTGCACACTATAAAGAAATAAAGTCATATTAGCTGCGGTATATAATCTTTATTACAAAAGATAATATAGACACAACCCAATGTATAATTACTCCCATAGAGCGAAAGTTTATGGGAGTTTTATTATGGGATCAGTATTTTCACACCATCGTACGAATGCAGATAGATCAGCGAGAGATCGGAGTAGACACAAGCAAAAAATAGAAAAGGCGCTCAAAGATGGAATCCATGATATTGTAGCTGATGAAAGTATTATTGGCCAAGATGGAAAGAAGAAAATCCGTATTCCTGTAAAGGGCATCAAAGAGTATAAATTCGTATACGGAAAGAATCAACAGCCTCAAGCTGGTTCTGGTGGTGATGCTGATGTCCAAAGAGGCCAGAAAATTGGCCAAAAGAAAAAGAAGGGACAAGGTCAAGGAAAACCCAACAAGGCTGGAGACAAGCCTGGTGAAGAATATTATGATGTTGAAGTCACTCTAGAAGAGCTAGCTGAATATCTATTCAAGGACCTAGAACTTCCAGACTTAGAGCAAAAAGCCTTAAAAGAAATTATTGCTGAAAAGTTTAAGCGTAAAGGCTACCGATCGGATGGTATCAGACCTAGGCTCTCTAAAAAAGAATCAGCAAAACAAAGAATCAAACGAAAGATGGCAGCCAGAAAACAGGGCAAGATTAAGATCGACCCAGAAACAGGTGAAGAAATATTTCCATTTATTGAGCAAGATTTGCGATACAAACACATTGCAGTAACAAAAAAACCTGTAAGCTCTGCATGCATCTTCTTCATTATGGATGTCTCAGGTTCAATGACACAAAATAAAAAATACCTTGCTCGTTCTTTCTTCTTTCTGTTGTACCAGTTTATCCGTAGCCGATATGAGAAAACCGAAATTGTCTTTGTTGCACATGATACCCAACCATATGAAGTCGACGAAGAAAAGTTTTTTGGGAGAGGAACTGGTGGTGGTACTAAAGTAAGTCCAACAATCGAATATGTGATCGAACAGGCTAACAAACGGTATAATCCTAACTCATGGAATCTATATGCATTCCATTGTTCTGATGGGGATAACTGGTCTTCTGATATGGAAAAGACAATACAGCAGAATGAAATCCTTAAAAGTATGTGCCAACTTTATGGATACTGTGAGATTACTCCACATGATGAAATTAGGTGGGCTGGATCTACAGCACTTTCAGAAGCTTACGAAGTCTTAGAAGATAAAAGTTTTAAAGTTGGTCACATCCATGAAAAATCTGACGTATGGAAGTGCTTTAAGACTTTCTTCGGAAGTAAAATCTCATTAGAAAAATAAGGAGACAATATGTCTAAATGTACCCTCAAAGATCTCCAATTTTGGGATGATCAGATTGTAGAACTCGGAAAGAAAAGACAGCTTGACTGGTATGAAATTGCATATGAAACTTGCGACTACCATGAAATGTTAGGTGCCATGGCCTATCATGGTATGCCTACACACTATAACCACTGGTCATACGGTAAATCATTCGAACAACAGCATACGCACTACCAGTTAGGAATGACAGGGCTTCCTTACGAATTGATTATTAACAGCGACCCATGCATTGCTTATCTAATGTTAGAAAATCCAATGTACTTGCAAATTCTTATTATGGCACATTGTGTAGGCCATTCTGATTTTTTCAAGAACAATCGAAACTTTGCTTTCACAAGGGCAGACACTGTTGTGCCTAGAATGCGGCATGCAAAGAAAAGAATTAATTCATATATCGAAGATCCAAATATTGGCATCGAAAGAGTCGAAAGTTTAATCGATGCATGCCATGCTATATCGTATCAGGTGCCAAGATATCCGATGGATATACCGAATCTCGAAGAGAATTACGAAATTTTTAGACAGAAGAACCTACAATCGCTGAAGAAGAACAAATTAGACCTAAAGGACTTACCATATGAGCCAGAATATGATATTTTAGGCTTCTGTGCAGAGTTTGGCCCTGACTTAGATGACTGGGAGCGAGATGTTATCCAGATAGTTAGAGATGAAGCTTACTATTTCATGCCACAAATCAGAACAAAGATTATGAATGAAGGCTGGGCATGTCTACAGCACTATAATATCCTGAATGAATTAGATCTCCCTCAAGAGTACCATATTCCATTCCTTAAATCACATAACCAAGTTGTCAGACCCCATGTAGGAAGGATCAACCCCTACCATTTAGGATTCCATTTATTTCAAAAAATTGTAGAACGCCATGGATATGAAGAAGCATTACTGGCAAGAGAAGTACATAATGATGAATCATTTATTCGACAATATCTTACACGTGAAGACTGTGAAGAACTTAACTTATTTTCATTCAGTGCCAAAGACCATGGGCAATATGAAGTTGACGATGTGTCCGACAACCAAGGGTGGGAAGAAGTCAAAGAAGTACTCATTGGACAAATCGGAGCTAATTCGATTCCAACGATATATGTCGATGGTGTTAGCAGAAGAAATGAGCTAGTCCTACACCATGAATATGATGGTAGAGAACTAGAGCTTCAATATGCAAGGCAAGTGATGGGCCATATTGAAAGAATTTGGGGGCACGATGTTACATTGATCACAATAATTGATGATGCCCCGTATGAGTTATAAAGTTATCGTTGTAGCTGTATAATTAAAACAACCAATAACCTCGCCAAGGAGAAACTATGAGTAAGTTTGAACAATTGTTCAAGGCACACAGAGAGCGTAAAAAGGATGAAAAATTCGAAGGCACGTTCATGGAGTATCTTGAGCTTCTACAAGAAAACCCAGATATCGCAAAGCCATCACATAAAAGACTATATGATGCTATTATTAAACATGGCTATGATACTATGGATAGTGAAGATGCTCGCAAGAAATCAATTTTTAATGATGATAATATCAAAATCTATGATTACTTCAAATCAAAGTTTTTTGGCAATGAAAGAGTTATCGAAAAATTAATGCATTTTCTACACTCTGCTGCACTTCGAGGTGAAGAATCAAGGCAGGTACTTCTACTCATGGGTCCAGTTGGTGCTGGAAAGTCTGCTTTGACAGAACATATCAAAGCTGCTTTGGATGGAGAAACTTTCTACCACCTAGCAGATGATCCTCAGCGAGGAGAGCCACTTCAGCTTGTACCTCGTTCATTACGAGAAGAAATTCAGAATTCACTAAAAGTCAAAATTGAAGGTGACATTTCTCCCATTGCAAGGTGGAAGCTTTTAGAAGACTACAAAGGAAAGTTTGAAGACTATAAGGTAACAACTTCTACTTTCTCTCAGCGTGGAAGGCGAGGTATTGCTTCTGTTCCTCCTATGGATGCTAATTCACAAGACGTATCTGTACTCATTGGCTCTGAAGATATTTCAAAATTAGACAAATATTCGGAAGATGATCCACGAGTGCTTAACCTTACAGGTGCATTTAATGTAGGTAACCGTGGTCTGGTTGAATTGATTGAAGTTTTTAAGAACGAAATCGAATTCTTGCACACTATCATTACTGCTACTCAAGAAAAACGTGTCCCCGCACCTGGTAAACATGACATGATTTACTTCGATGGTGTCATCCTTGCTCACTGTAACGAATCTGAATGGAATCGTTTTAAATCTGAACATACTAATGAAGCTATTCTCGACCGTGTTGTAAAAATCAATGTACCATATTGTTTAGAATTAGACCAAGAACAGAAGATCTATACCAAGATCCTTGCTGGTTCTGACTTTGATGCACACATTGCTCCTCACTCAATTGAGGTTGCTTCAATGTTCTCAGTTATGTCTCGATTGAAAAATTCTGGCAAGTGTGACTTGTTAACCAAGATGAAAATCTATAATGGTGAAGAAGTTATTGAAAAAGGCCGAGTGAAGAACATTGACATCAACGATCTTCGATCTGAACACCGTGAAGAGGGAATGACGGGTATATCTACACGCTTCATCATGAAATCGATTGACCATGCATTGGTGAACTCTGAAAACGGTGTTGTGACTCCTGTTGGTGTAATGAAATCAATCACTAAGATGGTTAATGAACAAATCGTAGATGAAGAGTTCAGAACTCACTGCTTGGAGTTGATTCAGAACGTTGTAAGAGAAGAATACTTAAAAATCTTAGAGACAGAAATTGCAAAAGCTTTCATCACTGCTTATGAAGAGCAAGCCCAAAGCTTATTCGATACCTACTTGGATAATGCTGAAGCTTACACCACAAAACAGAAAATGAAAGACCGCATTACGAAAGAAGAAAGGGCACCAGATGAAAAATACATGAAATCTATTGAAGAATTGATTGGCATTACTGGGTCTTCTCGACAAGGCTTCAGATCTGACGTAACAGCTTATATGTTTGCTAAGATGAGGCGTGGTGGTAAAGTTGACTACACTTCATATGAGCCACTTAAAGAGGCTATTGAGTCTTATTTGATCAACTCCGTAAAAGACATGGCTCGAATTGTTACAAAATCTAGATCGCGTGATGATGATCAAAAAGCCAAACACACAGATATGGTGAGCACCCTTATTGAAGAATATGGATATAATGAAGTATCTGCAGAAGAGATCTTGACTTACGCTGCCAACAATTTGTGGCGTGATAGTTAAAAACTATATAAATTCGTATAGTTAGTGCAATGCTAGCTTTAAATTCGATAAATTCAAGGAGGCATAGAATGCGTTTATCAAAAAGAGAATTGAAAAGAATTATCAGAGAAGAGTATTCTAAACTCAAGCGTCGTGGACTTATTAACGAAATGGGTTTCCGAGATATGCGACATAGCTCATCCAGGCAAACTGCTGGAATGGACAATCATGAAGCTTGTGTCCAAAAGTGTTTCGCAGCTGTTCCACCAATGATGAAAAAGATGTGTGGAATGGGAATGGCTCACATGGTCACTAACGACATTTATCACCTTTGTGCACCGATCTGTGAGCAAATGGGGTGTGATTGTGACGAAGTTTCTGCAGAAGTCGAAGAGATGTGTTGTAACTAAAAAGAGGCAATAAAATGCAATTAACAAAAAGACAATTAAAGA
>ERZ807291.6584-NODE-6584-length-13897-cov-66.384193_pt1 | contig 13897 bp, 9 predicted proteins | sample MGYA00521257_ERZ807291 | MGnify/ENA primary metagenome ERZ807291 (study PRJEB31413, sample SAMN03169783) | marine metagenome | biome: Marine; feature: Water; material: Subsurface seawater | place: North Sea | collected 2011-04-28 | depth 1 m m ...
AACTTAGAGAGCTCAGGGGGCGGAAATCAACAATGATGAGACCTTCCGTACTTGCCCAACTGGTATCAGGGAGATTAACCATTCCGACGGAAAGAAGAACGGTTCATGTTTCTGAGCGTGAAATGTATTCTTATGGGCAATCAGATATCGCAAGAAAAGACGAACTTTCCAAAAGAAAGTTTTCAGTAAGGCGTTAGAATGAAAAACGTCTTCATCTCCCCTTATCGATTTTATTTTGTATTTTTGGCTATCCTTTTAACCTTTTGTACGCTTGGGGGAAGGCTTTTGCATCTACAAGTGTGGCAGAGTGAAAAGTACACCAGCCTGGCAAGTAACGCACGTAAGAATTTTATTCATGAAGAAGCAAGAAGGGGAGATATAGTCGATCGTAAAGGCAGCCTGCTTGCAACTACACGATCAGTCGTTGTTCTAGGGGTTGATCCACATTCATTTAAGGAAAAAGACAGTGAGAAGATAAAGCAGTTGGCAACTCTGTTGGGTCTTGATTCAGAAAAGGTTGAAGAGTCAGTTCGACGAAAATTCATACACTCTGGAAATGTTGGAGGTGAAATGAAACCCATAAGATGGGTGAAATTAAAAGATGAGGTTGATGATTCTACTTATAGGAAAATTCGAAAACTTGGAATTGATGGAGTGTATGGAAATTATAAACACTCAAGATTATATCCAAATCAGAACTTTGCTTCGCATGTCCTTGGTTATGTAAACAAAGAAGGAAAAGCATGTATGGGTATTGAACTGATGGCTGACTATTATCTACGGGGTCAGGACGGATGGCGAGAAAGTGAAAGAGATGGAAGGCGTAGAGAAATGCCTCAGTTTCGTTCAGTAGAATTTGATGCCAGAGAAGGGTTGAGTGTGGAATTGTCTATAGACCGTGTTGTGCAGGATCGAGTTGAGCAGGAAGTAAATAGGATTATGGAGGAGTTTTCCCCTGTAAGCGTTTCAATTATTGTCAGTGAACCAAGGACGGGTGAAATTTTGGCCATGGCCAATGGGCCAAGTTTTGACCCCAATCTATACAATGATGTACCTTTGGAAAATCACAGGAATCGTTGTTTGACAGATCTTTATGAGCCAGGATCTACCTTTAAGATAATACCTGTAGGTGCTGCACTTAATGAAAAAATCTTAAGAACTGATGATATTATTGATTGTTCAGTTTCGACCTATCAAAAAGGAAAAAAGAGATTAAGGCTTCCCAAGGATCATCATCCTTTAGGTAAGATTTCACTTCATCAGGTAGTTCAGAAGTCTAGTAACCGTGGTGCGGCTCAGGTTGGTTTGAGGCTTGGGCCTGAACGCCTTTATTCTTATTGCCGGGCATTCGGCTTTGGTGAGCGGACAAATCTAGGCTTACTTGGTGAGAGAAAGGGAACTCTCCATAAACCTAGTAAATGGGATGGCTTGACCATTACACGTTTGCCAATGGGGCATGCAGTTTCTGTAACTCCAATGCAAGTGCATGGATCGATGTGTGCGGTTGCCAATGGTGGAATCATGATGAGACCCTCCTTAATAAGAAGGGTTTTCGATGAGGAATCAAAAACTGTAATTCCATTCAAACCGCGAGCTGTTAGGCGTGTAATTGACGAACAAGTTGCCGATGAACTTTCAGAAATGCTCGTTTCTGTGGTTGGTCCTGAGGGCACTGCAAGATCGGCAATGATTCAAGGATTTCAAGTTGCGGGAAAAACAGGAACTACCCAGAAGATTATCGATGGAAAATATTCGAGTACCCATCATGTAGCTTCATTTTCAGGGTTTTTTCCTGCGGATAATCCAAGAGCAGTAATCACAGTTGTTGTTGATGAACCTAAAATGAAGAAGGGTAGGCTGGGTTATGGGGGAAGCGTGGCGGGTCCATCTTTTAAAAATATTGCATCCCGTTTAATTACTTATTTTGGGATTCAACCTAAATCGAAAGAATTATCCTTAATCAGAGAACAAAAACGAGGGTTATAAGTTGTTATGAAAAAGAGTGATCAAGAAATAAACTGTGTGGATAGCGTAAAGTCGAGAATTACAAAGCATCGAGAACTAAGTGCTCTGACAGACAAAGAATTCAGTACAGATAAAAACTTTCAAAATCAGGTGGTTAAATCGATAAGTTCAGACAGTAGGAGAGTAAATCCCGGAGCTGCTTTTTTTGCTATTCCTGGCAATAGAACAAACGGAGACCTTCACATCCAGGAAGCTTTAAATAGGGGGGCAAAAGTAATTGTTTCTCAATCTGATGAGGTAAGTGTACCCCTTGGTGTGGCACGCGTAAAAGTGACGGATGCCCGCAAGTCCATGGCAAAGTTTACCAAAAAGTTTTATGGTTCCCCTGATGAATCATTAAGCCTTATTGGGATAACTGGAACCAATGGAAAAACGACGGTTAGTACTTTAACCCGTCATTTATTGGAGGAACCTGGTTGCCCAGTAGGATTAATCGGAACGGTACAATATAATTTGGGAGACAGAGATGTTCCTTCATTCAAGACAACTCCAGAAGCTACCGATTTATATCCCATGTTAAAAAGTATGCTCGCTGCAGGTTGCAGTAGTTCGGTGATGGAAATAAGTTCCCACGGAATTCATCAATCAAGAGTTAATGGAATTTCTCTTGAAATTGCAGCTTTTACGAATCTTACAAGGGATCATCTCGATTACCATGGAAGTATGGAGGAGTACTACCAAGAAAAGCGCAAACTCTTCAATGGAATGAACGGACCGTTGCCAAAAGTAGCGGTAATTAATGGAGATTGCCCCTATGGAAAAAGACTGATTCAGGAACTGCCTCCACAGGTACAGGTTTTAACTTTTGGGTTTGAAGAAGGAAATCAATTTTGTGCGAAAAACCTTACCCTTGATGCCGAAGGTTCAAAGTTTGTAATGGAAAGTCCATTGGGAAACACCGTGGTGGCTAGTCCTCTAATTGGGCGTTACAATGTTTCGAATGTTTTGGCCTCGTTTGCTATCATGCATGCAATGGGGAAAAGTGTGGTCGAATCGATCCATAAATTAAGAAGTTTTAAGGGTGTATGTGGAAGGATGGAGAGTGTAGACAGGGGACAGCCTTACCGAGTTGTTGTCGACTATGCTCACACGCCCGATGCACTTCGTAATGCATTAGAAATGCTCAGGGAATGCACTAAGGGAAAAGTCAGGGTGGTTTTCGGATGCGGTGGAGATAGAGATAAAGGAAAGCGACTTGAAATGACGCGGGTCGCTTGTGCTGCCGCAGATCAGGTCTGGGCGACCTCAGATAATCCACGGACGGAAAGTATCGATTCTATATTTAACGACATGCAAAAAGGAGTGTGTAAAGGCGCTGAGGTTTATTTCGTTGAAGACCGAAGAAGGGCGATTGATTTAGCTTTAGATGCTGCTGGCGAAGATGATTGTGTACTCATCGCAGGCAAGGGCCATGAGGCCTACCAAGAGGTTCAATACACAGCGATTCCTTTTGATGATCGTTTAGTTGCAGGTGGTTTATTGGATGCAAAAGTTTTTGGAGGTTAAATGTATCGCTTTGATCCAAATTCTTTAAGCCGTTGGTGCGATGGTAGGTGGACTGATTCACCGAGCAATGGGATAAATGGTTTTACTATAGATTCCCGAAAAGTCAGCTCGGGGGATATGTTTGTGGCGATTAAAGCAGATAGGGACGGGCATAATTTTTTAGATCAGGCATGTAAGGAGGGAGCCATTGCGGGATTGGTTGACCATCAGGTAGGTGGATCGCAAGTTCCCCAATTAGTGGTAGGTGATACCCTGTTATCGTTCCAAAGAATTGCCAAAGAGCATAGGGCGCAGTTTTCTGGAAAAGTTGTTGGAGTCACTGGTAGTTGTGGGAAGACATCCACGAAAGAAATTTTAAAAACATTATTGGACCAATCATTGTGTACGGAAGGGAACTTAAATAATTTCCTTGGGGTGCCCTTGACTTTAACCCAAGTATGCGAGGGTGAGCACAGATTTGCTGTTGTAGAAGCTGGAATAAATCAAATGGGAGAAATGGATGTTCTGACAGATATGATTTGTCCAAACCTGACTATCATTACTTCCATTGGACATTCCCATTTAGAGGGTTTGCAAACAATTGAAAATGTGGCCAAAGAGAAAATTAGGCTATGGACACATTCTGCTGAAAAGTGCCTTGGTATTTTCCCTGAGGAATTAGTGCAATACGACTGTTTTAAAAATGCTATTAGCGAAGAACGCCCATATATATTGGTAAAAAAGGGTGGGGCACCGGAGAAGGTTCAAGGTCCAAACCAAGTACTTTATAATATTTCGACTGAAACAAACGAGGGTGGGCATTCTATCGTTCTGAATATAGAGCGTTTTGAGTGCCCTCCTCTCTCCATTCCTATCCAACCACTATCGGATGGGTTAATAAGAAATATGGTCTTGGCATGCGTTGCTGCATGGAAACTTGGAGCTAGTGATAAAGAAATTTTTGAACGCCTACCCCAATACTGTCCCTCCGGTCTACGAGGATCTAACCTCGTAGGCCGGGGGCGTTCGTATCTCGTCGATTGTTATAACGCTAATCCAGCATCTATGATGGATAGTATCGAGTATTTTAGAAGAAAGTTTAGAAATAAACCAAAGCTTCTAGTTCTTGGCGGAATGAATGAATTGGGAAATATGAGCCAAAAACTCCATTTTGAAACCGGCAAAGCTATTCTTATGGATGAGAAGGATCGAGCAATTTTAATTGGTGGTCATGCCCGTCAAATGGCTCAGGGGATGATTGATAGTGGAGCAAGGCTGGATCAACTTGTAGTGCTTGAAAATGCAGAGGATGGAAGGCCATTAATTGAAGAGTTTGATGGACCAGTATTGTTAAAAGGAAGTCGTTCGTTTCGCCTAGAGGAATTAGTGCCTAAGTGGGCTGTTGAGGTAGAGTCACAACAAGTGGGTATGCTGTGCTGAGTTGGTTACAATTTAGTGAGGACCTTTGGGGGCCGCTTCGTTTATTTCAATATATTTCTGTTCGTTCCTTGGGTGCTGGAATAACCGCTCTAATTATGGGTTTTTGGATCGGTCCATTTCTTATTCGATCCCTTAGGAATATCGGGGCAAAACAGGCATTTCGTGGAAAAGACGAAGTCGGAGACTTGGCGGATTTACACTCAGATAAAACTCATACACCAACCATGGGAGGTGCACTTATTTTTATTTCGGTTTTGTGTAGTACCCTTTTATGGGCGGAGCCAAATGTATATGTTTGTACTGCACTTATAACATATGCACTTTTGACCGGAGTTGGATTTGCGGATGATTATTTAAAAGTATCCAAGAAGAACAGTAAAGGCTTGCCCGGTAAATTTAAACTCCTGGGTCAGCTTGGAACTACAGCTGTGGCACTTTTTATCTTACTTGGTCCTTTTGCTAATGATTTAAGTGGAGTGAGTAATGAATCTCTGGGCAGCCCAAATAAAATGAGGGAATTTTGGATTCCTTTTGTGAGTTATCCTGATGGATTGGGTATTCCCATGATGTCCACTGTTACGCTCTTTATCTTCTTTCTGATAACTCTTTCAGGTACAAGTAATGCGATCAATCTTACCGATGGATTAGACGGCTTGGCCATTGGGTGTACGGTTACGGTAGCCTTGACCTATGGAATCATGTCTTATGCGTCCGGAAACTTCCTCATTGCGGATTATTTAAAAATTAGTTGGGTTCCTGGATCGGGGGAACTAACCATTTTGTGTACGGCATTACTCGGTGGGAGTCTCGCATTTTTATGGTACAATGCACATCCGGCAGAGATTTTTATGGGTGATACGGGATCCCTGGCGATTGGAGGCTTGGTTGGGATTATTGCCCTTATGATTCATCAACCGTTAACTTTAATTATTGTCGGGGGAATTTTTGTGATCGAAGCAATGTCAGTTATCTTACAGGTGGCTTCTTTCAAACTTCGTGGAAAAAGAATTTTTCTCATGTCTCCTATTCATCACCATTTTGAATTAAAGGGATGGAAAGAAACCAAGGTAGTTATTCGTTTTTGGATATTATCTCTTCTTTTTGCTTTGATCGGTTTGGCCACTCTTAAACTTAGGTAAATGAAGGCTGATTTTTTAAAAGACTTACTTAAAAGATCTACTGGTTCAGTAGCAGTTTTGGGAAATGGCCTAAGTGGCAGAGCGGTTGAGGACTTACTTAACAAAGAGGGTTATGCCTGCGATATGTTTGATCAAAAAGACAAATTGTTTGGTCGTGAAAATGCACGCAATTGTTCGTTGGTCATTACGAGTCCTGGTTTTCCTCCCAGTCATGAATGGATCAAGTTGGCAGAAAAAGAGGGAAAAACGATAATCACAGAACTTGATCTTGGCATGTGCTATTCAAGGGCAAGATCTTTAGTTGGCATAACCGGAACCAATGGCAAAACTTCGCTTGCCACTATATTGAGTCATGTTGCTAATAATCTGGGCCTTCCAAGCATAGCATTGGGAAATATTGGCCATCCATTAGCGAGTGCAGAAGCTAGTGGTAAAACGATAGGGAAAAATATTTTTCTTGAAACCAGTTCTTTTCAAGCGTCTCAATCTACTGTTCTTAGGCTGGACTCTCTTTTATGGACGAATTTTTCCCCAGACCATTTGGATTATCATCTGAGTGAAAGAGAATACTTCCTAGCCAAGTTGAAATTGGCTAATAGGTGTAAGAACTCAAATAATGTTTGGATTGGAGAATCGGTTCTATCGAATGCCCAAAAGTTTGGAATTTCTATAAATCCTAATTTTCAGGTTGTTCAATCGCTGGGTAAAAAAGATATCCCTTTGGATGTAAACCCTTTCTTTAAGAGCATTCCACAATCTGAAAATCTTGCTTTCGCATTACAATGGACTTCTGGTTTTGGAATTTCTCATAAACAATTTTTCAAAGCACTTGAAGGGTACGAACCAGAACCCCATCGCTTGCAAAAAGTTGATGATGTTAATCAGGTTAGTTTTTGGAATGATTCAAAGTCTACCAACTTGGCCTCGGTTGTTGCTGCCTGCAGATCGTTTTCTGAAAAAATAATTTGGATAGGTGGTGGAAAAAATAAAGGACAGCAAGCGAGTGATTTTGCAAAATCTTTAAAGCCCTATTTAGCAGGGGCTTTTTTAATTGGTGAAATGAGTTTTCCACTCAATCAATGCCTTTTGGAAAGAGGAATTAAGTCCACCATTTGCAAAAGTTTAAGAGACGCACTCCATCTGGCTTTTGGGGCTGCTGCACGGCAGCAAAAAATACTTTTTAGTCCGGGTTTTTCAAGTTTTGACATGTTTTCGAATTATTCAGAAAGAGGAAATTCCTTTAAATCTCTCGTTTTCGATTTGAAGAGGTGCTCTCAAGAGGATACGAAATTACCTGTAACCCATTTGCAAATCAGCTATTAAGAAAAATGAAACTATCAAAAGTATTCGGTATCGTACTCTCGCTTCACGTCGGAGTTATTCTTCTGGTTATGTTCCAACCAAGTTGCCAGACAACAGGTGGAAAGGCACAAGACCTCGGTGCGGATGTTCCTCCCGCGGCCGAGGATGCCTCTGAGCAAACCTTTAATCAAGGAATCGAGGATTCCAGTATTCAGGAGCCAACAGAAGTTAAAGGCACTTCTTCTGCCAATGAATTTGCGGCACCTCAACGTCCCGCTCCTGGAGAATTAATTGTGCCCCAAGAGCCAGGTGTATCCTCAACTCAATCGATTATCGTTCCTCGTGAACAAAAGCCTGTCCCCATTGATTTGCGCCCTTCGGATCTTGCAATTTATAAAGTTGAGCGGGGAGATACCCTCTGGGGAATTGCCAGAAAAAATGGCGTGGCTTTGTCAAAATTACTGGATGCTAATCCCAATCTTAATCAAAGCGGCCGCTTATCGATCGGTCAGGAAATTATGATTCCCGGCGCAGATACTCCTGGATTGTCTTTGCCCAAAGCTTCACCAGAAGCGAGTAATCTTGATTCTGGATTAACGGGAAATTCTTACTCTGTAGAAAAAGGGGACACGCTTTCTCGAATTGCCCGTAAACATGGGCTTCGTTTGTCGGAATTACTCAAGGCGAACAATATGTCCATGTCTTCCATTATCCGTCCTGGACAGAAGTTATTAATACCAGAAGGATCTTCATATGCTCCTACCGAAACTACAGAAGTTTCTGCTCCCAGAGTGGTCCCGCTTGGAGCGAGTACACATATTGTTAAAAAGGGAGATAACCTTTCTCGTATTGCCTCGATTTACGGAGTATCAGTCGGACAAATTATGGAATGGAATGGGCTCACCAATCCAAGCTTGATTCGTGCTGGACAGCCGCTAATCGTTTCACAGGCTTCGGTTAATTCACAGCCGAATCCTCCCACTGTAGATTTTAGCAATGAAGCGAAAGTAGTTCCAAGTGATGAGGGGGCAAGCTTGCAAGACTTCTTTAACGACTCATCCAACGAGGATCGACCAATTATCGATGCTCCTTGATGGTGTCATAGGTTTCTAATGTGTGTGGTGGAAATGGGAGGTTCGATTGGCAGATGTAAGAGCGTTTAATAGGACTACCAACTGGGTAACGGCATATATTGTCGTTGCATCGATCGGGCTAACGATGATTGGACTGGTTATGCTTTTTAGTGCTGGGGCAGTACGTGGAGCTCAAGATTTATTGGTTAAACAGGTTGTTTGGGTTCTCATATCTCTCGCAGTTGGCGGCTATATTTCGTTTGTCGACCTGGATTGGTTGCGCAACCGTACCTACATTATCTTTGCCCTCTGCTTGGTGGGCTTGGTACTCACACTCATTCCGGGAATTGGGGTTAAAGTAAACGGTGCTCAAAGATGGATAGGTCTTGGATCATTACGGGTACAGCCATCTGAATTTGCAAAGATTGGACTGGTTTTATTGTTGGCAAAATATTTTGCCGATAAGCAACGAGAGATTGGCAGTTTTGTTCACGGGTTTTTCATTCCATCTCTCATTATTGGATCAGTTTGTTTGCTCATTCTTTTACAGCCCGATTTTGGTACTTGTTTTTTGTGCGGAGCTGTGGGTGCGACATTACTTTTTCAAGCTGGGGTTGGCCTAAGATGGCTTTTACCGGTTGCTGGCTTTGCGGTGGCTGCATTTTCTATTTTAGTATATTTTGACCCTGTTCGTATAAGGCGAGTTACTTCTTTCCTTGATGTTGAAGCTAACGCCAATGACAGTGCCTATCAATTATGGCAAGGTATGCTCGCTTTTGGCGTAGGAGGTATTGAAGGAGTCGGCTTGGGTATGGGTCGTCAACAAATGTATTTTTTGCCCGAGGCCCATACTGATTTTATATTTCCAGTTATTGGAGAAGAGCTTGGTTTGCTCACCACTATATCGATCCTTCTAACTTTTTTATTATTGTTTTTCACTGTGGGTTTGAAATTAAGACAAGTTTCAAGGATGCATGAATACCTATTGGCAATGGGCGCCCTGCTTTTCGTGGTTTTGCAAGCAATCATTAACATTGGTGTGGTTACGGGTTGTCTTCCAACCAAGGGGATGTCCCTTCCTTTTATAAGCTATGGGGGGTCCAACCTTGTGGTAACTTTTATATTTGTTGGACTGGTTATCAATGTGATGAGAAAGAAGGACAATCCTTCACCTATTCAAGCAAGGGAATTATGAAGAACATAGTTATAGCTTGTGGAGGAACAGGAGGCCACCTTACACCTGGTATCGCACTCGCCCAAAGCTTAGAAGAGCTGGGTTGCCCAACCTGGCTATTTATCAGCCAAAAACAGGTGGACTCGCGCCTCGCTTCTAAGTATCCGGAATTGACCTTCATTGCTATGCCGGGTGCACCCTTTATTCGTACACCTTTGGGCTTGTTTAGATTCCTTAAGGGGTTCCTACTTTCTTTTATTCGTTCCCGAAGGTTCTTTCGTAAAGTGGATGCCGATGTACTTATTGGCTTTGGGGGGTTTTCATCCTTTGGACCTGCACTGGCAGCTCGTACGACAGGAATTCCTTTTCATATTCATGAGGCCAATAGGGTTGTGGGTAAAGCGGTGCGTTTTTTGGCTAATCGTGCCAACCGAGTTTATTTGCCCAGTGGAATAAGTTTGCCCGGGGTTGCGACCGAAAAAATTTCTAATATTGGGTATCCGCTACGATCAGATTTTAGAAGGATTCCCATGGAGAGAGCGAGGAAGTGTCTTGGGATTTCGATGTCGGATAAATTATTGGTTGTTCTTGGAGGAAGCCAAGGGGCGGTTTCCCTAAATAATTGGGTGAAAAACAATTTAGAAGAATTAGCCAAGGATGGGGTTTCGGTTTATTGCCTTACTGGAATGAATGAACAGAGTTCCGGTGTCGTTCAATTGGAAGGTGTAGGGGGGGAGATAGTAACCAGTCGGTTCGTTGCTTTTAGTGATCAGATTCACATTTTAATGTCTTCTGCGAACCTTGTTATTTCCCGTGCCGGTGCCGGTTCGATTGCTGAAATTGTGCGTTGTCGAGTGCCTTCTATTCTCATCCCTTATCCCTATGCCGCGGATAACCATCAGCAAGCCAATGCCAATTTTTTAGAAGCCAAAGGAGGCGGAGTTGTATGCTTGGAAGAAGGTATGAATAGTAAGCTACTTTCGGAAGTTCGTGAAGTCATGTTCAACGAAGAATTCCGTGCGGTTTTACGGCGAAATTTATATTCGATTGATCAGGATGATGTCTCTCAAAGGTTAGCCAAGGATGTATTAAAGAGTCTGCAGATAAATAAGAGATCCGAACCGGGGATTGAACTCATGGAACTAAGTTTATGAGAAGACCTAAAAAAGTACTTTTGCTCGGGGCTGGTGGAATGGGCATGGCCCCATTAGCCCTTTATCTTCGGGGGGCAGGCGTTCGAGTGGAAGCTTTTGATGATCGTTTCTCCGAGCCGATTCGTTCACACCTATTAAGTTTTGGGGTTAAGATTATTGATGAGTTAAACCCTATCAAGCTTCCCGATTGTATTGTTCATTCGTCTGCAGTCTCAAAAGATGATTCCCGACTTACTAAGTTCCAAAAGATGGGCATTCCTCTTTATCGAAGGGGCGATTTCCTTGCCGAATTATTTGCTAGAAAACGTATCATTGCGGTGGTTGGAAGCCATGGGAAGTCCAGTGTTACGGGCAGGTTAGTCTGGGCACTGAAAAATTGTGGTTTTGAAACCTCCTACCTTGTCGGTGCACAGTTTAAAGATTTTCATCTGCCATCCGGGTTTTATTCAAACTCAAAATGGGTGGTTATGGAAGTGGATGAAAGTGATGGTTCGATTGATGGGTTCAAGCCCTGGATGACGGTTGCTTTAAATTGTGACTGGGATCATGTAGACCTTTACAAAGAAAAAAGTTCCTTTGCTGAAACCCTAAAAAGTTTACTTCAAAGGACTAAAAACACGGTTGTTTTTGCAGATACAAATCCCTTGGATGAAATGATCAGTGAATTAAAGGGTAAACAGCTGTATCCTTTTAAGCATGCGGAAGAAGCCGCAAATTTTCTTGATGCTAATGAACGAGCAGTTCGGGAGACAGCCAAAGCCCTAGGGGTGGATATTAGCAGCCTGCAATTCTCAAAATTTCCGGGTTTGGAGAGGCGTCAAAGCACACTCTTTGAATCCAGTCAGCGGGTAGTCATTGAGGACTACGCTCATCACCCTACAGAAATTGCCAGTTTACTAAGGATGAGGAGCCAACTTTTCCCCGATCATAAATTAAAAGTGGTTTTTCAACCTCATCGATATTCCCGTACCAAAGCATTGGCTCCATCTTTTGCAGATGAGCTTTCACATGCTGATGAACTACATTTGTTACAAACCTATGCAGCCTTTGAGCCCTATGATCATTCAGGAACTGTTGAGTCCTTAAGTGGATACCTTCCACCCAGGCTTCGAGAAACGGCAAAAGTATACACCCATTTTCGAGATCTTAGGCTTGCCCTTGGACAATCATCAGAATTGGCGAAGGACCAAGTACTTTTTGTTGGTGCCGGAGATTTATGGAAGTGGGCTCATGCTTTTTCTGCCTGGCAAACCGCTGGTGAAGTCAAGCAGGACGCGTTTGGTTATTTTTTAAAAGGGCGGATCTCTGAGCAAAGCAAACTAGTTGAAAATGCTCCCTTGGGGGCGATGACAACCATGGGTGTTGGTGGAGGTGCAAAGTGGTATTGTGAACCTGCTAATACAGAGGATTTAACAACCCTTTTGGAGGCATGTGAATATTTTGAATTGCCCAGGTCGATGCTCGGTCGAGGTTCCAATCTAATTGTACCAGATCAGGGATTTGGGGGATTGGTGATTAGGTTGCGTGGAGATTATTGGCGAACCATTGATTTAAGAAGTGAAGATACACTTATTGTTGGTGCCGGTGCAAAGTTGAAGGAAATATGCAAATTTGCCTGCCTTAAAAATTTGAAGGGATTTGAATTCCTCGAAGGTATCCCTGGGACCCTGGGTGGTGCTCTTCGCATGAATGCAGGAGCGATGGGATGGGAAATTTTTGATATGGTTGAGTGGGTAAAGTTTCTGATGCCGGATGGTCAAGTAAGGCAGATTCCAGGTGATGAGCTTGAAGTTGGTTACAGGTACTGCCGGGAAGCCTATGAAGGCATTGCTTTGCGTGCGAAACTTCGGGCAAAGGGAAAAGCCCAGCATTTGGAGATTCGCAATATGATCGATCAATTATCGGAGAAACGCAGAAAAAACCAACCTCAGCAGGCAAGTTCTGGCTGTGTTTTTCGTAATCCTGAAAACCATCCAGCGGGCTGGCTCATTGATCAGGCAGGATTAAAGGGCGAGAAAGTAGGTGGCGCTGGAGTATCAGAAATTCATGGGAATTTTATCGTTAATCATGGGGGGGCGACCTCTGACCATGTCATTGAATTAATCCAGCGCGTAAAAAAGAGAGTGAAGGAGAGCCAGGGTGTTATTTTGGAACCCGAAGTCAACCTGCTGGGCGAGTCTTGGAACCAATACTTATCCTGATTAAAAATTGTATATCCTATGAATTTAGAACCTAATATTGTTATCCTGTCTGGTGGTACCGGGCCTGAGCGAAATGTATCCCTTGCATCTGGCAAAGCACTGGCTGCATCCTTGTCCACGAGTTACAAGACGAAGCTTGTAGACATTAATAAAAATGCTCTTCCATCCGAATTGAACCCGTTAACCGATTTGGTTTTTCCCGTTATTCACGGTGAGTTTGGAGAAGACGGCCAGTTGCAATCACTCATGGATTCGGCTGGTTTAGAGTATTGTGGAAGTGCCACGCAATCGAGCCGTTTATGTATTAATAAAATAGCGACCAAACAATCTGTCTCTGATGTGGGCGTACGCGTTCCTAAAAGTTTCCAATTTAATGACCCTGCTCAATGCAATGCGGTTGAGTTAATAAATAAACTTGGAGAAAATTTAGTAATCAAACCTGTTGCTCAAGGTAGCAGTGTTTCCCTTTTCTTGATTTCGGGTTTGAGGGAATTGGAAAAACAATTGGATGAACTTAGCCCAGGAGATTGGATGGTTGAGGAACGAGTTTACGGTCGTGAAGTAACGATTGGGGTTTTGGGAAATCATCCACTTGGTGTGGTTGAGGTAATTCCCATGGGAGGTGTGTATGATTACGAAAGAAAATATACATCGGGAGCCACAGAATATCGTTTTCCTGCTGTCCTTGATCAAGAAGTTGAAAATGAAATTAAAAGTTTTGCCACCCGTTCCTTTGAGGCTTGCGGATGTAGAGATTTTGCTAGGGTCGATTTTATAATTTGCGAAGACGGGAATGCCCATTTTCTAGAAATCAATACCCTGCCAGGTCTAACTCCTACGAGTTTACTTCCCAAAAGTGCTAGTTCGTCAGGATATAATTTTGATCAATTAACGCGTAAATTAA
>ERZ807291.6587-NODE-6587-length-13894-cov-4.350025_pt1 | contig 13894 bp, 7 predicted proteins | sample MGYA00521257_ERZ807291 | MGnify/ENA primary metagenome ERZ807291 (study PRJEB31413, sample SAMN03169783) | marine metagenome | biome: Marine; feature: Water; material: Subsurface seawater | place: North Sea | collected 2011-04-28 | depth 1 m m ...
ATCTGCATAAGGAGCCAACATTTCTACAGCTGAAGGTACCATTAATGCAAAGCTGATATCATGGCTTTCTAGAGTATCGTATAAAGCCAAGGGCTTCACCAATTTCTGACTCGGCACGTAAAAACTTGCACCTAATAGGGTGGGAACGCCAAAACTCATGACGGATAAATCAAAGGTTAGTTCAAACATTTGAAGAAAGCGATCTTCAGCACTTAGCTCATAACCCAAGTCAAAAAATCCATCAAAGAAAGCCTCTAAATTCCCAAATGAAATGGGAACGCCTTTGGGCTTGCCTGTTGTACCCGATGTGAATAAAATATAGGCCCAATCTTTTGAGTTTACTTGAGATAATTTCCAATCTGCATCGTTACTGGACGGTTTTAAACAGGCCAGTTCTGGGATTTGGGGAATTCCTATTTGTTCGGAATCAAGCACAGCGCCAATAGAACTGGCTTCTACGATGTCTTTAAGTCTTTGTTCTGGATATTCAGGGTTTAAAGGTACATATGCTTTGCCGCTAACCCAACAAGAAATTAGGGAAGCATAGGTGCTAAAATCATTTCTCAAGACAACTCCAATAGGCCCTGGAGATTGTAAAATCGAATTTTGGAAATCCTGAATGAAATGCGAAAGATCTTGGTAGGTGTAATTTTCATTTTCAATTACACACCATGTTTGTTCTTTTTGAGTTTGAAATGAATCAAGGATTTTGTTTAAAAAGCGCATGACCTCACTCATTAAGTAATTTATTCACCCACTGATTGGTGGTTTTGGGGTCGGCTTTACCTTTTGAACGTTTCATTACTTCTCCAACAAACATTCCAGAAAGTCCTGTTTTCCCTGCTTTGAATTCGGCTACTTTATCGGGGAATTCGCTCAAAACTTGTTTTACCAATTCTTCAATAAATCCAGTATCGCTACTTGTAGCTAAATTGAGTTTTTCAACTACTTCTTTGGCTGATAATTCAGGAGACGCAATCATTGCTGGAAACAACTTCTGACTGGCAATACTGTGATTGATGCTTCCGCCTTGTATCAATTCAATGATTTCAGCTATTTGCTCTGCCGACAATGGAAAATCTTGAAGGTGTAAGGCCCGTTCATTTAAAAAACCTCTGATGGTTACCGTAACCCAGTTCGACGCTGTTTTGTAAGGGGCGCCTAATCGCACAAGTTCTTCAAAATAAAAAGCCGATTCCTTATCATCTATCAATACCGAAGCATCGTAATCGTTCAATCCATATTCTTCTGTGAATCGTTTGTATAAAGATTCGGGTAACTCGGGCATGTTTTCACGCACACGTGCTACATCCGCGTCGGTAATGAGGGTAGGAGGTAAATCGGGTTCTGGGAAATAACGATAATCGTTAATGGCCTCTTTTTTTCGCATAGAGAATGTAGAGCCGTTCAATCCATTGAACCCTCGGGTTTCACCTTGCACTTTACCACCGTCTTCAATCAAAGCAATTTGCCTGTTAATTTCAAAATCAATGGCACGCTTAACATTGGAAATGGAATTCATGTTTTTTACTTCCACTTTTGTCCCAAAAGTGGTTGAACCTTTTGGCATAACTGAAATATTGGCATCACATCTAAGGCTTCCCTCTTCCATGTTGCCATCGCAAATTTCCAAGTAACGCACCAAACGACGTATTTCGGAAACAAACGCATAAGCTTCGTCGCCATTTTTTATATCTGGTTCGGATACCACCTCAATTAACGGTGTTCCTGCACGATTATAATCCACTAAGGTATCGTATAAGTCTTGATCGTGCATACTTTTGCCGGTATCCTCTTCCATATGGATACGAGTAAGTCTTATTGACTTCTTAATCCCGTCTTTCGTTTTAATAGGAACACGACCTCCTACGCACAAGGGTGTATCGAATTGTGTTATTTGGTATCCCTTTGGTAAATCCGCGTAATAGTAATTTTTGCGCGAGTAACGATTTACTCGGGTAATATCACATTCCAAAGCAAGTCCCATCTTCATGGCTTTTTCAATGGCTTGGGCATTGTGCATGGGTAATGTGCCCGGGTGACCCAAACTGATAGGACTTACCTGTGTATTGGGTAAGGCGCCATATTCAGTAGAGTCGGAAGAAAATGCCTTACTTTTAGTAAGGAGTTGAATGTGAATTTCTAATCCAATAACGGCTTCGTAGGCTGACATAATTGCTCAACAAAGATAACGCAGGATAATGTGTTTTACTACCCGAAAAAGGTCTATTTTTGCAGAAGGCAGTTCGTTCTATCGACTTGTGCAAACAAGTAGGAAAGTCCGGGCAACACAGGGCATCGCACTTCCTAACGGGAAGGGGATCGAAAGATTCACAGAAAGTGTCACAGAAAATTACCGCCCTGACGAGTTTGGGGTAAGGGTGAAAAAGTGAGGTAAGAGCTCACTCGTTCCGGTGTGAATCGGGATTGGGATAAACCTTGCGAGTTGAAAGACCGAATAAATCTGGAATAAAGGGCTGCCCGCCCAATCGCTTGCGAGCCAGAAGGGTAGGTCGATTGAGGTATTTCGCGAGAAATATCCTAGATGAATGATAGAAGCCACGGCAAAAACCGTGCGTACAGAACCCGGCTTATAGAACTGCCTTTTTTTTATAATTTTTTTCGTAAAATGTTTGCATAATACTGAATCATTGACGTACATTTGCACCACTCTTCGAAAGAAGCATGCGAGAGTAGCTCAGCTGGTAGAGCACAACCTTGCCAAGGTTGGGGTCGCGAGTTCGAATCTCGTCTCTCGCTCAACACAAAAAGCCCCAATTTGGGGCTTTTTTTATGGGGTATCAAACATTCGGAACATTTGGCTGTGAGGTGCTTTAATTCTAAGACATATTCAGTTTCACAAAACGAATATATATTGATTCATAAATGATTCGAGGCTATGTAAGCGTATCAACTAGCTCAATTAGTAGAAGTACCTATTTTAACCCCATAGAGTTTAATTATTGGTGGTAAATAAGGAATTTATTGTATTTGATTTTTATCCAAAAGAAAAGCCCCGTTTCCGGGGCTTTCGTATAATTAAAATTGTATTTAAATCTTAACGACGCTTGGTCTTAACATCAATACCGCTTACTGGTAATTTGTTGTACTTTTTCTTAGAGTTTCCTACAGGAGAACCCACACGAATCATTGCACAACGGAATCCAAGATAAGAAGATGATTGATCTTGGTCTAGGAATCGACGGGTACCAGGAGTTGCTTGGTAAACACGATCTGTCCAGTTACCTCCTTTAATTACACGGGCTTTATCGTTAATTAAGGTAGTAACACCATACTCATACGTCAAATCAGGCTCTTCCATTCCAGCTTGCATATCCTTGTAACCAATGTTATCAGATTGACTGTAGTTACGACGACCGCCTTCTTTAATAGAAGTCTTAACAACATCTTGGTATTTGATACGACCTAAATCGTCTTTATCGCTTAATCCGTTAGGACCGTTAGGATCCATAACTACTTGTTGGAACTTGTTACCACGGAAAGGCATAAATGCGTCCATATCTTCCAAAGAAAGTGGACGATAAACATCCATTACCCACTCAGATACGTTACCTTCCATATTGTACAAACCGTAAGCATTTGGCCAAAAAGAATGAACGTGAGTGGTAATCATACCACCATCGTTAAGGGGACCACCAGCAATACCGGCATAATCACCTTTTCCACGCATAACGTTCAAACGTATCTTACCGCGATCTGCTTCCTTACCGTCTTTGATACGGATGGTATAATCAGACCACGTATATATTTTGTTTTGATCGATGTTGTCAAATTGGGTTTCACCAATGGCTGCTTTACACGCATATTCCCATTCAGCTTCAGTAGGCAAGCGGTAATCAGGAAGTAAAATTCCATCTTCCATTTTAACCTTGAATCGTTTTTGATCTTTCTTCTTAGCTTTTTGGTAGTTACGCAAAGGCTTCTTACCTAGCATGTTGCCCGCACCTCTTTTGGTATTTACAGCACCAGAAATATCAACACCACTGAAGATACCGTTATCTTGTCCGGCTAAATACGCACGGGTATTGAAGTTGTTGAAAGGATCGCTATTAATGGTTTGGTTACCCGCGTCGAAATTAATTAGACGCTCACGGTCTAAAATCATTTCATTTACACGATCCGTACGCCACTTAGCATATTCGTTCGCTTGGTGCCAGTTCACACCTACAACAGGGTAATCCTGGTAGGAAGGGTGGCGGAAATAATATTCTACGAAAGGCTCGTTGTAACCCAACTTACTTCTCCAACAGTTCGTATCTGGAAGAATTTTGTTGTACAAACCACCTTCGGATGCGGGATCATTCGGATCGATTTGAACTCCAGCAAATTCATGCGTGCTCTGTAGACCACTGTTATTAGCATTAAAAACACGTTGATACCAAAATACGAAATCTCCGTATTCGTGATTACTCACCTCGCATTCGTCCATATAGAAGGAATGAACGGTTACGGTTCTTTCTACGTTGTCGTGTTCGTATTTTAGATCGGTTTCGGTATTACCCATGGTGAATGCACCACCTTCAATCAATACCAAACCCGGACCTGTTTCTTGTCCTTTGTATTTTAATTTTGCATAACCGCCCCATTTAGGGTCGTTGTGCATTTGGCCAGTGTTCTTACTTTTGATTCTTGGACCACGTGGATCACACGATGTGAAAACCACGCCAAGAAGCGCAGTTGCCATAAGTACTTTTGTTGTTTTCATTTTGAAATTCTTCAACATGTGTATGATATAACGAGCGTATGTGCTTATTTATTGCAAACTTACTGTTTAATTGTGTTTTTTCTATTAAGTGTGCTTTACGATTTAGAATTCTGGACACTTTAATGGACGGAATGGTTTCGAGCCAGGAGGCACGCACCAATCGATGGTAGCGCTCACTTCATGACTTGAAGGAATAGCGCTTCTTCCATCACTAACGGTAAAGTCGTAGCTATATCCAAACTTGAAGCGATCTTTTCTGAAGCCTATAAGTAAAATAACAGCATCCGAAGTGTTGTAGTTACCAAATGTTTGACGGAACCACATACCCGTAACCAAAGGACCTTTATTTACATAAAATCCAAGATTTAACTGGGTGAAATTACGTTGCACCATGAACAAGGCGTTTGGAGAGATATTATCTTCACTGAAACGATTTCCTCCGTACTTGATATTACCGCCCATGTGCACAGTATAGCGTATGGGTAGGATTTCATCAGGATTTTCATAGAAACTCCAGTTTGGCTGTGTAATGTTATGAGCGGCGAATCCACCGTAAAATTTTGAATTATAAATAACCCAACCTGCATTGAAGTTAGGGTAGGTCACACGTTGAGATGCCTGTTGTTCTCCTGTAGGATTTACAAATCCTTGTGTTGGAAGGATTTGGTCTCCAAAACGAAGGCGATTCCAATCTAAACTTTTTATAGCTAATGCACCTTGCAATCCAAAACGCATTACTGCTGCATTTCTGCCGCGACCTAATGGTAGGTAATAACTGTATACACCGCTAATTGTAGTCGATTGTAGAAGTCCAGATCCAGCTACATCATGAAAAACCATAGCACCGATACCACCACCAATACTTGGTATATGCTGGTCCCATGAAAGGTTGTAAGAGCGAAAGGTTCCAGGAAGACTTGGCCACTGATTTCGGTAGTTCATTGAAATTCGACCGGCCGCTCCTGTTTGACATACAGCTGAACCCGCCAAAGCAGGATTTGTATATACTGGAGCCGCGTAGAATTGCGTAAGTTCTGGGTCTTGAGCGGCTAAATTGCTGCTCGCCAAAACTAACATACCCATCAATGCAATGCGTAGAGATTTCTTCATAGTGGTTCTATACTTGGGTAACAAATGTAGAGATAAAACGAATTAAATAAAAAAATATTTTGTTTCGAGCCCTTATTGGTTAGGGGCTTGGATAAAAACATGACAAACTTTGGAAAAAAACTAAACGGATTTTTAGTGAAACGCATTTCAGTCAGATTTGTATCATTCTGAGGCCAGTATCCAATAATAAATGAGTAAAATGCGTTATCTTTACGTTTTATAGACAATAATGAAAATTAAGTCCAATAATAATATTCATACTTGGGTAATTGCCCTCCTAGCTTTTCTCCTATTCAATAATGGGTTTTCTCAGTTTACAGGAGAAAAACAACCCTTTGCCGAAGGAAAATGGGTCGCACTATCCGTAGATGAAGGAGGATTTTTCAAAGTATCATTTTCAGATTTAAAAGAATACGGATTAACCCCCAGTCAAATAAATCCTAAAACGCTACGATTGTTCGCATCTCAAGGTACAGGTTATCCAGATGTAAATGGCACCGTTACTTCCAGTATGCCCGAAATACCTATTTGGATTGAAGGGGAAGCAGATGGTTCTTTTGATGCGGAAGATTTTATTCTTTTTTATATAGAACCACTCGTTCATTTTGAGCCGGAAAATTTGAGATTTAAAAAGGAAAGGCATCAATACGCAAATAAAATTACCGCTTATTTAGGATCAAACAATCAAACTGAGGGCAAGCGTGCAAATAAGGCTCAAGGAAATACTCAAAATGAAGTTCCCATTATCTATGGTGGTTGTATTTTGAATGTTTTCGAAAAGGACCTCCAAAATCCGTTGGGTATGGGTCGTGTATGGTTAGGTGAAAAACTTGGAAACGAGACTTTAACCAGAACGTACCCAAATCAAATTCCTCAAGGAGCGGATTCAACATGGTTGCGATTTAGAATTGGTGCATCCATGGTTGATGAAACGGGCAACATGGGTATAAAGTACGGATCCCAAGACTTTGATTTATTCTTAAGAAGAAATATTTCAGGTGATGAAAATATTTACACCCAAGAATTTCAACTGAAAACGACTGAAACGGGAGATTTCCCCATTATTCTGACTTTAAGTAGAAACAATTCACAGTCAGCAGCATATTTGGATTATGTACAATTTCAATCCTTTGCCAAGCATGAAAGTGTTTCAGCGAAGAGTTGGTTTTATCCGCAACTCGCTAATGAAAATCTAACTAATGGAATTGTCTTCGAATTTCCTGGTGAAATCAACGATCGCATTGTCTGGGATGTTAGCAATCCCTACAACCCCGCAATTCTAGTTTCTCAAAACAAAGCGGGCAGCCAACATTATTACAATCCCAAACCAATCAATTCGGCACATTTGATGGTAGATCGTATAGCTCAGATTTCTGCCCCTGTTCTAAGAAGGTCTATTCTTCATTCTGATATCAACGATAAAATAGCCTCAACGATTTACATAACAAGTCCCAATTTCCTATCTACCCTAAAAGGAATAGATTGGAATGCGATTAATCCCGATAGTAAAATAATTAGCACACAAGAAATTTACGATCAATATAGCGGTGGGGAGCCTGATCTAGGAGCGATTCGTGCATATTTGAGGTTTTTATATGCAAACTACAAGGATGTTAATGGAAAGGCTATTTTGAAATACGTCACCTTAGTGGGTGCCGCATCTTACGATTTCTTCGATCGATTGCCCGGTAACACCAATTTTGTGCCGATATACCAATCGCTAGGAGAGAATAAAACTTCAAATTTCAGTTTAGACGATTATATAGGATATCTAACTGAAGGTGAAGGTGACCCAAGATTGGATCAAAGTAAGTTGGATGTTATAATTGGTCGCGTTCCTGCGAGAAGTGAAAATGAGATTGTACAATTTTTTGAAAAAAGAAAAAATTACCTTTCTACCAAGAGTTTAGGTTCATGGAGAAGTCGAATCACATTTGTAACCGATGATGTTGACGACAGCTGGGAAAAAGAGTTTACTTACGAATCCGAGGATTATGCCAACTTCATAGCAAAAAATCATCCTTATTTAAAAGTAAACCGCATTTATGCGGATGCTTTCGTTCAAAAAACCAATGGTAATAATGAAGCTTATCCAGATGTGAATAATGCAATTAAAAAGAGTTTTGAGGAAGGAAGTTTGTTCATCAATTATCAAGGTCATGGTGGAGAAACGGGTTGGGGGCAAGAAGCTTTTTTCGATATCCCTACAATAAATTCCTTAACCAACCCTTATAGTTTGCCCGTATTATTCACAGCAACCTGTGAGTTTTCTCGTTTTGATAACCCTGTTTTACAATCGGCAGGTGAAAAAACACTATTCCGAAAAAATGGAGGAGCGGTAGCATTAATGACAACCACACGTACCGTTTGGGTTTCTGGAAATTCGATAATAAACGATGCATTTTGGAAAAACTATGGATTTCCAAAGCCAAATGAACCGATCCCAACCCTAGGCGAACTCTACGGCAGAATGAAGAATCGTCCTCGTTTGAATTCTGAGGATAATAAATTCGCTTTATTGGGAGACCCATCCATGAAATTGGCGTTTCCAGAACACGTGGTGGATATCGATTCAATTAATGGAATAGCCTACGAAAATTTCACGGATACGCTAAAGGCTTTTGCCGTTCTAAAGGTAAAAGGACATATTACAGAGCGCTTAAAGGGTATTATGTCCGATTTTAATGGAATTCTGGAAGTAGAAATCTTTGATAAGCCTCTTCAACAATTTACATTGAACAATGACAATTCCGGTATCAATATCCCATTCGAAACGGAATCCAGTATCATTTATAAAGGTAAAGTTACGGTTACCAATGGCAGATATGAGTTTGCGTTTGCTATACCTAAAGATATTTCTTACCAAGTAGGTGAGGGACGGTGCATTTTTTATGCATACAACGAAGTTACCGATGCTTCCGGTTTTTGGAAGTTCAATATTGGAGGTTCAAGTCCAATAAACTTTGTGGACACCATGGGTCCAACTGTAAAAGCCTACATGGGTGATACTTTATTTGTCAAAGGAGGAAATGTTCAATCTGAAACGCAATTTGTCGGTCGTGTTTTTGATCCGAATGGCTTAAATGCAACAGGTTCGGGAATAGGCCGAGATATGGTTTTAACGGTTGACCCCGGGACCTCGGAAGAAATGAGTTTCGTTGTAAATGAATTTTTCAGTTACGATGCCAATTCATATCAAAAAGGGACCATAACCTTTCCCTTATCAGATTTAAAACCCGGGAAGCACAAAGCCCACATTAAAGTTTGGGATATCTTTAATAATTCGGGTACATCAGAAGTTGATTTTTACGTTGGTCCAGCTCGAGAATTGCATATTTCAGACTCAAAAGCCATTCCTAATCCAATTAATTCCATGGAAAATTTGCGTTTTTCGCTAAATCACAACATGGCCAACGAAGATCTTACCCTGAATATTGAAATCTTTACTATAAGTGGATCAAAGGTTTACGAGAATGAAACCTTTATTTGGTCGGCTCCAAGCAAAATTACAATACCTGAAAACCAAGATGATTGGTTTGGGGGATTTGATTTGCCATCGGGTCTTTACATTTATCAAATCCAATTGTTAACCCAAGACGGCCTATCGGATCGGGTTTCTGGAAAATTGATTAAACCGTAAAGAAATCAATCAAAAGACCAAAAAGATGAATCTCATTAAAAAAAATTACCAATCTAAAAAACGAAACCCTATTTTTGTTGAGTTACCTATGTCGAGGAAATTAGTATGTGCAGCTTTGGGCTGCCTATCATTATCGAGTTCTAATATTAAGGCCCAAATTGGAACGGGTCAAATAACTGGTGCTGAATTATCCGCAGAATTAAATGCAGTGAGCACCATGGTTCCCTTTTTAACGATTTCCCCAGATAGCCGTTCTGCATCTATGGGTGATGTAGGGGTCGCCTTATTCAATCCCGATGCAAATAGCGCCGCTTGGAACAACGCTAATTTAACATTTGCTGAAAACAAAACAGGTTTTTCTTTGTCCTACGCACCGTGGTTGCGTCAATTGGTTAACGATGTTGGATTCTCCTATCTTTCGGGTTATTCTAAAATTGGGAAAAACTCCGCTGTGTCTGGATCCTTCCGATATTTTTCTTTGGGTAATATCAATTTTACCGATTTTGATGGCAATCCAACCGGTAATTTCAATCCGAATGAATTCGCTTTGGATATAGGTTATGCGACCAAGTTCTCTGAAAAGTTTGCAATGGGGGTTAACCTCCGCTACATCTATTCGAATCTCGTTGGTTCTGGAGTTAGAAATGGAATAGACTATACAGCTGGAACATCTGTAGCGGGTGATATCAGCTTGATTTACCGCGATGAAATTCGCGCTGCCGGAAAGAGACATCGTTTCAATGTTGGATTGAACATCCAAAACATCGGTGCGAAAATGACCTATTCTTCAGAGGAAAAGAGAGATTTTATTCCAACCAATTTGAAATTCGGATTGGGTTATAAATATGAAATAGACGATCATAACGAATTATTTATATATGCTGATGTGAATAAACTACTGGTACCTACACCTCCATTTATTCTTCAGAGTTATAACGGAAGCGATTCTATTGATCCCAATACCAATCAAGTCGCCATTATTGGGATGAATAAAAATGTAAGTCCGGTACAAGGAATTATACAATCTTTTTACGATGCACCCGGTGGGTTTTCAGAGGAAATTCGAGAATGGACGCCATCAGCAGGATTTGAATACCTTTACGAGAAAATGTTTGCTCTAAGAGGTGGTGTTTTTTACGAAGCAGCAACAAAAGGCGGTCGCCAATACATGACCTTAGGAATGGGTTTGAAATTCGAATCGTTGACTTTAGATGCAGCTTATTTAGTTCCCTTTGCAAATCGTCATCCTTTACAGAATCAAATGCGATTCTCATTGCTGTTTGACATGTCTTCATTGTCAGACGAATAAAAAGAAGAGACTTTATTTGAAAAGCGGTCAGTTGGCCGCTTTTTTTTGTTTAACAGATTCTAACTAGAAAATTATAAGACCGGATTTCTTTTCTGTGGATTCCTATAGAAGCAGAGAAGTTATAATTAAATAGGAATGAATTCTCACTTACAAGTATCTGTCATATTAACATGTGTAGTACGTTCTTTTTTACCAAATATTAGGGATACTTACCTAACTTTGTAGCTATGTTAGATCCTAGAGAAAAGTTGGCCCAAAAGAGGGTCGATTCCCTACAAGGTGGTGGAGCTAAGCGAATTGAAGCACAACATGCAAAAGGTAAACTCACAGCGCGTGAGAGAATCGATTTGCTTCTAGATAAGGGAAGTTTTCAAGAAATCGGCAATATGGTAGTTCACCGTAGTCATGATTTTGGAATGGATAAACAGCGTTTACTAGGTGATGGTGTGGTTACTGGATACGGTAAAATTCACGGTAAATTGGTTTATATTTTTTCTCAGGATTTTACGGTTTTTGGTGGATCATTATCAGAAACCCATGCAGAGAAAATCTGTAAAATAATGGATTTAGCTCTTGAAAACGGAGCACCTGTTATCGGTTTGAACGATTCTGGTGGAGCACGTATACAAGAAGGAGTTGTTTCCTTAGGTGGATACGCAGATATATTTTACAGAAATACACGAAGTAGTGGTGTTGTGCCACAAATCAGTGCAATTTTAGGTCCATGTGCGGGTGGTGCGGTTTATTCGCCAGCATTAACGGATTTTATTTTCATGGTTGAAAAAACCAGTTATATGTTTGTTACCGGACCTAATGTGGTTAAGACAGTAACGAATGAAGATGTAAGTGCGGAAGATTTAGGTGGAGCATCGGTACACGGTTCAAAAAGCGGGGTAGCGCATTTTACAGTACCAAATGAAGTTTTATGCTTGACTCAAATCAGGGACTTAATGCAGTATGTGCCGCAAAATTGTGAGGAAAAGGCACCTATGTTGCCATATACTGCAAATTCTGAAATTCGTGAGAAATTAAAAGATATAATCCCTGCTAATCCCAATCAACCTTACGATATTAAGGAAGTGATTGAAGAAATCGTAGACACTGATTCATTCATGGAAGTTCACAAAGACTTTGCTGAAAATATTGTTGTTGGATTTGGAAGATTGGCGGGTCGTAGTATTGGTATAGTGGCCAATCAGCCTAGTCACTTAGCAGGTGTGTTAGATGTGCATAGTAGTCAAAAAGGTGCTCGTTTTGTTCGTTTTTGTGATGCGTTTAATATTCCTTTGTTGGTTTTAGAAGATGTACCGGGATTTCTGCCTGGAACAGATCAAGAATGGAATGCAATAATCACCAATGGAGCTAAGTTGTTGTATGCATTTAGCGAAGCAACGGTACCTCGTATTACGGTAATTACCCGCAAAGCCTATGGTGGTGCTTATGATGTAATGAATTCAAAGCACATCGGGGCCGACATGAACTTTGCTTGGCCAACTGCTGAAATAGCGGTGATGGGTGCAAAGGGCGCTGCTGAGATTATTTTCAAAAAGGATATTGATGCTGCTAACGATAGAGATGCAGCGTGGAAAGAAAAAGAAAAGGAATACTCCGATATTTTTGCAAATCCATACAGAGCAGCCGAGCGCGGCTTTGTGGATGAGGTTATTTTCCCAGAAGAAACAAGAGAAAAATTAATTCGTGCTTTTGAAATGTTGCAAAACAAAGTGGCCAATAATCCACGTAAAAAGCACGGAAATATGCCGCTTTAAATTTTTTTTATTTTAATTTGCCAACCAAACTAAGCCATTCAAACATGGAACTAAAAGACATTCAAACACTTATCAAGTTTGTATCACAAAACGGAGTTGACGAAGTAGAAATCAACCGTAAAGATTTTAAACTTTTAATTAAAAAGAACCCACAACAGGTTGTAACAGCTCAGGTTCAAGCGCCTGCGGTACACGCACCTATAGCAACGGCTCCTGTCGCTTCGGCGCCAGCAGCAGCGCCTGCCGCGCCATCTGCACCAGCAGCAGAGTCTAGCAGTGCATCTAATCTTATTGAAATCAAATCCCCGATGGTAGGAACATTTTATCGTTCTGCAAATCCTGAGTCACCTGTATTTGCTAATGTAGGTGATGAGGTTGCTCCTGGTAAGGTGGTTTGTATCATTGAAGCGATGAAGTTATTCAATGAAATTGAAAGTGAAGTTAAAGGTAAAATCGTAAAGGTATTGGTAGATAATGCCACTCCGGTGGAATACGATCAACCATTATTCCTTGTAGAACCTGCTTAATAGAAACGTTATGTTTAAAAAAATCCTCATCGCAAATCGCGGTGAAATCGCTTTGCGTATCATACGTACCTGTAAGGAAATGGGTATCGGTACGGTAGCGGTATATTCAACAGCAGACAAAGAAAGTCTGCATGTTCGTTTTGCTGATGAAGCAGTTTGTATTGGTCCGCCACAAAGCCGTGATAGTTACTTGAACATACCACGTATATTAGCGGCAGCCGAAGTAACCAATGCAGATGCCATCCATCCAGGTTATGGATTTTTATCGGAAAACAGCAAATTCAGTGCTTTGTGTCGAGACCACGGTATTAAATTTATCGGTGCTACTCCTGAACAAATTGATGGAATGGGCGATAAGAGTAATGCCAAAGAGACCATGAAAAAAGCAGGGGTCCCTACAATTCCAGGTTCGGAGGGTTTACTTGAAAGTATAGATCAAGCTAAAACCATTGCGAACGAAATTGGATATCCTGTAATCATGAAAGCTACCGCCGGTGGTGGTGGTCGTGGTATGAGAATTGTTTGGAACGATGACGAAATCGAAGGAGCATGGAATAGCGCAAAACAAGAAGCTGGTGCGGCGTTTGGAAATGATGGTCTGTACATGGAAAAGTACATTGAAGAACCACGTCATATTGAAATTCAGATTGCGGGTGACCAATACGGTAAAGTTTGTCATTTGAGTGAGCGTGATTGCTCTATTCAAAGAAGACACCAAAAGTTAATCGAAGAAACACCATCACCATTTATGACCGATGAATTACGTCAGAAAATGGGCGAGGCGGCTAAAGCAGCCGCTCAAATTATAAACTA
>ERZ807291.6599-NODE-6599-length-13882-cov-54.138208_pt1 | contig 13882 bp, 7 predicted proteins | sample MGYA00521257_ERZ807291 | MGnify/ENA primary metagenome ERZ807291 (study PRJEB31413, sample SAMN03169783) | marine metagenome | biome: Marine; feature: Water; material: Subsurface seawater | place: North Sea | collected 2011-04-28 | depth 1 m m ...
GTTACAGTGCGGCTTATTACGCTCAAACTTTTCCTTGGCCATCTTAGTTCTCTCTCTCGTTAACTGTTAACCTGCGAGCTTTTCACGGATCTCTGTAGAGACCTGATTCGGCACCTCAGCATAATGATCAAAATGCATTGTATATTGTGCACGGCCCTGTGACATCGAGCGAAGCTCGTTCACGTAACCGAACATATTGGCAAGAGGAACCATCGCCGTTACCACCCGCGCGTTTCCGCGCTGATCCATATCCTGGACCTGGCCACGACGTGAGTTCAAATCGCCAATGATATCGCCCATGTACTCGTCAGGTGTTACACACTCGACCTTCATCACCGGCTCAAGTAGTACCGGCTTCGCTGCAGCAATACCTTCACGGAAAGCTGCACGTGATGCGATTTCAAATGCCATAACCGAGCTATCAACGTCGTGCGAAGCGCCATCATAAAGGGTCGCTTTAAAGTCGATGCATGGGAAACCACAAATCACACCAGTGTCAGACGCGCTACGCAGGCCTTTTTCAACACCAGGAATAAATTCACGTGGCACGTTACCACCAACAACAGTGCTTTCGAACTCAATGCCCGACCCTGGTGGTAGTGGCTCAAACTTAATTTTAACACGCGCATACTGACCAGAACCACCCGACTGCTTCTTATGGGTGTAATCACAATCATAATCACGACTAATTGTTTCACGATAAGCAACCTGAGGTGCACCAACGTTAGCTTCAACCTTGAATTCACGCTTCATGCGATCAACAAGAATGTCGAGGTGCAATTCACCCATACCAGCAATAACTGTCTGGCCGGACTCTTCGTCACTGGAAACCCGGAATGAAGGATCTTCTGCTGCAAGACGCTGAAGCGCCAAGCCCATCTTTTCCTGGTCAGCCTTCGTCTTAGGCTCAACAGCAACTTCGATAACTGGTTCAGGGAATTCCATACGCTCAAGAATTACAGGATGTGCGCCATCACAAAGTGTATCACCCGTTGTTGTGTCCTTAAGACCGACAAAAGCAACAATATCACCCGCCATTGCAACATCGATCTGCTCACGTGAGTTCGCATGCATTTCCAACATACGACCGATACGCTCACGCTTACCCTTAACTGTGTTCTGAACAAAATCACCCTGGGCAATCGAACCAGAATAAATACGCACGAATGTCAAAGATCCAACATGCTGATCATTCATAATCTTAAATGCGAGTGCTGAGAATGGTACAACATCAGAACTCTCGCGAACCATTGCAATTTCTGGGTCATTAACGTCGACACCCTTAATCGCAGGTACTTCAAGAGGAGACGGCAAGAAATCTACAACTGCGTCCAACATCGGCTGAACACCTTTGTTCTTAAACGCAGAACCGCAGATTACTGGAACGAATACGTTACCAATACAGCCCTTACGGATACATGCCTTAAGTGTAGCTTCGTCAGGCTCTGTACCTTCGAGATATGCTTCCATCGCATCGTCGTCCATTTCGACAACAGTCTCGAGAAGCTTCTCACGGTATTCAGCAGCTTTATCAGCTAAATCAACAGGAATGTCGGTATATTCGAATTCAGCACCAAGGCTTTCGTCTTTCCAGACGATTGCCCGCATCTTTACGATGTCGATAACACCAACAAATTCAGTCTCTGAACCAATTGGAAGCTGAAGAACCGCAGGAATTGCGCCCAAACGATCAACGATCATGTCTACACAACGGTAGAAGTCTGCACCGGTACGGTCCATCTTGTTGATAAAGCACATACGAGGCACACCATACTTATCAGCTTGGCGCCAAACGGTCTCAGATTGCGGCTCAACACCAGCAACCGAGTCAAACACAGCAACAGCACCATCAAGCACACGAAGCGAACGCTCAACTTCAATCGTGAAGTCAACGTGGCCAGGCGTATCGATAATGTTAATACGGTGATCGTTCCAGAAAGCCGTCGTCGCAGCAGAAGTAATCGTGATACCCCGCTCCTGCTCTTGCTCCATCCAGTCCATCGTTGCGTTGCCGTCGTGGACTTCGCCGATCTTATAAGATTTACCAGTATAAAACAGGACGCGCTCAGTCGTCGTTGTTTTACCAGCATCGATGTGTGCCATGATGCCGATGTTGCGATATCGCTCAAGAGGTGTGACGCGCTTTGCCATAATTCGATCTATCCTGAACTAACTTACCAGCGGTAATGAGAGAAGGCTTTGTTAGCCTCTGCCATCCGGTGTGTGTCTTCACGTTTCTTAACAGCTGCGCCACGGTTATTGGCGGCATCAAGAAGTTCTGATGATAGGCGCTCAACCATTGTATTCTCTGAACGCTTACGTGACATCTCTACAAGCCAGCGAATGGCAAGAGCTTGACGACGCTCAGCACGAACCTCAACAGGCACCTGGTACGTTGCACCACCAACACGGCGGGAACGGACCTCAACCATTGGCTTAACGTTTGTAAGGGCCTCATGGAATGTCTGTACAGGGTCCTGACCACCTTTTGACAGTATTAAGTCAAAGGCACCATAAACAATACGTTCAGCGGCAGATTTCTTGCCATCTTTCATCAGCGCATTCATGAACTTAGTTACAACCAAGTCTTTAAACTTAGCATCAGGAAGGACTTGGCGCTTTTCGGCGGCGTGGCGACGGGACATATACTGTCTCCCTTATTTCGGACGCTTAGCGCCGTATTTCGAACGGCGCTGTTTACGATCGCTAACACCTTGGGTGTCAAGCGTACCGCGAATAATGTGATAACGAACGCCCGGCAAATCCTTCACACGTCCGCCGCGGATCATCACGACTGAGTGTTCTTGAAGATTGTGGCCTTCACCTGGAATGTAGCTCGTAACTTCAAAACCGTTCGTTAAGCGCACACGAGCAACTTTACGAAGGGCTGAGTTCGGCTTCTTTGGTGTTGTCGTATAAACACGAGTGCAAACACCACGCTTTTGAGGGCAAGCCTCAAGAGCAGGAACTTTAGTACGCTTAAAAGGCGCTTTACGCGGCTTTCGAATTAACTGGTTGATCGTCGGCATACGCTCAATCCAACTCCTCAAGAACTCTTGCCCTTAATTGGGCTCTGCAACATACGTTGAGCCGCAGTCGTGCACACCCTACTGGGCATACCGACAATGGCTCAAACAATCACCTCGAACAGAGTTCGCGCACGAGGGCTGTCACTAAATTTCTTTCTCGCTCAAGTGAACAACTGCGTCTAGCCAGCAAATGGCTACCACCAGCTCCTTGAGTGGGCGGACTATATGGGCGCCCCCTACCCGCGTCAACCGGAAAGTTATGAAAAAATATATCGAAAAATCAGTCTCTTAGACATAATGTAGTATAAGCGTTGCATTTAAGTACCAGATTTAGCTTCCATCAATGCTGCAATGCAAAATAGTGTGTAGAGATATGCATATTAACCACACATTTGTGACGTTTTTATTCATCTGAGGGAGGTGATTCTATTTATAATCACCCGCAATTACCTAGTCAGCCACAATATTACGGTTAAATCCGAATCAAAAGGGGCGCATACCATCGGTATACGCCCCTATTTGTTCGCGTTTTTGCGTTAACGTTTACTCAGATTCGGCAGTCGGCGCTTCGATAAGCTCAGCTGGCTCCTCTGGAGGTAACGTCTTGGCAATCACTGCATCACGTTTCGCAGCAATCTCACGCATGCCGTTCATGAACGATCCCGTCCCAGCAGGGATTGGACGACCGACGATAACGTTCTCCTTGAGACCGATGAGATCATCGACCTTGCCGGAAACCGCTGCCTCAGTAAGCACACGTGTTGTCTCTTGGAACGAAGCCGCAGAGATGAACGACTGTGTTTGCAAGCTGGCTTTCGTAATACCTTGAAGCACAGGCTCGAACTTAGCCGGGGTATCACCCGCCTTCGCAACCTTGGCGTTGATCTTCTCGAACTCAATACGATCGACAAGCTCACCAACCAGCAACGTGGTATCACCACCATGTGTGACTTCAACTTTCTGCAGCATCTGGCGAACAATCACCTCGATGTGCTTATCGTTGATTTTCACGCCCTGCAGACGGTAAACGTCCTGGATCTCGTTAATCAGGTATTCGGCCAAAGCCTCAACACCCAATACGCGAAGGATATCATGCGGCACAGGATTACCATCCATCAGCGCATCACCGATTTGAACGTAATCGCCTTCCTGCACTGACAAGTGACGACCCTTAGGCACCAGGTATTCAGTGGCTTCATCACCATCTTCAACCGGCTGCACAATCACGCGACGCTTGTTCTTATAGTCTTTACCGAATTCAACACGACCTTCGCTTTCGGCGATAATCGCGTGATCCTTCGGACGACGTGCTTCGAACAGTTCAGCAACCCGTGGCAGACCACCTGTGATATCACGCGTCTTGGCGCTTTCACGTGGAATACGAGCAACAACGTCACCTGCGTGGATTTCCTGACCGTTCTCAACCGAGAGGATGGCATCAACTGAAAGGAAGTAACGCGCTTCATGACCAGTATCCAGGTTCACAACTTCACCCTTCTTGTCACGCAAAGTAATGCGTGGGCGAAGATCTGTTCCCTTTGGCTGTGATTTCCAGTCTGTCACAACTTTATAAGAGATGCCCGTTGCATCATCGGTCCGTTCGGTCAGCGAGATGCCTTCCGTCAGGTCGACGTACGTCGCAACACCTTCTTTTTCAGTAATGACTGGCAGTGTGTATGGATCCCACTCGGCGAGTTTATCGCCACGTGCAACCTTGTCACCGTCTTTGACCATCAACTGTGCACCATATGGAATACGGTGCTTTGCGCGTGAACGCCCTTTGCCATCAATCAAGAGCAGTTCTGCATTACGGCTCATCATGATCTGAATGCCACGAGAGTTCTTAACCGTCGTGCAATTGACCAGCTTCACTTTCGAGTCAGCCACTGATTCGATGTACGAACGTTCAGTACCACGCTGCACAGCACCACCAATGTGGAATGTACGCATCGTCAACTGTGTGCCCGGTTCACCGATAGACTGCGCAGCCATAACACCAACTGCTTCGCCCATGTTCACTGGCGTTCCACGTGCAAGGTCACGACCGTAACACGCTGCACATACACCTTCATCAAGTTCACAAGTCAGAACCGAGCGAATACGAATGCTTTCGACTTCCGCTTCTTCGATCACTGCACAATGAGGCTCTTCGATGATCATGTTCCGCTTGATGATGAGCTCACCCGAGATTGGATGAATAACATCTTCAGCAGTCGTACGACCCAAAGTCCGCTCGGACAATGGAGAGACAACATCGCCACCTTCAACAACTGGATGAACGGTGATGTACTGTTCCGTACCACAATCAGCCTTGAGGATGATGCAGTCTTGGGCAACGTCAACCAAACGACGTGTCAGATAACCTGAGTTCGCCGTCTTAAGAGCGGTATCAGCCAGCCCCTTACGAGCACCGTGTGTTGAGTTAAAGTACTCAAGCACTGTCAGACCTTCTTTAAAGTTCGAGATGATCGGTGTTTCAATAATCTCACCAGAAGGCTTGGCCATCAGACCGCGCATACCTGCAAGCTGCTTCATCTGAGCTGCAGAACCACGCGCACCGGAGTGTGCCATCATATAGACTGAGTTGATCGGCTTACCGACTTCAATCTTTTGAATTTCCTTCATCATCTCGTCAGCAACACGGTCAGTACAATGCGACCAAGCATCAACGACTTTGTTGTACTTCTCACCTTGGGTGATCAGACCGTCTTGATACTGTTGCTCGTATTCTTTGACCTTGTCTTCGGTTTCAGTGACCAGACCTTCTTTTGAGTCAGGAATAATCAGATCGTCTTTACCGAACGAGATACCCGCACGACACGCGTGCTTGAAACCAAGACCCATCAAACGGTCAGCAAAGAGAACTGTCTCTTTTTGACCACAGTGACGATAGACCTCATCAAGAACGTTGGTGATTTCACGCTTGGTCAACAGCTGGTTGATCAGCGAGAACGGGATCTTTTTGTTTCTTGGCAAGATTTCAGAAAGTAACATCCGTCCTGGTGTCGTAGCAACCCGAAGAACAGTTGGCTCACCTTCTTCATCAACAGTGTGATAACGCGCCTGAATGTTTGCGTGCATCGACACTTCATCGGCATCCATTGCATGTTGAATTTCATCAACACTGGAGAATACCATGCCTTCGCCCTTCTCGTTTTCACGATCCAGGCTCATATAATAAAGACCAAGCACAATGTCCTGCGAAGGAACGATAATTGGCTTACCGTTCGCAGGGCTCAAGATGTTGTTCGTCGACATCATGAGAACACGTGCTTCGAGTTGTGCTTCCAAAGACAATGGAACGTGCACAGCCATTTGATCACCGTCGAAGTCAGCGTTAAACGCTGCACAGACCAATGGGTGAAGCTGGATCGCTTTACCTTCGATCAGTACAGGCTCGAATGCCTGAATACCAAGACGGTGCAATGTTGGTGCACGGTTTAGAAGAACCGGGTGCTCGCGGATAACCTCTTCGAGGATATCCCAGACTTCCGGACGTTCTTTTTCGACCATCTTCTTCGCAGCTTTAATCGTCGTAGCGCGACCATAAAGCTCAAGCTTTGCATAGATGAATGGCTTAAAGAGTTCGAGTGCCATTTTCTTTGGCAAACCACATTGCTGCAGTTTAAGTTCAGGACCCACAACGATCACTGAACGGCCAGAGTAATCAACTCGCTTACCAAGCAAGTTCTGACGGAAACGACCCTGCTTACCTTTAAGCATATCGGAAAGTGACTTCAGCGGACGCTTGTTTGCACCCGTGATGGCACGACCACGACGACCGTTATCGAACAATGCATCAACAGATTCTTGCAACATCCGCTTTTCGTTACGGATGATGATGTCTGGTGCGCGAAGTTCAATAAGACGCTTAAGGCGGTTGTTCCGGTTGATCACACGACGATAAAGATCGTTTAGATCTGACGTCGCAAAACGACCACCATCCAACGGCACCAATGGGCGCAGCTCAGGCGGGATAACAGGAATATGTGTCAGGATCATCCACTCAGGACGTGCGCCCGACTCGATGAATGCTTCCATCAACTTCAAACGCTTCACGTACTTTTTACGCTTGGCTTCTGAACCTGTTTCCTTGAGGTCGATCTTGACAGTCTCGAGTTCTTCTTCGAGATCAATCGCCGTCAGCATTTCGCGCATTGCTTCAGCGCCAATACCAACAGTGAATTCGCTCTCGCCGTACTCGTCCATCGCGTTCTGATACTGCTCTTCTGTCAGCAGCTCATTGATCTTAAGCGGTGTCGTACCCGGCTCGATCACAACGTAGTTCTCAAAGTATAGAACCCGCTCGAGATCTTTCAGTGTCATGTCCAAAAGTAGACCGATACGTGAAGGCAGTGATTTCAAGAACCAGATGTGTGCGACAGGTGACGCCAATTCAATGTGGCCCATCCGTTCACGACGCACTTTCTGCAATGTGACTTCAACGCCACACTTTTCGCAGATAATGCCTTTGTATTTCATCCGCTTGTACTTACCGCACAGGCATTCGTAGTCCTTTACCGGGCCAAAGATACGGGCACAGAAAAGGCCGTCCCGCTCTGGCTTGAAGGTACGATAGTTGATGGTCTCTGGCTTTTTGATCTCACCAAAAGACCAGCTGAGGATGCGCTCAGGCGATGCGATCGAGATGCGAATCTGATCAAACCGCTGCGTCCCTTGCTGTTGGCCGAAGATTTTTGAAAGCTCATTCATAGCGTATTTCCTTTATTCGGGACGTTTCAGTTAGCGGAGTTCAACGTTGAGGCCGAGTGCATGAAGTTCCTTCACAAGAACGTTGAAGGATTCAGGTATCCCGGCTTCAAACGTATCGTCGCCTCGTACGATGGCCTCATAGACCTTCGTACGACCGGAAACGTCGTCCGATTTAACGGTAAGCATTTCTTGAAGTGTGTATGCAGCGCCATATGCTTCGAGCGCCCACACTTCCATCTCACCAAATCGCTGACCACCAAACTGCGCCTTACCACCCAGCGGCTGCTGTGTAACAAGCGAGTATGGTCCAATTGACCGCGCGTGGATTTTGTCGTCCACCAAGTGGTGCAATTTCAGCATGTAAATGTAACCAACAGTCACAGGACGGTGGAACTGTTCGCCGGTACGACCGTCAAACAATGTCACCTGACCAGAAGCATCGAGACCTGCCAGTTCCAACATCTTAACAATGTCCGGCTCGCGAGCACCGTCGAACACTGGCGTCGCAATCGGCACACCAGGGCGAAGGTTATGAGCGAGTTCCAGAATTTGATCATCATCAAGCGGCTGGATGTCTTCTTTGAAGTGCTTATCACCATAGATATCTTTGAGCTTGGTGCGAACGACCTTAGAAGACTTTCCTTGGTCCAGGAGCTCACCGATCTGCTGACCAAGACCACGACAAGCCCAACCCAAATGGGTTTCCAAAATCTGCCCCACGTTCATCCGTGACGGCACACCAAGCGGGTTCAACACGATGTCGACCGGCGTTCCATCTTCGGTATGTGGCATATCTTCGGATGGGATAATCCGTGAGATCACACCCTTGTTGCCGTGACGACCAGCCATCTTGTCGCCTGGCTGAAGCTTACGCTTCACAGCAACAAAGACTTTGACCATTTTCATCACGCCAGGGCTAAGATCGTCACCGCGTTGCAGTTTCTCAACCTTATCGTCAAAGCGCGCTTGAAGCAGAGCAATGTCTGATTCAAACTTGGCTTTCAGCGCTTCAACGTCGCTCATCACTTTGTCATTAGCGACCACGATTTGAGCCATCTGGCCAACCGTGTATTCCGCCAATACTTCCTCAGAAATAACGGTGCCTTCATTAAGACCTTTAGGTCCGCTGACGACTTTCTTCTTGAGGATCAGTGAATTCAAACGAGATGAGAATGAGCGCTCAAGGATTGCCCGCTCGTCATCACGGTCTTTTGCAAGACGTTCGATCTCGGACTGCTCAATCGCCATCGCACGTTCGTCTTTGTCGACACCGCGACGTGAGAACACACGTACTTCAACAACCGTTCCAGAAACACCTGGTGGTAATTTAAGTGATGTATCACGCACGTCAGAAGCTTTTTCACCAAAGATCGCACGGAGAAGTTTTTCTTCCGGCGTCATTGGGCTCTCACCCTTTGGTGTGACCTTACCAACAAGAATGTCGCCTGGGTCAACTTCTGCGCCGATATAAACGATACCAGCTTCGTCCAGGTTCTTCAGGGCTTCTTCACCTACGTTTGGAATATCGCGGGTAATTTCTTCCTGACCAAGCTTGGTGTCACGTGCCATGACTTCGAATTCTTCGATATGGATCGAGGTGAACACATCGTCACGGACGATACGCTCAGAGATCAGAATCGAATCTTCGTAGTTGTAGCCATTCCAAGGCATAAACGCGACGAGCACGTTACGGCCAAGGGCCAGGTCACCAATCTCGGTTGATGGACCATCAGCAATTGTGTCACCAGCAACAACCTCATCACCAACCTTCACAAGCGGACGCTGGTGCAAGCAGGTATTCTGATTGGAACGCTGGAACTTAAGCAAGTTGTAGATATCGACACCCGTCTCAGACGTATCTGTTTCTTCGGTCGCATTCACAACGATACGTGCGCCATCGATCTGATCGACAACACCGGAACGGCGTGCCGTGATCGTTGCACCTGAGTCACGTGCCACAGCTGCTTCCATGCCGGTACCAACGAATGGCGCCTCAGCACGAATAACAGGTACAGCCTGACGCATCATGTTCGATCCCATCAATGCGCGGTTCGCATCATCGTTCTCGAGGAACGGGATCAAAGCTGTTGCAACAGATACCAGCTGCTTAGGAGACACATCGATGTAATCGATAGTTTCCGGTTTCGTCAGCAAGAAGTCACCACCCTTACGGCAACTGACCAGCTCTTCTACAAACAAGCCATTGTCATCAACAACAGCGTTGGCCTGGGCAATCGTGAAGCGCCCTTCCTGCATCGCTGACATGTAGACAACATCACTGGCAACCTTACCGTCTTTAACTTCGCGGTATGGTGTTTCAATGAAACCGTATTTGTTCACGCGCGCAAATGTTGCGAGTGAGTTGATCAAACCGATGTTCGGACCTTCTGGGGTCTCAATCGGGCAGATACGACCATAGTGCGTCGGGTGAACGTCACGAACTTCAAAGCCCGCACGTTCACGCGTCAAGCCGCCCGGCCCAAGCGCTGAAAGACGGCGCTTGTGGGTGACTTCAGACAGCGGGTTGGTTTGATCCATGAATTGGCTCAACTGAGATGAACCAAAGAATTCACGAACCGCAGCCGCTGCAGGCTTGGCGTTGATCAGGTCATGAGGCATGACTGTGTCGATCTCGACTGAGCTCATACGCTCACGGATCGCACGTTCCATACGAAGCAGACCAACACGGTACTGGTTCTCCATCAATTCACCAACCGAGCGAACGCGACGGTTACCAAGGTGATCGATATCGTCGATCTCGCCTTTGCCGTCTTTCAGCTCAACCAGTGTTTTGACGACCTGAAGGATGTCTTCTTTGCGGAGAACACGAACCGAGTCTTCAGTTTCGAAACCAAGACGTGCGTTCATCTTCACACGACCAACGGATGATAGGTCATAGCGCTCGGAGTCAAAGAACAGACCATAGAACAACGCTTCGGCTGTTTCCAACGTAGGTGGCTCGCCCGGACGCATGACACGATAGATATCGATCAATGCTTCTTCACGGCTGGTGTTCTTATCAACTGCCAGTGTGTTGCGGATGTATGGGCCAACGTTGACGTGATCGATTGCCAATGTGTTGATCTCATCAACACCGGCTTCTGTCAGCATCTCAAGTGTCTCTTCGACGATCTCGTCACCGGCTTCAACGTAAACTTCACCCGTTTCAACGTTGATGATGTCGTTTGCGACGTAGCGACCAATGAGTTCTTCGTCAGCAACTAGCTGCTCTTCCATGCCTTTTTCGGCCAGTTGACGCAGCAGACGTGGAGTCATCTTTGTGCCAGCTTCAACAGCGACACGACCTGTCTTTCCGTTGATCAGATCAGATGTGAGCTTGACGCCACGAAGCATCTCGGCATTGAACGGTGTAATCCAACCGCGCTTCACGCGCTTGAACTCAACAACGTCATAGAAGTATGCGAGAACTTCTTCAGGTGTCAGACCCTCGATCTCAGATGCTGAAATCGGCACACCGTCTTCAGCAGCCTTGATACGCTTCTGTTCTGACTCTTCATTATCAAGTGCCAGCAACAATGTCGTTACAGGCAACTTGCGGCGACGGTCGATACGTACGTAGGCAAGATCCTTGGCATCAAATTCGAAGTCGAGCCATGAACCACGGTAAGGAATGACACGTGCAGCAAACAGATACTTGCCGGACGAGTGTGTCTTACCTTTGTCATGATCAAAGAATACACCAGGAGAACGGTGCATCTGAGAAACGATAACCCGCTCGGTTCCGTTCACAACGAACGTACCCTTACCGGTCATTAGAGGCATATCACCCATATAGACTTCTTGCTCTTTCACATCACGGATTGAGCGGGCGCCTGTTTCTTCGTCGATATCCCAAACTACAAGACGGAGCGTCACCTTAAGGGGCGCTGCGTAGGTCATGCCACGCTGTTGGCATTCCTCGACGTCATACTTGGGAGCTTCGAATTCGTAGGCAACAAACTCAAGCGTACCGCGCTCAGAGAAATCTTTAATCGGGAATACCGACTTGAAGACTTCTTGAATACCAGTGTCTGTGCGCTCATTGCGCGGAATATCCCGCTGCAAGAATTGTTCATAAGATGTGCGCTGGACCTCAATGAGGTTTGGCATTTCTACGGCTGCCTCTAGGCGACCGAAATTCTTCCGCACACGTTTACGTCCCGTAAAGCTACTCGCCATTACGTCCCTCGATTATCTTCTGCGTTCCAATCCCAATACGCCTGGCGCATGGTCCGGAAACCGGTTCAAAGTGGGAGAGATCTAACGGCATGCCGCACCGACAATCTCGACCCGCGAATTAAGTGCTTTTACGTTCCCGGCCGCGGCAAGGCCTATGCGGGTAAAAGCGCTTTAGCAGTGTCATGCCCCAAAGGGCGGTTCTCTTTTCCGCTGAAAATCCAGCGAGGAACTCAACGTCCCCGAAACAAAGTTCTAAACCAATATCTCAACTACCCTTAAATACAGCGGATAGCAAAGAACGGGGACGCGATGACCGAAGTCACCGCGTCCACCGATAGAATTACTTGAGCTCGACTGTAGCGCCGGCTTCTTCAAGCTTCTTCTTAAGCTCTTCAGCTTCGTCTTTCTTTACACCTTCTTTAACAGGCTTAGGTGCACCTTCGACGAGGTCTTTTGCTTCTTTGAGGCCAAGACCAGTGATTGTACGTACTTCTTTAATCACGTTGATCTTCTTGTCGCCAGCAGCGGCAAGAATGACATCAAATTCGTCTTTTTCTTCTGCAGCGTCAGCAGCAGCAGGAGCAGCAGCAGCAGCGGCAGCAACAGGTGCTGCAGCAGAAACGCCCCATTTTTCTTCGAGAAGCTTAGAAAGCTCCGCAGCTTCAAGAACAGTCAATGCAGACAGTTCATCAGCAATTTTTTCAAGATCAGCCATTGTATAAACTCCTTAGGCTCGAACTATTGACAATCGTATACGGCCTCACGCCGCTCCACTTTGGCTGTGCGCGCTGATAACACGAGCAACACTTCCTGCAGGTGCTTGAAGCACACCTGCAATTCTTGTTGCTGGTGTATTCAGCATACCCACGATCTGGCCACGAAGCTCATCGAGTGACGGCAATGTAGCGAGTTGATTGATGTCATCGACACCAAGACGAACGTCACCCATTGCGCCACCAAGCACGACTAACTTGTCGTGCTTCTTCGCAAACTCAACGGCAACCTTCGCAGGTCCTACGGGATCATCGGAATATGCGATGGCCGTTGGACCGGTGAAGAGGTCACCGATTTGATCATAGGGCGTGCCTTCCAAAGCGAGACGAGTGAGCCGATTTTTAGTTACTTTAAAACTAGCACCCGCACCCCGCATTTGCGAACGAAGCTCATTGATATCCTTAACGTTGAGCCCGGAATAATGGGCTACAACAACGATACCAGCGTTTTCGAACGTTCCATGAAGGGACGAGATCAGTTCTTGTTTTTCCGATCGGTCCACGGATCGTCTCCAGTCAAAATGGTTCAAAATAAACCACAGTTGCGCTTTAGCTTTAACTTAAAGCCCTCCAGAGGAGCGCTTGTCGGTTAAAACCGGCTCGCCCTGTCCAGTACAACAGTCCAAGCCAACCCCTGAGATTTCTCTCAAAAAATTGACATCGACACTGCCTATGTAGGCGGAAAATCCATTAAGCACGCCGATAAATCGATGTGCGCCCACGGTCTCGGACAGGTCAGAGCGGCCTCAAATAAATCTAAAGCCGCCCCTATACGACCGGACGCATAAACGTTCCAGCCGAATTCTTCAAGACCTGATTGCGTTAAAGTGCACTCAGGTCCAATTTAAGGCCTGGTCCCATCGTCGATGTGACACAGACTTTCTTCATGTATGTGCCTTTGGCACCTGTTGGCTTTGCTTGCTGAATAGCACCAACAAAAGCAGCGATATTCTCGTGCAATTGCTCGGCTGAGAAGCTTGCCTTACCAACACCAGCGTGAATGATACCCATCTTTTCGACGCGGAATTCGATCTGACCTGCTTTTGCAGCCTGGATCGCTTCAGCGACGTTCGGTGTAACTGTACCGAGCTTAGGGTTAGGCATCATGCCTTTTGGGCCAAGGACTTTACCAAGACGACCAACAACACCCATCATGTCAGGTGTCGCGATGCATCGGTCAAAATCCAT
>ERZ807291.6608-NODE-6608-length-13873-cov-6.686351_pt1 | contig 13873 bp, 19 predicted proteins | sample MGYA00521257_ERZ807291 | MGnify/ENA primary metagenome ERZ807291 (study PRJEB31413, sample SAMN03169783) | marine metagenome | biome: Marine; feature: Water; material: Subsurface seawater | place: North Sea | collected 2011-04-28 | depth 1 m m ...
AGCCTGACGCTCGGCAGCAGCTTTATCAGCCGCAATCTGACGCTGACGCTCTTCAGCAGTACCATACGCCTCACGAGCCTTACCTAAAGACGCACCAAGGATTTGCCCAAAGGTCATTGGCTTATCCTGCCAGCCGCCTAGCTGTGACATAGTTGACCCGAAAGCACCAAGCGCAGCAGAGCCAGGCGTACCGCGTCCAGGCAGCAAAGAACCAGCACCAGAAGCCGCTGTGGTGGGCGTTACAATCCTTGCCTGCGGTATACCCATACTTGGCTTTGGTGACGCTCCTAGAGCCATTAAGGCACGTTGACGAGCGTTCTCTACTACAGATCCAGGCTGTTGCTGTACTGTACTTTGTGGGGCTGGGCCAGTTCTAGCATCGGCATCCAGAAAAGCATCAATAGCTCGTTTACGATTAGCACCAGAAAGAGCATTTCGTCTTATGTTTAGTAAATCCATAAAGCTCTCCTATGCCCTATATTAGCTTGAGGTCGCTAAGAAGCCCTGCGCCCTGCGTAGCCATACCGAGAAAGTCTGCTGTCGGGTTTCTAAACTGAGGCGTAACTGTTTCGCTGCCAACAGTGCCGCCAGCAACAAGCGCCATATAATCACGCAGTTTTTGCTGTTGACGGTTTTGCTCAAACTCAAAACGCTCAATATCTGCTGCAAGCTCCGCTGCTGATTGCGCCTCTCTAGCACCACCAACTTGTGCTAGGCTCATCAAATCTGCCATACCAAACTCACGAGCCGCTGGTGCCTGCCCAATGGCCGCTTGCTGCGCCTCATAAGCCATAGGAGCCAGCGCAGCGCCTAAAGCCCCTTGCTCGTAACCAGAGCCATAACGGCCAGCCTTAGAGGCTCTTGCTTCCATTTGTTCAACAACAGGGCGAAACGCGGCGCTCATTAATGGGTTAGTACCCATAAGATTTTGCATTACTACATCTTGTGTGGCCTTGATAAAGGGGCTACCAGTGATAGCTTGCTCACGAATGCCAGATAAAGCCATTTCTGACTCTGGAGAAAATCCTACGGTTGTTTGACCAGGATAATACTCAGGCTTTGCAGAGCCGTATAAATCTTTTGCTTGTTCAAGCCCAAACTCAAGAAATGGTTGAGCATACGCTGGTGGATTAACCATCGTATTAATTGTTCTTGTGCTACCGCCGCCTTTACTCATTTTATATTTCCTTTATCAGTACAGTTGACGCTGCATTGTAATCTTTAAGCTGTCTTTCCCAGCCCTTGCGCCCGATAATTTCCATTCCACTGCATCCGTGACTTTTAGCCCACGGTACAATTTTCTTTTCTGCTTCTACAAGCTCATCCATATTCCCGCCAGCCAACCATATTCTGCATACGGATTTTTTCGGGTAGTCAACTACTTCAGTCACTATAACAGAATTTTCTAATGGAAAAAACTGTGCGCTACCGTCCTTTATAGCATCTACAACCTGTACTAGGCTATGAGTGTCTCCAGAATAAGCCAACGCGGCCTCTATATGGTGAGCTAGGCGTTCTAGTTCATCCAATGATGAGGTAGGCGAAATCAGCGGTGTGTCCTTGATTATCGTGTCCGATGACCATTGTGCCATTGGTGCTTGTTCCTTTTACATATGGATTGTGGTGCCAAGGGTCGTGATCGACACCAGTAAAAAATACTAGGCTTTCCGTGCTATATCTAGGCTCAGATACGGTTGTCTCAGTAGAGTTTGCGCTAAGCGTGACATACCCAACACTGTTTAATCCGCCGTTTATCGTTCTATTAAGAACCTCGGAAATCTCGCGGGTTGTTGCCGTAATTGGGTTTAGCGTCCGAAAGTTTGCTTTGCGCTGCTCTACTGTCATCGCCTGCCAATGCCTCTAGCTTCAACGTCTAGGCCGATAACTTTACTCCAACCGTTTGACAAAACCAGCTTTGCCCTGTGATACCGACCCTGTGACCTCAAAGGCACAAACCCATCATCATTAGGCGCTGTTGCGGTACCGTAAGAGTGAGTTGCCGTCTGCGTGTCTCTTGTGCCAACAGCTACAGTCACATCACCGTCTTCGTAATAAGGATAAGCCCTAGTAACAATCGAGTGCTTTCCCATACTAAGTGGGGCTTCGCCAGTCTCAATTGTGCCTACAAGAGGTGCGCCACTAAATGTGTAAATCTTGTCGCCGTAAGCCCCGCCAAAGAAATACTGGCCACCCTTGAAAAAACGACTGTCTAACTGGCTAGATAAACCGTCTATTGTGGCAGACAAATTATCTAAGCCCTCAACAGTGTAACCAGAAGAAAAAAGCGGAGCCAACAAGTCAGCCTCTATTTCAGCCAAAGACCATTTATTCAAAACATAGTTGTACATAATAATTTTGTCTGGCTGACCTGTGGGAGACTGTGTACTGGTATAGCTCCACATAGCTACTTCGTTCAGTGGGTCTACGCTGGCCGTAAGCCTATAATCATAGTTACTGTCAAAGTCCCTGAGAAAAAACTGATTAACGCGCTCTGAGCCAATCGGTGATGCCTTTTGGCCGTCAAATGCGTAGAACCCATCTGAAGCCAAGAAAAATACAAGATTGCCACTGTTGCAGACAGAACCGCTAAAAGCGCACCCGCGCTCAGACACAACCTTGTCGAACTGCCAGATAAGTGGCGGCCCTGTGTATGTGGCTCGATAGACAGCCCTCTCTGTCAGGATCGTGCAATATTCGCCGCCGACCAGACCAGTGATTGCGCCAGAGTCTGGCAAGTCTTGAAAATCAGACTGATCTATGCCGGGTGTCCAGCTTGTGATGTCGTTAAATCCAGACCACTGGCAGCGGTATGGTATCCGGCCTGCGCCAGTGTCCACGTTTGCCGTCCACACAAAGTCACGCACTACAGCAAGAAAATCAGACTTTGGCGCATTTGTCAGGTCTGCAAATACCGAGCTTGACCCCATTTGAAAGGATTGCAATGTCTCACCAATGCCGCCAGAGCAAATTGCGTAATCGCCAAACTGGACAAAACGCCACTTCTCGCTGTTGGTTAGCGAATATGGTACGGCAACATTGGCGTTGTCTAAGCGAGTAATGTCATCTAAATTGTTTGTTGTGGCGTTGTGCAAGTAAAGTTTTGTAGCATCACCAACAAACAGCTTTGTGTTTGAAGTAGTATCCTTTGCCGCAAATATGCCTTTAATCGTGCCTGTAGCGGCGTTTGAATAAGGCACAAACTCGCTCATAGAGTGATAGCCCTTAGCCGCTGGCAATACGTTTGTTGCTACAGTCACGCCGGGGTTCATTATGTCAGCTTGATCTGGAAGCCACTCGCCTAGTTCTATCATTGCCTCGCCCAAACCTCATTGCCAACAGGAACATTTGCCCAAACCTCTGAGCCAACAATAACATCAGTCCAAATTTCTGTACCAGCCGCTACGTCACTCCAATCCTCGCCCAAAACGTGACCGTCAGATGCTGCTGTAATTGACGCTATTAGACTTGCATCAGCAGCAAAAATAGCATTTGCCTCAGCATCAGCAGCAAGAGATATAGATTCAGAAGCCTCTACAAATTTAGGAAGTTGTATTTCAGCGGCAGTTGACAATTCAATTGATGCGCTGCCACTTGCAACGATAACGCACAATCTATCAGAATTATCTAGCTGCTCTAATGTGTAACCGAAGCTGGCTATGTACTCTAAACTACCCCAGCCGTCTAATTGCTCAAGCGTTGGGTTACACCAAGGCAAAGCATCTAAATTGTCCAGACTGTCAGGGAGGCTGTCTAAGCTGCCTGTTAGCTGTTCAAGGGTGGGGTTATTAGTTGCCATTGGCTACTCTAAGCCGCCGTAATATCTAGTTTTCCAGCAGCTATTTTTAATATGTCACCACTATCAATTAATTTGGAAACCGCAAAAACACCGTGAATTAATAAATTGCCGCCAGTGCTGGCGTCAAACAAACCAAAGTGCGAGACAGTACCCCAGCTTGCCGTAGCAGCAGAAAACTCGATTGCGCCGGTATTGTCAGCAGTGCCAGACACCGCCGCATCAAATGCAACTAACTGCCTTGCGTAACCATTTCCAGATAACTCCGTGCCACTGTTGTCATCGCCAAATGAACCAGTAGACAAGCCAATGTAGACCGTTGACGGCATTGTGTATGCGCCAGTTCCTAGAATGTGATCTAGGATTTCGTTCTCAAGATAATCTGACATTGCGCTCATAATTTATTTCTCCGCTGTCGAGTTCTGCCGCATATAGGTAGACTTTATTTGTAATGATCCTGTGCCATAATGAGAACGCTCTTCATCAATACGGACTTCTCTTATACCACGAGTAAATTTCTCGTCATACTGAGCCGCCCTTGCTTCATCTAAGAGATAAACGTAAGCCTCTGTCAAAGCACCATAAAGATAAAGGTCTGGCGATCTTAAAAACAATTGAGGTGTGCTTACATCACTAATAGTGTCTACAGAACCTACATAAGCAATCTCAGCAGTGTAAGAGCTATCAGGTATTGGACGAAACTTTATTTCCTTGCCGACTATACTGTAACCAAGAGGCTTTCCATTACCGTTGCTTGAATATGTTTTGTCTAAAGAAGACGGACTTGCATACTCTAAAACTGTTATAGGGTTGGTATTTAACTTTACCTCACGCACTTCTCTTAAATCTGTAGGCAAAGAAACGTACTCATCACCAGCTACAAGAGTTGCTGTAGACCGTTTTTCCTGCTCACGAGTTTCTAGCTCACGATTAATACGAGCTTCTGCAAGCTGAATAAAATCAGGAATTTGTGCAGTTAAATCGCTACGAGCCAAAAAATTGGCAATTGATGTCTTTAAATCTGCGTAAGATGCTATAGCCATTAAATGTTACCGCCGCCTGTTCTAAAGTCTCGGTTTTCGCTGTCGTTAAGCCAAGCCTTCCAAGCCTTTGGGTTTTCACTAGGCTTGCCTAGCGTCTTTAATAGGTGATGATACACTACATTAGGTATTTCCGCTATATGCTGAACGTGCTTCTGCGTTCCAGTTAGTTGGCCTTTACGCCAATCATCGGCCATCTGTTTGTTCAGCTTCATAAGCGTGTCAAAGTTCTGCGTTTTCTCAATAAAGGTGGAACCGTCAGATTCCTGGCGCATATAAGTCTGCTTGCCTGTAGCTTTATCGGATGTAAGTAATCTTTTCATTATAACCCCTATAAGAAGAGAGGGCGGTAAACCCGCCCCCTCTATGTTACTTAGGAACCGTTCAGATCGAAGATGCCAGCGTGTGCTTTTGGAGCTTGTACTTTCAAAGCCCACTCAGTCACAATCTGGAACTTCTCTGCGTCACCTGTTGCCGCAATTTCGTTCTCTGTAAAGTTGCGACCATTAATGGTGCAAAGAGAAGCGAAGTCTGGGTCAATCAAAAACGCACGGTCATTGCCCATAAAGCGTGATGGAGCGACCTCAATTGTGCCAAAGTCAGTCAGGAAGACTGAAGTTGAACCAACGTAGGTTACTTCTTTCGCCTGAGTCATATTCACTTGGTTGTTTACCAAGTTTGAAGATGCTGTCAGGTTTGAGAAGTTCGCACGGTTTGTTGCTGAACAAACCATCATCTTTGGGTTGCCACCATCTGTCCAAGCATCCTGCATCCCATCTTCGATGAGGGCAAGTGTCAACGCCCGGTCGGTGCCGCCGGTTACTGTGTCAGTTCCATCGCCTGTGGCAAAGGCACCGGATGCCCCGACTGAGCCGTTTGTGATCCAGCAGGTCAGTGAAGCTGACTTGCGTGGGTCTGAGCCAGAACGCGCAACGTCTGTGTCACCGATTGATTTTTCGATGTCACGGCGAAGTTCTAATGATTTCAGCACCTTCTGGTATGCCAGTTCACGGTCACGGCCAGCTTTTTCGACTGCATCAAGTGTCTTTGATACAGCGACTGCTGCTACTGAAATCTGGTGGTAGTTGCCCAGACGAGTAGTAGCTGTTGGTGTGCCGATGCTGGCGTCTGCGCCCTCATTGACGTAGTTGGTGGCTGATGCACTTGCCAATTCTTGAACCTGCCACTCAGTAAAGATACCGTTTGAGGTCTCTTTCTTAAGTGCGGAAAAGATTGGTGTCTCATCTGGGTCGATGCGATAAATCACATCTGCTAGCTGCTCTTTTTCTCCGACAGCGAGAGTGGTTGTGAATGTGGCCATTTGAAAACTCCTTCTAAGTTTTGTTGCCCATCAAGTATGATACGGCTGCATCTACAGAACGCTCTTTATTAAGCCTACCCATAGCTTGCTGCCGCGAACGACTAGCGACTTGTTTTTTAGTCCGTGGCTGACCAGCTTTAGCCATTTTAGGAGCTTGTTTTGTGCGTTTTTTAGCCGTAGGTTTCTTCTTCTGAAGATTGTCCCACTGCATCGCCTTGTAGAGAAGTTCTATTGCTCGTGCATCTGTTGCACTAGCTACCTCCTCTTCGCTGAACCCAATATTCCTAGCGTAATTAATTACATTAACACGCTCTTCATTTCTGCGTTCATCGTCTTTCCAAGCAGGAATACGTTCCAGCATTTGTGACCGTTGAGCTTGCAAATGTTTCTTCAACATTTCTTCTTGCTCTGCGGCCTGCTGTTGAGCAACGTATTGACGCTCTTGCTCCACTTTTGCAAGGTTACTCATCCGATTGTCGTACTCCGCTTTGATTGCATTGTACTCTTCGGCTGTAACCTCTCTTGCTAACGAGACCCAATCAGGTTCCTGTGGAATTGTCTGACTGATCTGCTGTGCCACAACTTCAAGTTGCTGGGCGTAGTAGTCACGAGCTTGCTTTGCTTCTGCTGCCTCTTTTTCAGCAGCCTTGCGTTGCTCTGCAATCTCCATACTACGCTTTGTAAAAGTCTTCTGTCGCTGATAACCTTGTAGGGCTTCGTCCAGGCTGACCTCTATCTCTTCTCCGTCTACCTTGACTTTGTAGAGATTTTCTTGAGGTTCCTCTTCGTCATCCTCGTAGTCATCGTCTTCGTCAGACTCCTCGACTTCATCAACATCGTCCTCATCATCTTCGTAGGATTCAGCGTCTTCCTGAGTGTCCTCTTCAATAATTTGGTCTTCTGTCTCCATCGGTTCGGAAGCTTCTGCTTCCTGCCGCTCTTCTTCAACCTTGTCCGGCTCGGGGGTCGTTAGAAGGCTAATTGCATCATTTACTGAAAAATTGCCGGTTCCTTGCGGATTGTCGGACATTATTACTTCCTTTTCTCAAATTGTTGACGATTGTGCAACTCTTGTAGATTTGCCTTTGCCATTTTTCCGTCTTCTACTACTTTGTAGATGTAGCCCTTCAATGCCTCTAAATTTTGACATAACATATATAAGTTTTCTCGCGCATCACTATCTTTTAATGCACTTTGTTTCCAGGTCTGCATAAATTCGTTTTCTAAATACTCAAAGCTTTCAATGAATATTTCGTTTCTAAGTAAGGCTTCAGCTTTTTCAGCTCTAGCCATATCTTGTCTAGCTTTTCCTTCATTCATCCAATTTTCTCTAGTTCCGCTAAATTATATAGGCCAGAGTAATACTCAGGCCGTGTTGCTGTTGCCATACGAAAAGCTCTGTTTGCTTCATCAAAGTCATACGGCTGTCCAGCAACCTGTAGCAAGCCCATAGGCGCTTGGTCAAGCAGCCCCATACGAGCATATGCACCAGGCTCAAAAGGTTTGAATAAAATATCTTCATCAATTTCTTCTTCGACAGGCTCTTCTAACAAGGGAACCAGTGGCTTGACTTCTGGTTCATATCCATCACGGCCACCGTCATCGTAACCTGTGCCTTCAACGCCCTCTACAGGCATACCTGTATAAACTTCACCAAAGCCAAATGGCCCTTCATTAAAGACACCTTGTAGTTTACCGGAAGAATCAAAAACAGGTCTGCCACCTTTTTCTAATCCAGACTTTATTCTGCCAAGAGAAAATTGACCTATTGCACCAAGTTTGCCAGGAATAGATTTTGCTTGCTCCATACGACTTTCAAACGTGTCTCCTAAAAGACTAGAAAAAGCTTGGTTTACAGCAGGGTCATCAAAATAATTGGAGTAACTAGGAACCCCCATAAGCGCACTAAAACCACCGCCTCTTAAAGCAGCGGGTATAGAGCCACCAAAACGATTGGCAGAAAAAACTTCCGGCCCAAAAACACCCCGTCCATCAATATAGCTTTGAGCAATTCTTTGAGCGGCTGGAGTTTGTTGAAATGCCATTTCAGCAGCAGTCATCGAAGATGGCTGAGTTGCGCCACGCTCTAAAATGCTTTGAACTAAATTAGCCTCAGCAGCACGAGCAGCCGCTGCTTTAGCTGACTCAAGGTTTTCACCACCAAAATCATCAGACAACCCAAAATCATTAGTGCTGTCATTGCCACCGGGGCCAGTATAATCATCACCTTCATCATAAAACGCAGGAATACCCATTGGCCCCGGCTTACCGGCACCACCATTAGCCATAAGCATCTGCGCTTCTTCGGGCGTGATGTAGGCCAGTAGGTGATCTTGCCCACGGATTTCTACGCGGCGTGGTGGGTTTTTTTCTTGCATTTTAGCCATCGTTACACCCTCGGCAAGTTAGTTGAAATCTGTGAGTCTGTTAAAGCCTTAGCCACGCGAAGCTCTGCTTCTGCTTGCAACTCTTGACGGCGTAGCTCTATTTCCATTGCCATCTTTTCACGCTGTAGCTGTAAGTCTTGCTCCATTTTTTCGCGTTGAAGCGCAATATTTGCCTCTGCTTTTTGTTGTTCAAGAGCCTGCTGTGCTTGTGCTTTTTGCTGCTCAAGCTGCATAAGCTGTTGCATCTGCATTTGCTCTGGAGACATCTGTGGCTGCTGTTGAGCCTGCTGTTGCTCTGCCATCATAATCTGCTGGGCATTGTTAAAGAACTGGTCAGCATCCTTAAAGCCGCCAATTTCTGCAATGCTACGAAGTGTATTAACGTACTGAGACATTGTAACAACAGGATTGTTTGGCCCTAGCTGCTGCAAGATTTGCTCTTGCTTTGTTGCAATCTGCGTCAGGAACGCAATCTTCTGCTCATCGTCAGCCGTTCCAAGCCCAACCTGCACAACAACGTCAAACTCGCTAGTCCACTCACGCGGGTCAATCGGTACAAAGTTGTTACGCAGACGCACGATGCGCGGCTTGTTATCATACTTAGTAACCAAGTGCAAAATGCCCTTGAACAAATCCTTAACACCTGTCTCAGCCATTGTACGAGCATAGCTTTCTAGCTTGACCTGTGCGCCTCTGACAGTCGCGCTAATGGCACTAGCTGTCGTAGACTGCAAGGCGTTTGCATCTAGCCCCTGTGACGCCTTGCTCATACCTGTGCGCTGCTCTTTGATGTTGTCTAAATAATCCATCAAAGGCCGGATTTCGCCGCCTACAGGAGTGCCTGTAATGGCCTGCACCATACCAGGCTGACGAGCGCGGATGATGCCACCAGCAGTGCCTTCAAGAAGGTCATCTAGATTAACCTGACCCTCAACAGCAACCATTCGTGGCAGTGTGCTTGTATACACGCTGTCGAGGTACTGGCGCATCAAAGTAGACTTTATGACCTGCAAATCTTCAGTCATATCGTAAATGCTGCGGCCAATGAGGCGGTGAGGCATCAGGATTGGGCTAACAACTGCAAACGGAACGTGGTCAAACGGCTCGTTATGCAGAATGTGTGATGCGCCATCACCGATAGCGCAAATACGGCGGCGCTCGGCAATACCGTCACCGTCAAAGTCCACATTCATAATGCACTCGTAATACACGACCTCACGCAAGGTGGGGTCTGCTGCATCCGTGCCTGTGCTTGCCTCTAGGTCTTGAAAACGATTTGTACGCTCTTGATCTACGTCTAGGTCTGAAGTACCGGCGTGTGCTTCTACCTCATCTCGGTCATAACCCATTGCCACCAGGTCAGAAACTGTCATTGTTGTGCGGTGTGCTACAAAATATGCTTCTTCTAAGCTGGTAGCTCGGCGGTTTACCAGAAACTCTTCTGGCGGTACATTTATGACTTTAATCTTGCCCTTACGCTCTGTGACACGGACTGACAAGTCATAAGAACTTTCAAGAGGAACCACCGTTCCATCTTCTTCCATATACGAATTAATGACGGTTTCTTGCTGCTCAACCACATCAATATCTGGGTTAGACAAGAGCGCAGCCAGTTCATTTTCATCAAGTCCGTTATATTCCTCTTCAGTGACATTCTCTTCTTCCTCATAAAAATACTTGACTACACCCAAACGGAAAAGCAAAGCATCTTTAAACCAATTATATAGAACCTTATAGCCTTCATTATCGTGATTGATGATGTAGTTTACATAATCACTGACCTGTTCGGCACGTTCTACATCCTCTGCTGTGCGGGGGCTAAATCGCACATACTTGTCGTTTGCCGTAAACACCCTCATAAGGTTCGGCATAATAGCCTCAACCGTGTCTGCTACCTCAGTGGTGACAACTGAGGAGCGACCTTGTACCTCGTTGCCAAACGGCTCACCAAGGTAGAAGTCCATAGCGCGGATACGGTCTTGAGAAAATTCACTATCGAAATGATTTAGGGCATCTGTTACTTCCGAAGAAACAATGCTGTTAAGCTGATACTCATCCATTTTTGGCATTTGATTTTTCCTTCGGCTTGGTTTGCCCATACATACAGCAGCCAGAGCTTTTGCACATTTTCTTTGCTACACAGCCCTTGCAAGTCTCAAAACTTGGCAACGCTTCTACCTTTGCAGATGCAGAAACGGAAGCCTTTGCTATTGCTTGGGCTTCCTTGCTTAATTCTACTGGCCGTGGTCGTGCAACCGGAGGCCTTCTCATAACTCGCGTAAACATCAGTCGCTTGCGTAATTTCCTGTTTGAATCTTGCTACGAGCAGCCTCTGCTTTTTTGCTCTTTTTAGTCATACGCTTTCTTGTCATTGCGTCTTCAAAAGTTGTTTGCGGTCTCTTTGATTGTGGTGTTCTTTTCCCAACAAACTCCTCAATAGGAGACATCATTGGAACCGGGAGTGGCATACCCTTTGACTTTTTGCCGTAGTTCATTTCTTTTTAGCTTTCTTTTTGAATGTTTGTTTAATTGCGCCAGTCATACCAATGCCAGTGCTAGTCATAACCGGCACAGACTTAGGTTCCTGCATAATAACAGGCTTTGCGTCCTTTTTATAGGCTATACAACGAGCTTGTGCTTGACAGCGGGCTGGATACGGACATTTATCACAAATAATCATACTATTTCCTTTTACCCATTACCATTTCACCTTATTTGCCCAATATGCTGCTGAACATCTGCCCTTTGCAATATTCTTGGCGTGTCTTGCCTTAAATGATTTACGCCGAGCTTTTTCTGCTGCTGTACTTGGGCTTTTACCAGCACCAGAAACTCCTTGCTGACCAAAACGAATAGTTTTTACGCTACCATCCTCGCATTTTGCCACGACAACGTGGCTTTTAGTCGGGTGGTTGGGTGTGCGCTTTGGCTTATTATAGCCTGCTACGCCAATTCTTTCTAGTCGGGGGTCTTTAGGCATCGTATTCAACCTCTTTAATCTTTGAAGTTTTCATCATAGCCTCAATCTCTTCTGCCGACATCCCAGCACGAAGACCAGAACTAACAGCCATACTCATACAAGCATCCATAACGTGATGCCATTTTGCTTCTGATGTAACTAGCAACCCAGCAACGTGCATTTCCAACATAGTATTGATGGCCTCAACCATCTCAAAATATTCTTCCTCAGTCTCGTCAAGCTCTACTTCAACGTCTAAATGCCTATTTGGAAACTTTACGATGTTGTCAGTCATACTACCCATCCTGTATTTGCCTTGAGGCTGCGCTTGCTACTATAACCTCTTGAGTAGCCGCCAGCAATGGCACCATTTTCAGCAAAACTCAAGACAAAAGCGTCTGCTACGTCCGGGCTCCTCTGCCCTCTGCGCTTCATCTCGTCCTTGCTCTCGACCTTCAGCTTACCATTAGACAGGTATTTATACCTAATCGCAGTAATCTCCTGTATCAACGTAGCATCATTCGGTATATGGCAATCTCTTGCCTCAAACCATTCACGAGCATTCCAGAACAACTCATCACGAAGCCGGTTAAACCTGTCCTTCAAACTAGCTGTCTCCGACACAGATATCGCTACGGCAGGCAAGTCAAGCTCTCTTAGCCTGTCAGCGAGGCCAGCGCCAATACCAATAGCATCAATATAAATGCTTTGAGGACGTAATCTGTAAGTGCAAGCCTCATACTCAGAAAGCACAATTCCTGCCATCTCCATAATATCTCTGCCTTGGTACGTCTTAATCGGCTCAATAAGAACATTGCCCTGTCTTTTAGCAATCGCACTACGGTCTGCACCAAATCTTGCAACGTCTACTCCCCATACAACCGGCATAGTGGGTGAGGCTTCGACTTCTCTTTTAGTTGCTTCCTCAACCAGATACAGCGGCAAAAGTACATCATCTGATTGCGTAGGAAACTGACCAAGGACACGCACCCTGTAAACATTAGACTCTTCACCATATTTGTCCTTCATTTCCTCAAGAAACTGCTCAGAAACCGTGGTTGCCTCGTGACAACTCACCGTCATCGTGTGCCAACGCTCACGCTGAGAATGGTGACTATCAAAGAAAAAACCCTCAGACCGCGTAGGGTTGCCGCACATTACCGTCTTCGCACCGGCAGTGGACATTGCACCCTCACCGACCTGGAAGACAACATCCGGTATACCTGACGCTTCCTCACACAAGAATAACATATTCTCTGAGTGAAAACCCTGCAAAGCCTCTGGGTTCTCCCTGCGACTTGTTCGCGCAACCGCAAAGCTGTCACTAGCCCCCTTGAGGCTAATCTTGTCGCTCTTGAACTCCAGTAACTGCTTGAAACCCTCGGGCAACTTCCTTGCCCATTTATCTATCTCAGTCCAAAGAACATCACTCAACTGATGCGCCGTGTTTGCCGTCACAGCAACCTTGCACGGATAGTGCGTTACAAGCCACCACAATACTAACCAACTCTGAAATGCCGTCTTGCCTACACCGTGACCAGACGCAATGCTCACCTTATCGTGACTTGCAACTGCCTTAAGTGCCTCGGCTTGCCACGGCTGGGGTTTTGCATTGAGAATGCTGGTGACGAATAAAACCGGGTCATTGTGCAACTGAACGAGCAGATCAGTGTTCTCAGTCTTTTTCAATTTCAACGGCCTCCGCATCAATGGTGTTATCTTCTAGCCGCTGACGCTCTATCTGCGCCGCTGCCAGCTTCAACTCGTCAACAAAGCTTACAACCTTATGCTCGTGTTCGACCTTCTGGTTCTCTCCGTAAAACTTCGGATACAGTTTCGCTGCCCGCCACTTGTAAGTATCAATCACAACTCTCGCTTGCTGGGCGTCAAGCTCTCCATACTTCATAAGCTCAATAGCATCATCAATATCATCGTCAATCTTCTGAGCGCGAAGCTCCATAGCGACCTTGTACTGGTCGCGGAAATCAGCGTCATCACGCAGCCACTTGCTAATCGTCATAAACGTAGGGATTTGCTTGTGAGTGCAAGCCTTCCTCGCAGACATACCGTCAGAAACAAGCTCTATGAACTTCTTCTTGCCACGATCTATCTCTTTAGGGTCAGTGATTTTACGTCCCATTTGGCACTCCTTTATTCGTCACATAGCAGACTTGATATAGCAGTGCAAGAAAACTTGCAACTTTTGGGGTGCTAGGGACGTTTTAGGCGTGGTAGAAAGAAGGGGGGTAGAGGGGATTAGATGTGGACTATTATATATTTATGCCGCCCCCCGCGCGATTTCGATGGGGGGTGTATCAGCGTATTAGCACACTAGCACAAACAATCTGCCATTGTTTTAGCGTGTTAGCACAT
>ERZ807291.6611-NODE-6611-length-13869-cov-6.781381_pt1 | contig 13869 bp, 10 predicted proteins | sample MGYA00521257_ERZ807291 | MGnify/ENA primary metagenome ERZ807291 (study PRJEB31413, sample SAMN03169783) | marine metagenome | biome: Marine; feature: Water; material: Subsurface seawater | place: North Sea | collected 2011-04-28 | depth 1 m m ...
AAAAGCCCGAGCTGGATCTGCAAGGGATATTTCAAGACCGAAGGCGGGCTGGAGCTGCGCGAGGCCGGGATGGAAGGCCATCAGGCCCATCTGCGGAGCACCCAGGACCAGATTCGCTTCACCGGCCCGCTGCTCAAGGCCGACGGCAAAACGCCGCGCGGCGCGATGGCGATGATCGATGCCCCGGACAAGGCCGCCGCCGAAGCCTGGATCGCCGCCGACGGCTACGCCAAGGCGGGCGCGTTCGCGAGCACGTCGGTGACCCGCTGGTCGTCCTCCATGGATTTGCGCTGGAACACCTTCCCGCGCACCGAAGGCTGGCAGCAATTCGCGATCACAGCCGTTGACGGACCCGAAGCCAAGGAATGCCGCGACGCTGTCGCCGATGCCCACCACAAGTATCAGGCCTCGGTGATGGACCGCTATGTGGCGCGCGGACCGATGTTCGATGATGACGGCGTTCAGATGATCGGCTCCTTCATGATCATGGAATATCCCGATCTGGAAGCCTGCGAGGAATTCTGGAAAGGCGAGCCGCTCAACTATGGTGGCGTGTTCGCGGATGTCTCCATCGAGCGATGGCGCTATGGCAATACACTCGGGTAGATCGCGCGGGTGGCCACGTCCTCTTGTCGTCATTGCCGGGCCTGACCCGGCAATCTCAGGCGAGCGTGCAAGAGATACGCGGATCAAGTCCGCGTATGACGTGCCGGGTGGAGACACATCACGTTGCCACACAATAAGTTGAGTCACGGCCGCCCTGTGCGGCCGTTACTGTTTTGCCCAGCCAAGCCCAGTTTCTGGGCCTCTCAACGGGCAGAACAAAAACACGATGGCGCGTTTCGGAACGACTTCCTCTCATTCTCCAAAGCTGCGACTGCACAATCTGTGGCGACTTTTCCGCGCGCCGGTTCCCGCCGATGCGCAAGCTGCGCTGGACATGGCCTGGGCCAAAATCGACCCGAAATTTCGCACCGCCAACCAGATGTTTGGCCGTCACGAAGAAGGCTGCGGGGCGACCATCGGCGTCATGCCACGCTGTGATTTTGCCTGCCGGGGCTGCTACCTGAACGACACCGCCAACACCACGCCCGCACTGCCCGTCGCGGCGGTGACCGCCCAGCTTGATGTGCTGCGCGAACATCTCGGGCCATGGGGAAATGTGCAACTGACCGATGGCGAGGTCACATTGCGCGACACCGATGAGGTGATCGAAATCCTGCGTTACGCGCGCCAGATCGAACTGATCCCCATGCTGATGACCCATGGGGACAGCTTCCTGCGGGACCCGGGACTTCTCGCCCGGCTGATCACCGAAGGCGGGCTGGAGGAAGTCAGCCTGCATATCGACACAACCCAGCGCGGACGGCGCGACAAGAATTTCAAATATGCCGAGACCGAATCCGATCTGATGCCCTTGCGGGCGCGCTTTGCCGACATGGTCCGTCATGTTCGCAAGCAGACCGGCCACACTCTGCGGGTGGCGTCCACGGTGACAGTCACCGCCGACAATCTGCCCGAAGTCGCCGACATCATTCGTTTTGCACAGAACAATGCCGATGTGTTCCGCATGGTCGCGCTGCTACCCGTCGCCCCGGTCGGACGCACCGTAGACGGGATCGGCCAGATCGACGCCAGTACGCTTTGGAATAAAATCGAACGCGGCCTGCACATCGAAGCCAGCAATGCCGGACGGGTCACCGAAAACCAGTGGCTAATGGGACACCCGGATTGTTCGCGCTTTGTCATTGGGGCGACAATCCGCGACGGTGACGCGCCGGGTAAGTTCGTTCCCGTCAGTCCCGAAAGTTCTCCCGCCGACCGTGTGTTGCTGGACACAATCTTTGAAAATTTCGCCGGGACAACGTTTCGGCCCGACCGGCCCGCCGAAGCTTTTGCGCGTCTGGCGGGCATGTTTGTCCGCAAGCCGGGCCTGTTCCTGTGGCAGCTTCCACGCGCGGCTTGGGGTTGGCTGAAACGGCTTTCCCCCGAACACCCGATCACACTCGCGGCCAGAATTCTCTGCGGCCGCGCGCAGGTGCATCGTTTTGCGATCACCGCCCATCACTTTATGGGACCCGAAGAACTGGCAAGCCCGATCGGGCAGGAGCGCCTCGCCCATTGCGTCTTTCAGGTCGCCATCAACGGAAAACTGCATTCCATGTGCGAGGTGAACGCCACGGGCCTGCGTGAGAACTTCTATGCCAGCATCGCGCGGGATGCCCATAACACACTGGACTCTGCTGCCTGACGGATTGCTGACTCGCCGTTGGACGCCCCACACGATCCGGGGCATACTCCAAAGAAAAAGAGTACCGAACCGGGGGCAGGATCCAGCTTTGAGCGCCAACGCTGTCATTGTGATCGCGGATGATCATCCGCTTGTACGTGATGCCCTGCGGCAGACGATCGCGCAGGATATGGCCGACGCCGTATTCCACGAGGCCGCCAGTCTTGCCGAAGCAGAAACCGCAATTCGTGACCTCGGCACAACTGACCTGGTGCTGCTCGACCTGCACATGCCCGGCATGCGTGGCTTCACCGGCCTCGCCTATCTGCGATCGCAGTTTCCCGAGACCCCGGTTGCCATGATATCGGCAACCACCGATCCGCGGATCATGCGACAGGCTATCGATTACGGCGCTTCGGGATTCATCCCAAAATCTGCGCCGATGGATGAAATCCGCAATGCTGTTCGTGAAATTTTGGCCGGAAATTCCTGGCTTCCCGGCAACATGGATGAGGTGCCTAAAACGGCAGCAGAAGACGCCGTACTCGCCGGCCGTCTGGCGACCCTGACACCGCAGCAGCTGCGCGTGCTCGGGATGTTGTCAGAAGGCAAACTGAACAAGCAGATCGCCTATGATCTGGACATCTCCGAAGCCACAGTGAAATCCCACGTTTCGGCAATTCTGCAGAAGCTCGACGTCAACAGTCGCACCCAGGCCGTGATCCTGGCTGGACAGCTGAACGTCGACGACCCGGCGCGCGGCATACCTTCCTAGAACGCTTACGAAACGGACTGACGTGCGGCGGCCCGCTGGGCCAGCATCCGTGTCATCAAGGCGCGCAACGCAGCAGGTTTCACAGGTTTTGAAAGAACGATGTGGCCACGCCGCGCGGCTTCCTCACGTAGGCTTTCCGAAGGGTCAGCCGTCACGATAATCGCCGGGATCACCCGCTCAAATACCCCGCAAATTTCAGTCACAACGTCGGGGCCATGCTCCCCCGCACCGAGATGGTAGTCCGCGACGATCAGATCGGGCGCGTCATCCCGCATCGCACGTCGCCATTCTTCGCCCGCAGCGGCCGTTCGCACATCGCAATCCCAGCCCCCAAGCAGGGCCCGCATACCATCGCGCACATCGGCATTGTCATCGATGCAAAGAATGACAGCATTGGCCAGCCCTCCATCCGAGAATGCTGGTATCGGGCGCGGCTCTTCAACCGCCGCCGCGGCAGTCCCGCGCGGAACAGAGACAGAGAACACACAGCCTTGCCCGTCTTCGGTCCGCAACGCGATCACATGTCCGAGCATGCGTGCGATACGTTCCACAATCGCAAGCCCCAGACCGAGCCCCTGAACCTGATCCTCGGTTTGCGGCAGCCGATGAAACTCCTGAAACACAGCATCCCGCATATCGTCAGGAATGCCCGGTCCGGTATCACGAACTTCAATTTTCATGCGGTCCCCGCCGCCGCGCACACCAATCAAGACACGACCACCTGCCGGGGTATACCGCAGAGCATTCGAAAGCAGGTTCTGCAGGATACGCCGGAGTAGTCGCCGGTCAGAACGCACAAAAATTTCGGATGCCACCACCCGAAGTTCAATCGCGCGATCCTCGGCCACCGCAGCGAACTCGGTGCCAAGCGCCTGCAGCAACTCATCCACCGGGAAATCCTCGATCTGAGGATCGACACCCCCGGCATCGAGTTTGGAAATATCCAGCAACCCCGCCAGCAAATCCTCCACCGCACGCAGTGACGTATCGACCCGCCCAACCAGCTCGTTGTTCTCCCGGTTCAGTTCTCGTTCGGAAAGAGAAGACAGGAACAGACGCGCTGCGTTGAGGGGCTGCAACAAGTCATGACTCGCCGCTGCCAGAAAGCGGGTCTTGCCGAGATTGGCTTGCTGGGCGGCATCCGAGGCGCGGCGCAATTGTTCGTTCAACCCCATCAGGTCCCGTGTGCGCTCATCAACCCGGACCTCCAGATCGCGCTTGGCTTCTTCGAGCTCAAGTGACGCGCGCACCCGATCGGTCACATCCATCAGGGAAACCGCAACACCACCGGCCGGCATCGGACTGGTGCGAACTTCCAGCACCGTGCCATCCTCCAGGCGACGCTCATAGATCGCGGGTTCATGTTGGCGATAATGGGTCAGCAGATCATTGACGATCGTTTCGACTTCACCAGGGCCGTACTCTCCATGTTCGGCGCTGTGCCGGATAATGTCCTCCACCGGCACACCGACCCGTCCATTCATATCCGGCAAACCCAGATAATCCCGGAAACGCTCATTCATCCAGGCCAGACGCAGATTCTCATCAAAGATCGCAATGCCCTGACGCAGATTTTCCATCGTCGTCTGGAGAAGTTCACGGTTGTACTGAATCGCCGCGCTGGCATCGTCGAGCAGCAACATTGCACTTTGCATATCGATGTCGTCGCGTTCCATCGAGAGCGCAATCACCAAGCGCGCCGAAGATGCACCGATGGCGCTGGCCAGCAGTCGTTCAGCAAATCGTAAGGCACCCGCATCCACCGGATCATCAAGGTCCAGACCGGAATCGCGTTCCTCAAGATACTGCGCAAAGGCGCGCTCGGCCGTTGTCGTACCGAGATAGCGCCCAACAAGGTTTGCCAGATCACGTACCGCCAGCGTGCCGCTCATGGTGCGGGGGCGGGTCGCCGGGTCGGCGGCCATCACCTCGACAAAGGCGCGCGCCTGACCACGTTCGAGCATGCTTGGACGACTGAACAGTGAAAGCACAACAAAGAGGAGTGTGTTCGCGCTGAGGCTCCAAAACACCCCATGAGTCAACGGATCACCGAATTCGATTCCGAACAGCGCTTGCGGATGCAGAAATGACATCCCAGCCGGGCCGGTGGACAAAAGCGCATCCGGAAACCACAGACTCGCGGCGAAGGTCGGCAGCAAAAGCGTATAGGCCCAGACAAATCCGCCAGCCAGAATACCCCCCAACGCCCCGAGACGTGAGGCCCGGGCCCAGAATATCCCGCCAAAAATTGCAGGCGCAAACTGCGCGACTCCGGCAAAAGAAATCAAACCAATCGAAGCCAGCGCCTGTCCTTCTCCCGCGACCCGGTAATAGGCGAATGCGAGTAGCAGGATGGAAATCATCGTAAAACGGCGAATGTTGAGCAAAGTTGCCCCCACGTCGCCATCGCGGTTCTGGCCGCCACGCCAGTAACGAAGGAACAGCGGTGTGAACACATCGTTGGACACCATCGTCGCGAGTGCGACGGTTGCGACAATCACCATGCCTGTGGCCGCCGAGAGCCCCCCTATAAACACCAGCAAAGTCAGCGTTTCCTGCTGCGCGAGCATCGGCAAGGCCAGAACAAAGGTATCCGCATCAACCCCCCGGCCCGAGAACAACAACAACCCCGCCACCGCAATCGGGATCACAAAGATATTGATGGCGATCAGGTAGCCCGGGAAAATCCAGGCCGCCCGCTTGAGTTCGCGCTCATCAGCGTTTTCCACCACCGCGACGTGGAACTGGCGCGGCAGGCAGATGATCGCGATCAATGAGAGCAAGCTGATCGTTACCCAGGTCGAGGCGTGAATATCCACGGCAAAGCGGTCAGCTATTTCAGGAACCGCGGCGGCCCGCTCGGCCAGGTCTCCGAAGCCGGCAAACATGAAATAGGTGACAAAAATTCCCGCCGCGAGAAACGTTACCAGCTTGACGATCGATTCAAATGCGATCGCCAGCATCATACCTTCATGATGTTCGGTGGCATCGACGTTCCGCGTGCCAAACACAATCGCAAAGGTCGCCATCAGCAGTGCCACCACCAGCGCGGTGTCGCTCCACCATGGCGTTCCCGCCACACCGGCGGGCATGATGATATCGGGATAGCTGGTCAGGACGACGAAGCTGGTCGAGACCGCCTTCAGCTGCAACGCGATATAGGGAAGGATCCCGACCACCACAAACAGCGTGACGACAGCGGCCAGCGACTGACTCTTGCCGAACCGTGCAGCAATAAAGTCGGCAATCGTGGTGATGTTCTCGGCCTTGCCGATGCGCACGATCTTGCGCAGCACGAAGTAGCCCAGGGTGAACAACAGGATCGGACCGAGATAAACCGGAATAAAATCATAGCCCGAGGTCGAGGCCAGTCCGACACTGCCGTAGAAGGTCCAGGACGTGCAGTAGACCGCGAGCGAAAGCGCATAAACCACAGGCTTGGCGCGCTTGCGGGTGCCAAGGCGTTCGGCCTTGCGGTCCCCCCAGGAGGCGATCGCAAACAGGATTCCGATATAGCCGAGCGACGCGGCGAGGATCGTCCAGTGGTTCAGCACGTCCAGAAGTTTCCCGGGTTCAATGGTGCCCTTTCCACGAACCTAGCATGCGCAAGCAAAAAAAATGTGCAGGGCATAGGCCCTGCACATAAATAACCCTGTTGAAGGGTCGGGGGAACGGAGGAACGCATGCTGCCCAGGTCATCCTGAACTGCATCCTCCTGACCCCAATCAACCCGAGTGCAGTCGTTGGGTCTATTAGACGTTGGTTGGAGTGACCTATCCCAAACCAAGCTTCCGGCGGGCGAGCCCAATGCCACGCCGCAGCAATCCGGGCATCGCGGCATCACCGCGGTAAAGCATCTTCAGTGCTGCATCCCAGACTTCACGCTGCAGGATTCGGGCATCAATCATCACGTCGAGAAAGTCCGGATCAATCTCATCTTCGATTGCCGTCATGAACACCACATCGTTCCGAAGCAAGGCCTCATCCGCGCGCGGCGAAACCGCCATGCAGGCATAATCCCATTCAATGGGACCGACGCACACATCATCCCAGTCGAGCCATAAACAAGTCAGGCCAGAGGATTGTTCGGTCACAATAACATTCCCCAGATGAGCATCTCCATGCAACGGAACATTGCGCGGTGACGACGCACCGCCAATGGCTTCAAGCGCTTCATCGATCACGGCAAGACGACGCACGACCTTTCCCGGGTCAATGGAATCAAGTCGGTTGTTTTGCCAAAGCCCATGAAACACATGCCGTGTTTCATGGTAGCCGCGCATATATGGCAACGCCGTTGGACAGGATGATAGCGCCGCACAACAACGCCGCAAACTGTCCAGCGCCGCCATCTCCGGGAGCGGCAGTTCCCGCGAAGTGAGCCCCTCCCAGAAGGTGACACTCAATCCATCAAATTCATGCGGTCCGGGATCAAGCAGTTTGCTGGGTGCCACCACCGGCGCACCTGCATCTGCCAGAAACCCACAGACTTCAACTTCGTGTTTTGGTCCTTCTGTGTTCGATCGAACAAGAGCCGCCCCACCAGAGACCCGGGCCACGACATTGATCGGTTGAAGACGAAGAATGACGTTGCTCGCAAATGAAACAAGCTCTGCGGACTCAACGGGTAGTCCATGGGCACATGCCACCTCACAAGCCGCGTGGCGTGCCTGTGCGATGAGTTTGTCATGTCGTTTGATGCTCATGGCATTCAGGGTCCGAACACCAAGCAGAGCTGCGGGTCCTAAGGCCGGATGGCCAGCGCTTCAATTTCGACCCGGCCATTTGGGATCGCAAGGAACGCCACCCCGACGGTTGAACGCGCCGGATAGGGCTCCTTCACATAACTCGAATAAACCTCGTTCATGGCGCGGAGATCCCCAAGGTCAGTCAGGAAGATCGTGACCCGAACGATGTCGCCAAAGTCGAGACCTTCTGCGGCGAGCAGGTGCCCAATATTGTCCATGATCACGCGGGTCTGTGCCGCAGCATCCATATCTGCAGGAATACCGTCAACGTCGGGGTTGTAAGCCATCTGGCCACTCAGAAAGACCTGATCATCAACTGCAACGCCGCCTGTCAGAGCTGCACGCGCAGGTTTTTTGACTTCAGGTGCTGACACCGTTTTCCGCATTGTTCTTCTCCTGTTTTCGATCCGCATCACCACGCAGAATAGCGCGCAAGCGCAAGGGCGTGACCGGTAGACGCTTGATCGCGCCAGGCCGGCCGATAGCATCACCGATCGCCGCGGCGATCGCCGCGCCTGCACCCGTGATCCCCGGATCACCCCCGCTTTTCAGGGTCAGCGGATTGGTTGTGCTGGGCGAATCTTCCAGAACGAGACATTCCACATCCGGCACTTCGGCGGCTGTCGGCATCAGATAATCGGCAAAGCTGACCGAAAGCGGCTGACCGGTCTCGTCATAGAGGAATTCTTCGAACAACGCACCGCCAATACCCTGAACCGCGCCACCGACGAGTTGTCCCTCGACCAGCATGGGGTTCACCGCCCGCCCGATATCATAGACGACAGCGAAGCGCTCTACGGTCACACCTGCGGTCAACGGATCCACAACGACCACGGCCAGCTGGGCCCCGAAGGAATAGGTCGCGCGATCGTTTTCAAAGCTCTCCTCAACTGCGATGCGGGGTGCGTTCTGTCCACGCAGAATTTCTGCCGCCGCCGCGGCGACAGTCACAGACGGCCCCTCACCTAGCCCTTCGACAATCCCGATGACACCATCTGAAATTTCGAGTGTCTCAACCGGGGACTGAAGAAGCTCTGCTGCTTTTTCCAGAAGCATCCCACGTACACCAGACGCCGCCTTGTGGGTCGCATTTCCGGTCATCACTGTCACCCGCGAAGCACGCGCGCCCTGACCACGGGCGATGCGATCCGTCTGACCATGGGTCACGGTGATACCTGCATAATCAATGCCCAGAGTATCGGCACAAATCTGGGCAATCACGGTCTCAACCCCTTGCCCCACAGAGGCCACGCCGGTGATGACCTCAACCCGCCCGTCTGTATCCATCTCGACCCGAACATCATCGAACGGACCATCGCCACCCAGTTCGACAAAGCAAATGATCGCCGCGCCTGCCATTTCCCCTGAAGCACGACGTTCGGCCATCTCGGCCTGCACGGCGTCATAGTCAACATGGTCCAGAAAACGGGCGAGAGATTCCGGGTAATCGCCGCTGTCATAAATGATGGGCTTGCCGCCGATCTCGAAGGGCCGCTCATACGGCATCTCATCGGCCGCAATGAGGTTCGTCCGTCGGACCGCCAATGGGTCGAGATCCAGTTCTGCCGCAATCGTGTCCATCAACTGCTCACGAACGAATGTGGTCTCGTAACGGCCCGGACCACGATAGGTTCCGGCCGGCGTGACATTGGTGAGGCGGATACGACCGGTCGCGCGATAGGCCGGGACCTTGTACGGCCCCGGCAACATGGTCGCCGAGACAACCGGAACCGTGGCGCCATGGGTGCGAGCGTAAGCGCCCTGATTGAACCAGAACTCATCATCAATCGCGAGTATCAGACCATCAGCATTGATCGCAGCCCGAATCCGATGGGTCTGCTCGCGCGAATGATTGGCCGCGACCAGATGCTCCATCCGGTCTTCGATCCATTTCACCGGCCGCCGGAACCGCAGGGCCGCGAGGTTGACCAGAACCTCATCGGGATAGATTTCCCCACGCACCCCGAAACCGCCACCCACATGGCCCTCGAACAAATGCAGCTGGTCGAGCTCAAGTCCCAGCAGTTCGGCCAGAGCGATACGGTTTGTGTGCGGTATCTTTGCTGCGGCATGAAACTCAAGCCGGTTCTCATCATCATTCCAGATCGCCAGTGCACCGCGTGTCTCGAGAGGTACACCGGCATGCCGGCCAACCGAGAGTTCACAGTCGACAATATGCGCCGCTGACGCGAAGGCGGCATCAACATCACCATATCCTTTGACCAGGACGGCCGGCTCGGTGCTCACGCCGGGCGCAAATTCGCCGGGCATATCCATCAGCCCCACAACCGGCGGCAATTCTTCGATATCGGCCCAGATCAATTCGGCAGCGTCTTCGGCCCGATAGGGATCATCGGCAAAGACCACGGCCACGGGTTCGCCGACATAGCGGACGATGTCCTGAGCGAGAATGTGCTGGCGACACTTTTCGAGATCCTGCAGCGCACTGCCCGGCCGGAGATTGATCGGCGACACATCGGCGACATCAACGCCGGTCCAGACAGCAAACACGCCCGGTGACGCAGCCGCCGCCGCGGTATCAACAGACAGGATCCGGCCATGGGCGAGTGACGCGCGCACAACGCGCATGTGCAGCTGTCCTTCAAAATTCTGGTCTCCGGCAAACCGACCTGTACCGGTCAGCAGTTCACGGTCTTCAAGCCGCGGAACGCTTTTGCCGATCAGCGTCATGCGCCCGCCCCATCCTGGCCGGAGGCATCGAGGACCGCACGCACAGCACGCAGGATATTTCGGTAGCCGGTGCAGCGGCACAAATTTGACGCCATGATCTCACGCAGCTCGTTGTCGTCGACGGGCAGGCCGCGTTCCACGATCCAGGTCGCCAGCATCAGCATGCCCGGCGTGCAGAAACCACACTGCAAGGCATGATGCTCGTGAAAGGCCTGCTGCAACGCGTTGAAGGCGCCATCGTCGTCCAGTCCCTCAACAGTCCGGATATCTTTTCCGTCGGCCTGCACGGCAAACATCAGGCAACCGCGCACCGGCTGGTCATCCACAAGCACCGTACAAGCGCCGCAAACGCCATGCTCACAACCAATATGGCTACCCGTAAGACCGCATCCCTCACGCAGCGTATCCACCAGAGAATGCCGAGGTTCGACTTCAACGTCGTGGATGGTCTCATTCACGTTAAGCTGTATTCGGGTCATGGCCATTTATCCCGCTGAAACTGCGTCTTCGAGCGCGCGCAGCACCATGACCCTCACCAAATCGCGGCGCAAATCCGCATTTGCTTGCTGGTCCGTGAGAAAATCCTCGATGGCATCGGCAGCTGCGCCTGCTGCTTCAGCGAAGAGTTCAGACGTCGGCGCGCCGCCTAGTAGGGCCTTTTCGGCAGCCCCGCTACGCTGCGGGGTCTCCGTGGCGCCGCCAACACCAATCCGCGCGGACACGATTTGCCCTTCATGCAATTCAATCACCGCAACGGATTGCACAATTGCGAAATCACCCGCACGGCGATTGAACTCGGCAAAGCCACATCGCCAATCCGGCCCGAGTGCAGGCAGCTCGACCTCGCGCAACACCTCGTCATCGGCAAGATCGGTTGCCAGCGCCGAGTGAAAAAAGTCAGCGGCCGCGATACGGCGTTCCCCGGTGACGCTCTGCGCAATCATGACTGCGTCGAGGGTGCGCGCCAGCGTGCACCATTCCGAGGCCGGATCGGCATGAGCCAGCGAGCCCCCAAAGGTCCCGCGCATGCGGATCGGCAGATGGGCAATATGATGGGCAATGCGCGGCAGCAAACGGCCAAGCGGTCCATCAATCCCCGGTGCCTCAAAGCGCACATGACGGGTGAGCGCGCCGATGCGCAGGCTATCACCATCAATCTGCAGATATGCACTGTCAGGAATAACATTCACATCGACCAGCACAGCCGGTTGCGCAAGTCGGAAGTTCATCACGGGAACAAGGCTTTGACCGCCCGCCAAGATAAGAGCGTCATCACCATGTTCGGCGAGCGATGCAGCGGCGGCATCCCAACTTTCTGCGGTGACATACTCAAAGGAAGCAGGCTTCATGGGTGCCCAAAGCAGCGTTGATTTTAACAAAACATCTGCCAAAGCTTACGCGAACTAAAGTGCGCAGGACAGCCTGAGAGCTGCCTGTTATTTGGGCAGACCCGCCTTCCGACTGACCACCAAAGCAATGATCCAGCGCTTCAGGCGCGGCATTCCGCCGGTTTCCCGATACCGACTTACTGGCCCGCCCCTTGCAGTGTTCGCAGTACAATGAGCCCGCCTGTGCAGCCACGCAATTTCGCTTGGCGCTCAGCCGCAATAAAGAACCATGAAACGTCATAGGGCAGAGAACCAAATGGACACCGAGACAATCCGAGAAACTCTAGTGCTTCGTGTCCCCACACGAGATCCCGGCGATGTCGCTTCGCTCGAAGCATTGTTCGACAGCGGCGCAATCGCCCCGGAAGAAGTTGTGGCCATCTTTGGCAAAACCGAAGGCAATGGCTGCGTCAATGATTTCACCCGCGCCTACTCCGTCGACATGCTGAAATACATGTTCGCCGAACGACTGGGCTGCACCCGCCAGGAAGTTGCCGAACGCGTTGCCATGGTGATGTCCGGCGGTACAGAGGGCGGCCTGTCACCGCATCTTTTGATTGTCGGCATTCGTGAACACACAGCCGGTCAGCCCGTAAGCGGTCTGCCAACCCTGGCTGTCGGCACAGCCTTCACCCGGGATTTTCTACCCGAGGAACAGGGTCGCATGACGATGGTTCATGAAACCGCGAGAGCGGTCGAACGCGCCATGGCCGCTGCCGGGATCGAGAATATTGATGACGTGCATTTCGTTCAGGTGAAATGCCCGTTGCTGACCTCCGAGCGGATCGCCGATGCGCATGGTCGCGGACAGCATGTCATCACGGAAGACACTTATGCCTCCATGGGATATTCGCGCGGCGCCTCGGCGTTGGGCGCAGCGCTGGCCCTTGGTGAACTAGCCGAAGACCAGATCACCCCGGACGCGATTGGGACCGACTGGTCGCTGTTTTCCGGCCGCGCCAGCGCATCAGCCGGGATCGAACTTCTGAACTGCGAGATCATCGTGCTGGGCAACTCGACCAAATGGGCCGGCGACAAGGTTGTCGCCCATGACGTCATGCAAGACGCCATCGATTCACCGGCCTTGTGGCGTGCTCTCGCCGGAGCCGGCCTCAGTTCTCCCCCGCAACTGGACGATGCGACCCGCCCCCGGCTCGACGCCGTGCTTTGCAAGGCCGAGCCGTCGACCACCGGCGAAATCCGCGGCAACCGCCACATCATGATCGACGACAGCGATATCAATGCAACCCGACATGCCCGTGCCGTCGTCGGCGGCATGGTCGCCGCAGCCGTTGGCCGAACAGATGTGTTCGTCTCCGGTGGCGCCGAACATCAGGGACCCGACGGTGGCGGGCCTGTGGCCGTCATCGCGACCCGAACCGCCAGCTAACCCGCACAAAGAGAACATCATGGAACTTCAGGGCAAGACGGCCTTCGTGACAGGGCCCGCCAAGGGCATGGGGCGGGCGATATCCATGGCACTGGCAAGCGAAGGGGCAAACCTCGTGCTGGCCGGTCGTGACCTCACGCCGATCGAAGCGGTTGCGGCAGATGCCCGTTCTACCGGCATACAAACCATCGTCAGCCGTTGCGATGTGACCAACCCGGACGACGTCGCAGCTTCTGTCGCGGAGGGCATTCACGGCTTTGGTCACATCGACATTCTGGTCAACGTCGCCGGTGGCACCGGTCCGCTTGGAAAATCAGGCATGGAGACCACACCGGAAGAATTTGACCAGATCATCGAACTCAACCTCAAAGGCTGCTTCCTGACCATGCGCGCCGTCCTGCCGGGCATGGTGGCGCAGGGCGGGGGCAAGATCGTCAATGTCGGCGGCACTTTCGGGATGCGCGGGCGCGCCGGTCGCCTGAGCTACAGTTCCTCAAAATGGGGTTTGCGCGGTTTGACCAAGAGCTTCGCGCTGGAAGTCGGCCCGGACAATATCAACGTCAACTGCGTCGCTCCGGGCATGGTTGATGGTTGTCCGTCGTCATATAAATTGGAACAACTGGCGGGCTGATCCAAGGGAGGATCTG